>Ga0075154_10001752_pt1 | contig 14887 bp, 15 predicted proteins | sample JI71714BDNA_FD_70965 | JGI IMG/M metagenome (GOLD analysis project Ga0075154, IMG submission 70965) | Wastewater effluent complex algal communities from Wisconsin, to seasonally profile nutrient transformation and Carbon sequestration -... | ecosystem: Engineered > WWTP > Effluent > Algae... | reverse complement strand
GTGAAAAATATAAAACCTATAGACTTTATAAAAAACCAATCTAAAACATGTCGAAAGAAAAAATATTAATTACCGGTGCAAATGGTTTTATCGGTTCATTTCTTGTCAAAGAAGCTCTTGCAAAAGATTTAGAAGTATATGCAGGTGTAAGAAAAAACAGTAATACCGGGTCACTTAAAGAACTGGATACTAAGATAGTAGAGTTAAATTATGAATCAATAGATCAAATGGCTGAGGTATTGAAGACCTATCAGTTCGAATATATAATTCATAATGCAGGACTTACGAAAACACCCAATGCACAAGAATATATAAAAGTTAACAAAGATTATCTAATAAACGTCATAGATGCCATAAGGAAATCAGGCATTCATCTCAAAAAATTTCTTTATGTAAGTAGTCTTGCTGCCACTGGACCAGCTGATTTTCAAAAAAATGGAATGCTCACTCAAGAAGCAACATATAATCCAGTAACCAATTATGGCATTAGCAAACATCAAGCAGAGGCCTATCTTACAGAGCAAAAAGATATACCATATCTTATCATAAGACCAACAGCTGTTTATGGTCCTGGAGAAAAAGACTTGCTAAATGTCTTTCAGATGATCAATAAACGAATAGACTTACAAGCTGGTCTTTTGCCACAGAAACTGACTTTTATTTACGTCAAAGATCTTGCGAAACTGATGATAACAGCTACCTTAAGCAAATATTCTCACAAAGCTTATTTTGCTACAGATGGTAAGATTTACACAGGAACAGCTTTTAGTGGATTTATTAAGGAAAGTATAAATAAATCGACTCTTCATATTAAACTTCCTATTTCTGTTATTAAACTCGTAGCGTTTGTCAGTGAGAAAGTTTCAGGATTATGGGGTAGCTATCCACCACTTAATGTGGATAAATTTCATGAAATTAAAGCTAGGAACTGGTCTTGTGATGTTCGTGACTTAGAGTCTGAACTAGGATTTAAATCAGCATATGACCTATCTACTGGCATCCCTGAGACGGTCCAATGGTATAAAGAACAAAAATGGCTATGACATTTCTACCAAAGGTTTAGTCAATTAAAGGCAATATGTGTACTTTTGCATTTCGCAAAGTAAGCTTGTGTTGATGTAATTATCAATACAAAACACATTCTATTCCTAATCAATGAACATGTCAACCATCGTTAAGAAGAAAATAAGATTTATCACTAACCCATTTTCTGGCACAAAATCCAAGTCAAAACTAAAGGAAACAATAGAAGAAAACCTAAATTTAACAGATTTTGATTTCGAAATATCTTTTACTGAATATCCAAGACATGCCACACAGTTAAGCGCTGAAGCAAGAGATTTAGGATATTATGCCGTAATAGCAGTAGGTGGAGATGGTACTATCAATGAAGTAGCATCAGCGCTCAAAGGTTCAGAAACTGCCTTGGGAATAGTCCCTTTTGGATCAGGAAATGGATTTTCTTATCACCTTGGAACTCGTCGAAATGTAGATAAAGCCATAAAAATCATAAATGACCACCATACTACTCTAATCGACACGGGAGCAGCCAATGGTCGTTTTTTTATAAATGTGGCAGGTTTGGGTTTAGATGCGACGGTTGCTTTCAAAACAAAACTGAATAAAAGACGTGGATTTATACCCTATTTTATCAATACATTAAAAGAAAGTATTGGTTTTAAATTTATGAAACTTAGGATTACTTCTGATGATAATGTTCAGGAAGGTGATTATGCTATGGCTGTGATCGCCAATGGGTCTATTTATGGCTATGACTTTGCTGTGGCACCGGCTGCCATATTAGATGATGGGTTATTTGATGTGATCTTGGTGAGAAAAACGCAGATATTCAGATATTTTTTATTGGTTCCAAGGATGTTGAACAAAACTTTTCATAAAAGTCCGCTAGTTCACTATTTCAAGACCAGAAAAATCACCATCGAAAGTACAGATGGTACACGTTATTTCCATGTAGATGGTGAAGGATTTGAAGCTGATAACAGTATCACCTTTGAAATCATTCCAGACTCGCTAAAATTAGTTACCAAAAAATCATAAGACTATGTGGATACTTGTAGCATGTATTGTACTCAATGCACTTATCGGTGTGATATTCAAGCTATTCGATAGATATCAGATAGATAATCTGCAAGCGATTGTGGTTAATTATTTTGTATGTGTACTTACCGCTGCTGTTGTGGTTGGCGGCAATCCAATTCCGTCTGACTTAACTGGTCAACCATGGTTTTGGTATGCTTTAGGACTGGGAAGTATATTTATAATTGTATTTAATCTTATGGCATTAACAGTACAGAATTTTGGAGTAGTTATTGCCACTATTTTTCAAAAAATGTCATTGTTGGCACCTACATTGATCGCGATTTTGTTTTATGGAGAAACTTCCAATTTTATAAAATGGACAGGCATTTTATCGTCTGTGGCAGCAATATTTCTACTAAGTTATCAAAAAAAAGACCAAAAAGGGCAAGAAAGTCATCATTCCGGATTGATATGGATGCTTCCAATACTGACATTTTTAGGATCTTGCCTTATTGACAGTGCTTTATATTTGGTAGAAAAACAAAATTTAGCTCAAAATGGCGATATCGGATTTGTAGCTTCCTTGTTTCTTTCGGCAGCTATCAATGGTTTTCTTATACTTAGCATCCAAGTGTTAAGAAAAAAAGAAGACCTTAAGTTCAAGAACTTAGTAGGTGGTATTGGTTTAGGTATCCCCAATTTTTTCTCAATCTACTTACTATTATTAGCCTTGCAGCAAGGTTGGGGCGGATCTGTTGTTTTTCCCGTGAACAATGTTGGCGTACTGGTCATGGCAGCATTTTTTGGCATCGTTTTGTTCAAAGAAAGGTTAGTTCCGTTGAGAATTGTTGGTTTTATTTTGGCAATTTTGGCAATAATTCTCATAACTTTAGCTTGATTTTTTAGTTTCAAAATATAATACCTAACCTAAGTTCCATCCATGATAATTGATTCATATATTACATTGGCAGAAGCGTGTGTAGGTGAATACAAGGAGAAAGGTAGTAAATTCATTGCCTATGGATACCCTTTTGACGATGAATCTGAATTAGAAGTCATTTTAGGAGAGCTAAAAGCTATTCATCCTAAGGCTAGACATTATTGTTTTGCCTACAAAATTGGTGTAGATAATAATAGATACAGAACCAATGATGACGGAGAGCCATCAGGAACGGCTGGAAAACCTATATATGGCCAAATATTAAGTAATGGTCTGACGAACATAGCTATTGTAGTCATTCGTTATTTCGGAGGTACAAAATTGGGAGCATCGGGTCTTATACACGCTTACAAAGAAGCATCAAAAGAAGCGTTAGAATCAGCTATAACTATTGAAAAATATATTACCAGATCCTATGAATTGACGTTTGGCTACGACCACATGGGCCAGATATTAAATGTATTAAAAGAACTTGACATAGCGATCACGGATAAGACATTTGAGTCGTCATGCAAAGTAATTGTTCAACTGAGACTATCTGAAGAACTACTATTATTACATAAATTCAAAGCAAAAGTCTTACAAAAAAGTATGGAAGAGATTCATGAAAAGACAGAAATTCCCTTTTGTGAAATAACGATCTTACTGCCTGATTGAAGGTTTAAGATTAATTAATTCATTTTACATATTACATTTTAAGCATCTTAAAAACATCAAAGTAAGTCTTAACTAATCTTTTAACAAATGGCATTTACTCAATCCGAATGAACAATATCCTTCCATATAGAGTTTGTATCGAGTAATCAATTTAACAATACAAATACAATTTATATGACGCTCCATAAAATACTCATTTTCTGTACTATACTTTTAGTATCATATTCGATATCGGCTCAAACACCTTCATGCTGTAGTGCCAGTTCTGTCACAGAATTTGCAAACCTAGGAAAAGATTTAAGTTTTGTTTTAACACATGAAGAGCCTTTACCTTTTGTTTTACAAAATCCTTCTGGAGTCACCACCACATTTCCGATAGCAGGAGAAAGTGATGGACAGGGATATTACATCAAAGGTTCAAAATCTTCAACAAAATGGATTTTTGTCATTCAAGAATGGTGGGGACTTAACGATTATATCCGAAATGAAGCTGAAAAATTACATAAAGAATTTCCTGATGCACATATTTTTGCGTTGGATATGTACGATGGAAAAACAGCTACAAAAAGAGAAGAAGCTGCAGCCTTAATGCAAGCAGCTAAACCTGAAAGATTAGAGAAAATCATAACAAATGCAGCTATTTTTGCAGGAAAAGATGCAAAGATTGCGACTATAGGATGGTGCTTTGGTGGTGCTTGGTCGAATAAAGCAGCTGTATTACTTGGAGACAAAGTAGTGGCGAGCGTCATGTATTATGGGATGCCTGTGAATGATTCGAGCCAATTGATTCAGATAAAAGCACCCGTTTTAGGAATATTTGCTGAAATGGATGGTTGGATTACACCAAAAGTTGTAGAAGAGTTCAAGTCAAATATGGAAAAGGTAAATAAATCAATAGAAATTCACTCATATACTGCGGATCATGCTTTTGCAAATCCTAGTAATCCAAAATTCAACAAAGAATTTGCAGATGACGCTTGGAGTAAATCAATAGCTTTCTTTAAAAAATATTTGTAAGCTCCACGTTTTCATATCTAAAATCAACACCGTTTTATGCGTATTTCAAAAATTGGGTTTGAAAAAATAAGTGCACTTGCTCAAAAGGATGTTTTCTACCAGTTACAAAATCAAAAATTAACAGATTTTATTACTTACTCACCTGATGATGATGGCTTAAAACAAGCAATACTTGATCGATCGGAATATAATGTTGACCGTTCATTGATTCATGGTGTGGTTTCGGATCAGTATCAAAAAAAGGGAGCATCTGCACAGCAGCTTTCAAATATAAAATCCCTGCTTTCAGCAGAAACTTATACCGTAATAACTGCTCATCAACCAATTATACTAGGCGGACCTGCTTATTATTTTTATAAAATATGCTCTACAATAAATCTTTGCCTTCATTTGACGGGGCAACATCCTGGCAAAACCTTTATCCCAGTTTTTATAAACGGCTCGGAAGACCATGATTTTTATGAAGTCAATAAACTCCAGCTTTTTGGAAAGTCTTTATCTTGGGAAACTGAGCAGCACGGACCAGTAGGAAAGTTCAATACAAGCAATCTTGCTCAACTTATCCAAAATGTTTCTGACATTCTGGGCGATAATGAAAGCAGTAAAGAAATGACGCAATCATTCAATAAAGCTTTAGTTGACGCACATGAATATAACGATTTCGTTTTCAATTGGTTAAACGACATATTCGCAGAACACGGACTACTTGTAATTAATATGGATGATGTCCGATTAAAACGAAATTTCATTCCCATTCTAAAAAAAGAACTTCTAGAAAGGAAAAGTGAAAGTATCGTCCATGACACCCAAAACGAATTACACAAATTCAACTTTAAGCCACAAGCTTTTGCAAGGGACATCAATCTATTTTATATGTCTGCGCAATCTAGAGAGCGTATTACATTTGAAGACAATGTATACAAAGTTCATAATACTACGTTAACATTTACCGAATCCGCTATGATGGAAGAAGTAGATAAGCATCCTGAACGATTTAGCCCGAATGTAGTACTCAGACCTATTTACCAAGAATACACCTTCCCAAATATAGCATACATTGGTGGTGGTGGAGAAATAGCTTATTGGTTAGAACGAAAATCACAATTTAAATATTTTGGTGTATTTTATCCAACCTTGATTCGTAGAAATTCTGTCATGTTGATATCCAAGGCTATTCAAAAATCCATGGCAAAACTCGGTATGACAGAAGAAGAGTTATTATTGGACGAAGACGCTGCTGTCTCTCAATATTTAAAAAAGACATCAACTACAGATTTTGAGTTAGATAAAGAAACAGCCAAAATAACTGAAATTTATTATGAAATTGCCGAAAAAGCTAAGTCTATAGATCCTACTTTAGAGCATTTTGTCATTGGCGAAGCCACCAAAATCATAAAAGCAACTGAAGCTATAGAATCTAGGTTAAAAAGATCATTAAAACAAAAAGAAGAAGTTTCTGTCAATCAAATCAAAAATATCAAATCAAAACTTTTCCCCGACCATGGGTTGCAAGAAAGAAAAGAAAGTTTACTTCAATATTTGGTTAGTGAAGAAAAAGATTTTTTACAGAAACTAATTGACAACCTAAATCCTTTGCAAAAAGAATTTTTATTCGTTTACCTCTGATCCTTCTAAATCTGGTTTTTTAACATCAAAACAAGATAAAAGATCCGTTAACTTGGCTTTAAGGTCTCTTCTATGTACTATAAAGTCTAGGAAGCCGTGCTCTAATAGATACTCAGAAGTTTGAAAGCCTTCAGGAAGATCCACTTTAATGGTTTCTTTGATTACTCTTGGTCCTGCAAAACCAATAAGCGCTTCTGGTTCAGCAAAATTAATGTCACCTAACATTGCAAATGATGCGGTCACACCTCCAGTAGTAGGATCCGTCATAAATGAAAAGTAAGGGATACCTTTTTTGGCAAGTAATGTCAGTTTTGCAGATGTTTTAGCCATTTGCATTAAAGAAAAAGCAGATTCCATCATCCTTGCACCACCAGATTTAGAAATAATCATAAATGGCATCCTATTTTCTAAGCAATAATCTATGGCTCTAGAAATCTTCTCTCCTACCACTGAACCCATTGAACCACCAATAAAACCAAAATCCATACAAGCTACTACAAGTGGATATTTATTCACTTTCCCAGCTGCAACAGACATAGAGTCTTTTAGATTTGTTTTTTTATAAGCATCTGTCAACCTATCTTCATAAGTTTTTACATCTTTGAACTGTAGCATATCGACAGAAACGATTTCATCAAAAAGACGTGTATATTTTCCATCAAAAATGACTTCAAAATAATCAGTTGAATTAATCCTTGTGTGGTAATCACATTTAGGACAAATGTAAAGATTAGCTTTTAAATCTTTGACGGTGGTCATTTCTTGACAACGAGTACATTTGTGCCAAAGCCCATCAGGTGTTTCCTTCTTATTTTTAGTGGCTGTTTGTATTCCTTCTTTCAGTCTTTTGAACCAACTCATAATACTATACTTTAGGGCTACCTGTAAGTGTTAACAAATTATAATAATTGCGCAAAAATATAAATAAGCGTCGACCTTTTACCCATCATTTGATACTTTTTATTATATAAATAATTAACACATTTGTATATAACTATATATCAATACCTTAAAATGCAAATTAAAGTTTCTTATGCCATTAGATTGTAAAATCCATCCACCAATAATTTTATTTAGGTTAATAAGTCAATTTCCTGCATAATTTAGATTACTTGCTAGTTTTTAAAATCTTTGACGACAAAAGTGCAAAATAATTTCAGAATGTATTTAAATTTTAGACATTTGCATTGATTTATACTAAAGTTGGTAATTACCGTATATTTGATTTTATTCATTATTAGTATTTTATTCATTATTAAATATCAGAAATGTCTGTAGCTAAAAGAGATATCAAAAGAATTACGACACATGTTCTGCATGCAATGAAGGAACAAGGAGAAAAAATATCCATGTTGACCGCTTATGATTATTCGATGGCACGGATACTCGATGCTGCTGGAATAGATATATTATTGGTAGGGGATTCAGCGTCAAATGTTATGGCGGGCCACGAAACAACCCTTCCCATTACACTTGAGCAAATGATTTATCATGCTCAATCAGTTATTAGAGCAGTGGAGAGAGCTTTTGTTGTTGTCGATCTGCCATTTGGGTCCTATCAAGGAAATAGTACAAAAGCACTTAACTCAGCTATAGCTATCATGAAAGAGTCAGGGGCACACGCCGTAAAACTGGAAGGTGGATCGGAAATAGAAGAGTCTGTAAGAAGAATTTTATCAGCAGGTGTACCTGTTATGGGACATTTAGGATTAACACCACAAAGTATTTATAAATTCGGAACTTATTCTGTTAGAGCAAAAGAAGAGGCAGAAGCCCAGAAATTAATTAGTGATGCGAAATTACTTCAAGAAGCTGGTTGTTTTGCCTTGGTATTAGAAAAAATCCCAGCAAGCTTAGGCAAGCTTGTATCAGAAGCATTGCACATACCCGTAATAGGCATAGGAGCAGGTAACGGTACGGACGGACAGGTTTTAGTCGTTCATGACGTCCTTGGACTTACAAAAGACTTTAACCCTAGATTCCTAAGAAGGTATTTGAACTTATATGATACTATCAAAGTCGCAGTAGAGCAATACATAGACGATGTTAAATCAGGCGATTTCCCTAATTCTGATGAACAATATTAATACAATACGCATTTATCAAATATGTCAAAAAAAATAGTTATAATACTTCTTGCTGTTTCAGCTTTAGTTGGTTTGGTTGGATATTTCTTTGTAGGTAGAGCTTTATGGAATGTAAATGTCAAATTACAAGACAAAACCGCTTTTATTGAAATACCTACAGATGCTTCTTTTGAAGATGTCAAAAATATATTTTTACAGAATAATTACTTAATTGATATTAATTCTTTTGATCGCGTTGCTACTATATTGGGTTATAAAAAGGATAAAGTACCTGGTGGCCAGTATAAGCTTCAAAATGGTTGGTCTAATAAAGATTTGATTACTACATTAAGATCAGGAAACCAGACACCTTCGCAAGTTGTCATCAATAACATTAGAAAAATAAGTGATCTTGCAGGAAAAGCATCAAGATACTTTGAAACAGATTCATTAGGTTTTCTGACGCATTTTCTGAAACCAGAAACGCCATCTGAGTACAATCTTAATCAAGATAATTTTTTGACATTATTTATTCCGAACACATACGAAATGTTCTGGACGACAACTCCTGAAAAATTTGTGACAAGAATGGCTAAAGAATATGAAAGATTTTGGACAGATGAAAGAGTAGAAAAATTAAAAAAATGGAATCTTTCTAAAACTGATGCTTATATCCTAGCTTCCATAGTAGAGAAAGAAAGTAATTACGACCCAGAAAGACCAACTATTGCAGGAGTTTATCTCAATAGATTAAAAGTAGGCGAAAAACTGCAAGCCGACCCAACTGTAGTATATGCTGTAGGAGAATTCGACCTTAAAAGAGTTTTATACTCACATTTAGAATATGATTCACCTTATAATACATACATGTACAATGGTTTACCACCTGGACCTATTTGTATGCCATCCTTAGCAAGTCTTGAAGCCGTAATCAATGCTGAAGATCATGAGTATATGTTTTTCTGTGCCAAAGCAGATAATAGCGGGATTCATGCATTTGCAGTAACTTATGAAGATCACGTAAAGAATGCAAATGCATTTGCTGCTTGGATGAATAAAAACAATATTAGGTAGCATTTACCGAATAGCCTAGGATTAGCGTTGTGACTACATCAAAATATGTTCAACAATTTTGGTTATCTATATCATTTTGGTCAAAATGTTATAGATAACCAAATCCCGAAGGGATGACATGATTGCAGAAATGTAATTATATAAACATCCATTAATCCCGAAGGGATGACATAATCCGAAACTGCGCCCTTCATACCCTATTCGTGACGCACTAACCGAACTGCGCTACACAAATAATGTCATTAAAATATTATAAATCACTCTTATCTTTTTGGTCTAGGAATCTTCGTGCGCCTCGTTTCATTATTATCTTTTCTATTTGCAAGGCTTCTTTTTTATCTGCATATACTTCCGTGTGAAGAATCTCCTAATCTTTTGCTTTTGATGTAAATCCACCATGATCTTGAATGTGACGTGTTAATCTATCACTAACTGACATAGAAGTAAAACCTTCATAGTATTTTGATAGTAGTTCAGAATATAGAATATAAACTGTATACATTTTTGTTTGACTTAGCTTTAGTTCAAAAAAAAAGAGTCCAACCTAATTAAGATTGAACTCTATGATGTCGGGGCGGCAGGATTCGAACCTGCGGCCTCCTGGTCCCAAACCAGGCGCGCTAACCGAACTGCGCTACGCCCCGTATATGTTTATGTTCTATTTTTCTGCGCTAATCAAGCGGTGGAGGGGGGATTCGAACCCCCGGTACCGTTTCCAGTACGACAGTTTAGCAAACTGTTGGTTTAAGCCACTCACCCACCCCACCAGCGAGAATATTACAAGAACAATTCTCTCTATGAACTGGAAATTATAAGTAAATAATTCCTTAAATTTCTTTAACTTTTAGTGCCTTTCTTTAAAAGCGACGCAAAGATATAACTCTCAAATGTATTAAACAAATAGAAATGAAAATTATTTTTAAAAAAGATTTGACCTACACTTAACTAAGTCAAAATCAGATTTTTATGTGGGACATACTGGACTCGAACCAGTGACCCCTACCTTGTCGAGGTAGTGCTCTAAACCAACTGAGCTAATATCCCTATTATTATTTCAAATTCTTAAGCTCTGCCAAAAGTAGCTCAGGAGTTTTATAACCAGCAGAAACGGTGATCGGCTGAAGGTCTGAATCTAGATAAACTAATGTAGGATAACTTAGTCTTCCATTTAGTAATTCTATACCTAAGGTGTTGACCCCATTACGACCACTTTGCATCCACTCATATGTTTTGCCTCTATAATTAACTGGCTCTTTCTGTTCCGCATTAAATTTCACAACATGAAAGTTGTCATTTAGATACTTTATCAGTTCAGGGTTTGTAAATGTTTTTTTGTCCATCACTTTACACCAACCACACCAATCAGTGTAAACGTCAACAAGAAATTTTTTATCATTACTTGTTTGCCCGATTTCACTTGCTTGCTCTATTGTTAACCAAGTTAACTCGCCATCTTTGGTATCGTAACCACCTTTGTTGTTACACCCAAAACTAAACAAACCAACAATTAAAAAACATACAATATATTTCATAAAACTTGGATTATTTTTTGAAGTCGCAAAGATAAACAAATAATATAATTTGTATATATAAAGATTCAAATATTTACTAAAGTAGTCTGAACTTTTTTAACTAAAGCATTTACTTTATCCTTAAATAAAAGATCTGTATCCATCATATCTTGGACAGCTTTTAGAGAATGTATGACCGTGCTATGATCTCTACCACCAAAACTATCACCTATCATCTTCAAGGAACTATTTGTATAGTTTTTGGCTAAATACATCGATAACTGTCTAGCCATGACCACATTACGCAATCTTGTTTTACTATGAAGCTTTTCAACAGGTACGTCAAAATATTTGGCAACTAAAAGTTTAATATTGTCAACAGAAATTTCTCTATCTACTTGAGACACAAATTGTCTGATTACTTCCTTGACAAGCTTCATATCTATCATCCTTTTATTAAGTGTAGATTGAGCTACTAATGATATAATAACACCTTCCAGTTCACGTATGTTATTTTTAATATGACTACAAATATAATCCTTAATTTCTTGCGGCAATTCAAGCCCTTCTTTTTCTATCTTTTTATCTAAAATACGTAATCTAGTTTCAAAATCAGGTGTTTTGAGATCTGCAACTAGGCCCCATTTAAATCTAGATATCAATCTTGCTTCAACATCCACAAGGTCTTTTGGCGCACGGTCTGAAGTTAAAATAATTTGTTTTCCTGTCTGATGTAATTGATTAAATATGTTGAAAAATATTTCTTGGGTCTTTGGTCTATTAGATAAAAACTGAATATCATCTATGATTAATACATCTATCATCTGATAAAAATTCATGAAGTCATTGACTGCGTTAGTCTTTATAGCTTGAATGACTTGATTTGTAAACTTTTCAGTGGTGACATACAAGACTTGCTTGTCTTCATACTTGTTTAAAATCTCATTACCTATTGCTTGAGAAAGATGGGTCTTTCCTAAACCTACATCTCCATAAATGACTAGTGGATTAAAAGCCGTACCACCCGGTTTTTTAGCAATTGCCATACCAGCTGAGCCAGGAAATTTGTTACAATCACCTTCTATAAAATTTTCGAAAGTGTAAAGCGGATTAAGTTGGTGATCTATTTTTATTTTTTTAATCCCAGGAATCACAAAAGGGTTAATAAATTTAGATTCTTCATTATCTATCTTAATACTTTTTGCAGATGTTTCATTTCCAATTTTTCTGTGGTTTTCTACTAAAATATTGTACTCAAGACGTCCACTATATCCTAATTCTTGTTTGACTGCTTTTTTTATAACTTCTACATAATGCTCTTCTAGCCATTCATAAAAAAATTTATTTGGTACTTGTATTGTTAAAACGTCATTTTGTAATTTCACTGATTTAATAGGCTCAAACCAAGTTTTAAAAGGTTGAGCTTCGATACTTTTCCGTATCACATTCAGACAGTTATTCCAAACAAGTAAATGATCCTTTACCATTAATAAAATTCAAATTGTTTAATTAATATGCTCACTCAACCTAGCCAATTGACAATAAAAAAAACGGTTAATCGGCTTCACTCGTCCTTAATCAATTCGGGATCAAAAATTTGGGAGCGGTGCAAAAGTCTCTAATTTTTTCATCATAAAAAAGTTTAATCGCATTAATTTTCATTTTTTTTTTATCCACATAAGTAATTCAATATCAAAATGATAGATATCCTTTTCTGTATTACAATACTCACTATAAGTCAATGCTTTAAATCTTATTTATTTTTATAATTAATAAAGTATTGAGAGAATATTTAGCTACTTACCATCAAGTTTTTGCAAGTGACACATGTGTCTTTTTTATTTCTTTCAAAATAAATATCTAACCTTCCTAACACTATTCCCGCCCAACCTACTTGGCTTATTATGACAGGTTTATTAGCCTTATTTACTACCCTATCAGGTGTATTTAAAAAAGTATGGGTATGTCCACCTAATATTAAATCAATATGAGATGATGCTGATGCCAATACCTGATCAGACACCTTATTTTCATTATATTTATATCCTAAATGGGACAAACAAATCACAAAATCACACATCTCTTGTTCTTTTAAAAACTTAGATGTATTTTCAGCTTCTACTAACGGATCCTTATAAATAGTACCTTTATACAATGATGCAGGTACTAAACCATTTAATTCTATGCCTACCCCAAAAACACCAATCTTTATTCCATCTTTCTTAAAAATTTTATAAGGTTGTGTTTTCCCATTGAGTACCGTATCAGAAAAATCATAATTGCAAGTAAGTAATGGGAAATTAGCATGTTTTAACTGTTTTTCTAGACCATCTACACCTAAATCAAAATCATGATTGCCAATAGTGGCTGCATCATACCCCATTTCTGACATAAGCTTCATTTCTAACTCACCACCAAAAAAATTAAAATATGGTGTTCCTTGAAAAATATCACCTGCGTCAAATAATAATACATTTTTTTCTTCAGAACGTATCTTTTTTATCAAGGATGCTCTTTTTGCAGCACCACCCAACCCTTCGTTTTTACTACCATCCATAGGAAAAGGATCGATCCTACTGTGTACGTCATTTGTATGGAGAATGGTGAGTTTGGTGATCTCTGGAGAGAAAGGTGAAGCCATCAATGGGAATGTTCCACTAGATAGTACAATGGAAGTGTATGTTGTATTTCTTAAAAAACTCCTTCTATCCATGATTAAATATTAATACTTTTTTTTAAAACTGCTAACTTGGTCAATTTGAAAACCATTAAAATCACCTTCTTATATTGACAGTGTCCTAATCTTTTATCCTTGGTGTAGGATTTGACTTAATATTCCTGCCTTGAGAAGTATGAAACCTGATATTGTTAATCAACAAATCTCTGATCAAAGCATTTGTGTTTGTTGTCTTAACACCCTTGAGAAAGATCATATTGTCTCCACCATTCGCTATATAATCAGGTATTGCAGCAACATACATTTTGGCTGTATCCAAAGCTATACCATTTATAAATATATTTTTTGCCTTCCCATAAGCTATGTCCATACTTACTGAATGACTAATTGGCCATCCTCCTGATTCAGCGATTTTATCAAATAATTGAAGAACAACACTACCTGAAAGTTCTTGAATATACATCAAGTTATCAAAAGGCATCAATTCATATATTTTGCCTACCGTAACATTACCTTGAGCCAAAACGGGTATTCGAATACCGCCATAGTTCTGAATGGCAAAATCTACTTTTTCTGTCACCAATTTTTGAGACTCTTCTAAAAGAACATCTGAAAACCAATTTGTCAAACCTGAATTTGGCTTTCCTTTGGTTAATTCTACTTCATTATATCCAATAACATCATTCATTGTTTCATCCAATTTTGCCTTGTATGGCTCAATCATCGAAGCTACTTTAGTGTCTACTGGAAAAGATGCCTTTTCAATCCGATAATTTCTGCTATTTACGTCGGCAACATGATTAACTTTTGCACATGATGTACTTAGTAATAGAAAAGATATTAAAATGATATAATATTGGTATGAACGCATAGGTGGTGATTGAATTAAACTAATAACTGAGCTTCATTTTTAACTGCTGATTTTGCATAGGCAGCTGGGTCTGTTTTTGACTCTTCCATTATTTTAGTAATGTTTTGAAGAAACTCAAAATTATTATTGCCATCAGCACTTGATATGATGTTTTGCATTTGATCTTTGGCAAGTTTAATGATCTTCCACAGATTTTCACTCACATATACTTGCTGCGTAATATTATGCTCATACTCTTGTTGGATAGCTATCAACATACTATTGCGCAATTCTTTTACACCCATTTCTGGATTCACCATCCTATAAGTAAGGTTGTCTAAAGAAATGCGTTCACAAAGCATCATCAATCTTTCGTAAGCTTGCAATTTTAAAGGTAGAACTTCTTTCGATTGACTTTGTCGAAATTTA
>Ga0075154_10001751_pt1 | contig 14904 bp, 14 predicted proteins | sample JI71714BDNA_FD_70965 | JGI IMG/M metagenome (GOLD analysis project Ga0075154, IMG submission 70965) | Wastewater effluent complex algal communities from Wisconsin, to seasonally profile nutrient transformation and Carbon sequestration -... | ecosystem: Engineered > WWTP > Effluent > Algae... | reverse complement strand
GCCCGCTCCAGGCCCGAATCACCGAACAACGGTGACCGGTCTATCCGGATAATGAATTGGTTCTCCGGATCCCGCGCATCCTCATCGAAGCGGAACACGCGCTTCTCGATCTTGCCATTCCTATCATAGCTCAGCTCGAACTTCGAACCATCCAGGATCCGCAAGTCGAAGGGGCGTTCATACAACTTCGGATCGAGCACATCGATGTCGATCGTAAAGGGCAAGGTCCCGTACACCTGGGTGGTCTTGAACCGACCGACGATGAAATAGGAGATGTCGAAGTCCAACTTCTCCAAGGCCGCATCGATCAGGTCATAGGAGGTGAGGACCCTTTTCTGGTTGACGATGTCGCTGTAGGACTGGACATAACCGAGGCTCTTATAGACTTGGCTCTGGTAGTCGTAGACCTCCTGGTCCTTCAGAAGGATCTGCGTGGTAGCGCCGTGAATATCAGGCAGTTTGTAGCTATACAGGTAGGACAGGACCGCTGAAAGCAGCAGGGCGATCACCACGAAGTACCAGTTCTTGGACGCTATCCGGAGAAAGTACCGGAGGTCCTTGGCATCGATGATGTTGCCCCGTTGTTGGGCTTTGGGTGCTGCCATGTGCCTGTTTGACCGAACTTCCGGCAGCCAGATGGGAGCAAAAGACTCCCCGGACTCCTTGAAGGGTCGCAAATATAACCCGCCGTTCCGGAGCCCCCATCGGGCATAACTTGTTGGAAACCTTGCGTGACCCCATGGACAGGATCCGTCCCAAATGGTAGGTTTGCCTATCTTTGACCGCTTTCCGGAATTCGCCTCATGAAGAACGTGCTTCGCTTCGCCCTCGTCACCGCAGCGTTATCCCTGCCTTTCGCCGGTGTTGTCATGGCACAGGGCGTGGGTGGCCCTCCGCCTTGCTGGCCTCCTCCCTGTATCCCTATCGACGGCGGTATCAGCCTGCTCGTGGCAGCTGGCACCTTGATCGGCGGTAAGAAAGCCTTTGACCTGCGCCGCGGTCGTAAGAATTCCGCCTGATGCCCAAGTCGCTCACCACCAACGTGGTGATGTCGGACCCAGTTCTCCGTTTCCTACTTACCGGTGTCCTGCTCTACACGGGCTGGTACTTACTTTACGAGCTCGTCCTGCACCCGCATGGTTGGCTGGACCGCACGGTCATCGATGCCTTGGTCTGGCTGGCAGGAGGCATCCTTCAGTTGTTCGGCTTCGAACTTCTCCCCGACCCGGGTTTCGACACCAACCGCTACCTCGGTGTGCAAGGTGGTAGCCACTTGTGGATCGGTGACCCCTGCAACGGGGTAAGCTTGTTCGCTGTCTATCTCATCTTTCTGGTGGCGTACCCTGGTCCCGGTCGGCACAAATCGTGGTTCGCAGTCCTCGGCCTGCTCTCCATCCACTTGCTCAACGCCATCCGGGTGGCGGCGCTGTGCATCATCGTGTCCATCGATTATGAGCTGCTCAACTTCAACCACGACTATACTTTCTACGTGGTCGTTTATGGCTGGGTGCTGCTACTTTGGGCCATTTGGGTCAAGCGTTTCGCTCCGAAAGCCACGGCCGTTTCCGCATGAAACGCAAGGTGGGTATCGTGGCCGTACTCCTGGTGGCCATCGCACTCGGTGCATTCCGTGAGTTCGTCTTCATCAACCTCAACTACTCCATCGACCACCTGGCCAACCACCGGCCGTACTCCTATGCTCATAGCTCCTTCACCGCCTTGGTGCACGGGCTGGACCTTGGGCAGCTGGTGCTGGTGAAGTGGTTATTGGCGGCCCTGTTCATCGGCGTCATGCTCTCGTTGACCGTATTGATGTCCCGCTTGCTCTTCGGAGATCATCGCTATAGGCGGGTGCTGGCGATCGGGACCGTGGTCCTTGGCACTTTGGCCATGCTTCTACATTTCGTCGGCAACTGGCATCCTGCCTTCGACCTGGTCTCGGTGAAGCTGCTCCACCTTCTCCAGTACCCTGCCATCCTGCTCTTCCTCGGGGCCGCATCGATGCTTCGGCGTAGCCCCTGATCGGGACGGCCTTGCCGGTTACCTTTGGCACCCTACCATGCAACGCGACAACACGATCTTCGACCTGATCGCCCAGGAAAAGTGGCGCCAGACCAAGGGCCTCGAGCTCATCGCCAGCGAGAACTACGTGAGCGACCAAGTGATGGAAGCCATGGGCTCGGTGCTCACCAACAAATACGCCGAGGGGCTGCCAGCAAAGCGCTATTACGGCGGTTGCGAGATCGTGGACCAGGTGGAGAACGTGGCCATCGATCGTGTGAAACAGCTGTTCGGTGCGGCTTGGGCCAACGTGCAGCCCCACAGCGGGGCGCAGGCCAATGCGTCGGTGATGCTCGGCTGCCTCAAACCTGGTGATACCATCCTCGGTTTCGACCTGAGCCATGGTGGCCACCTTACCCACGGTAGCCCCGTGAACTTCAGCGGCAAACTGTATCGCCCCACCTTCTATGGGGTGCGCCAAGAGACCGGCCGCGTGCACATGGAGGATGTGCGTGCCAAAGCCTTGGCCGAAAAACCCAAGTTGATCATCTGCGGGGCCAGCGCGTATAGCCGCGATTGGGACTATGCCGGTTTCCGCGCCATCGCCGATGAGGTGGGCGCCCTGCTATTGGCTGATGTGAGCCATCCAGCCGGCCTCATCGCCGCCAAGTTGCTCAACGACCCCATCCCCCATTGCCACATCGTGACCACCACCACGCACAAGACCTTGCGCGGTCCACGTGGCGGCTTGATCATGATGGGTTCCGACTTCCCGAACCCCTTCGGACTGAAGACACCGAAGGGCGAGACCCGCATGATGAGCGCGGTGCTGGACGGTGCGGTGTTCCCCGGCACCCAAGGTGGTCCGCTTGAACATGTGATCGCGGCCAAGGCCGTCTCATTCGGGGAAGCACTCACCCCTTCCTTCGCTGAGTACGGCAAGCAAGTGATCGCGAACGCCAAGGTGCTAGCGCAAGGCCTGGTGGCCCTCGGCTACAAGGTGATCAGTGACGGCACGGACAACCACAGCATGTTGATCGACCTGCGCAGCAAGGGTGTCACGGGCAAAGAGGGCGAAGCCGCCTTGGGCAAGGTGGACATCACCGTGAACAAGAACATGGTGCCCTTCGATACGCAGAGCCCCTTCGTGACGAGCGGCATCCGGATCGGAACGCCCGCCATCACCACCCGTGGCCTGAAGGAGACCGAGTGTGCACAAGTGGTGCAGCTGATCGATGCGGCCATCACCCACCGCGACAATGCCGCCGAGCTGGATCGCATCCGCTTCCAAGTGGATGGCATGATGCGCCTGCGACCGTTGTTCGCGTACTGATCCGCTAACCCTTCGTCAACACTAAGGCATATCCAAAGGGATAGTCCTTAGCCGTCATGCGCGAGAGCTTGGCGCCCAGACCACCGCGGACGAACCAGGTGGTGAAGCCTTGTGCGGCTTTCGCCAAGGGCCTGCCGATCACAGGCACGCCACGGACAGTCTTGGAGAACAGGTCCGTCATGATCTCTGGTACACCGCCGATGGCCTCCAACTCCATCACCTTGAACCCAGCATCCTCAGCCATGGCCCGTAAGGCGTATTGTGTGTAGCGGTAATAATCGAAGGGCTGCTCGTGTAGGCCGTAATAGAACGGCACGTTCATGATCACCCGGCCACCCGGGGCCAAGATCCGGTACATCTCGCGCACAAGTTCCTCCGGGCGGCGGATGTGTTCGAGCACGTCGGAAAGGATGATCGTATCGAACGATGTATCGGGGTACCCTATGGGCTTGTTGAGGTCCTGCTCCTGATCAAGGTGCGGGTTCGGGTGCATGCTGTTGCCCCAATCCACACAGGTGACACTGGAGACGTGATCCTTATACGTGGCATAGAGCGGCACCTTGCCGCAACCGAGGTCAATTAAGCGGCCTTGGGCATACTGCGTCAGCGCCCGTTGGTAGAAGCGGCCGATCAGGTCCACCATCACCCGCGAAGCGATGCCCACCGCCTTGGGATCACGCGAACCCTCCAGACGGCCCTTGCGCAGCACGAATTTGCTGGGCTTCCATTGATCGACGTTCCGCATGGCCGCGAAGTAACACGCTTTCGACCAAGTGCACGTAGCGATCAACGCGCCACTGCACCCTCCCCCGATCGGAACCAGATGGGATAGACCGCCAAAAAAGCCAGGCCCATGTCCACGATGCCGAACGTGATGCCGGTAGCCGTGTGGAAGATCAGGCCAAGCACCATCCACAAAGGCCTCGTTGGTCGCCACCAGATAGCCACCGGAAAGGAGAGTTGGAAGATGAGCACCGCATAGTTCACCACCCCAGCGAACCAAGGCAAAGCCGACAACCAGGCGGGACCATAGCTCATATCGGTGGCCACGATACTCACAGCATCACCGGTCAACCACCAGGTACCCGTGAGCTTATGGATCCCGGTGACAGCGTATGCCAGGAGCAATTGGAGCCGAATGATCCAGCCAGCTGCGGCGTACATCACATGCGATCCTTGAACACGCTCCATGTTCTGCTTTACCGGCTCCACCGCAGGCAGGAAGATCATCCAGAAGAGCACGTTGGCCATGAGCTGATGCCCGCCCGTGGACGTGAGCCAAGCCAGGTTGACCAAGCTGCTGAAGAGCACCCACTGCACCGTAGTGAAATACCAACGGGTGGGCAGGAATATGGAGCGTAACGCGAGGAGCATGACCAGCAGCACCGCACCGAAAGCCCATTCCGTCGGGATATACGCGAAGACATGGGTGACCATCGACAACGCGCCCGGTGGCGGTGGAAGAGCAGGCACAGCCGCGTGTAGCCATATCCACTCTGCCGCTCCGAGCGTGCTGAAGAGATAGCCGAAGATCCACAGGTTCACCGCGCGCTGCAACAGCCTGATGGAACGCCAAGGCAACATCATGGCATCGGAAGCTCCAAGGGGGTGATGTGCACTTCCCTTTCCGCCGGCCGTTCGGGATCGGTGATGCAGTGCTGCACGAGTCGGTATCGCAGTGGTCCGGTTTCGCGGGCGATGTCACGTGCCAAGCCGCGAAGCGCATCGGCCAGGATAGGTCGTAACCTGGTATTGCCGCGTTCCACGTCACTCCGGATCAGCTCGGCCAAAGGGCGGTCCATCCGTCGCAGCATATAATGGCGATCACCGGAGATGAGCGGTATCCAAGCGTCATCGGCAAGTGCCGCCTCAACACGGCAATGGCAGGGCGACGGGTCCGGTGCGAACAGGTTCCAGCGTTGGTGGAAGAGCGGGCGCACGATGCCTTGGGCGATCGGGTTCAGCTTATCTGGTACCCATGAAGGTGGGAGTGTGTAGGCAAGGAGCAAAAGCAAGTGGGCGCAAACCACCGAATACGCTAGTACGCGCGAAACACGAACAGATCGGAGCTTGTGAAGATGGCCTTTCAATGTATGATGGACGGTGGGCGGTTTGCAAGGACCAATGCAAGCGGCTTGAAAGATCGCCACCTGAGCGTGCGATCGCATGGTGTCCCATTATCCGTCTTCATCGAGGAGCCCTTCAGTTCATTTCCTATTCAGCCACCCCTTCACCACCTTCTTCCCAAGGGCGATGGAGGGTTGCTCAAGGAAAGAATGACCAAGCTTCGCAACGATCAGCAGCAACGGATACAGGAGTAAGAGACAGCACAAGGTACCCAGCGCTGGCAGCCGGTCACGCATCGACCCTCCTATCCAGATCAGAAAAGGCTGATGGAATAGATAGAAGCTGTAACTCACCACACCAAGCATGGATAAATGCCCCCAAACACGCATCCGCCAGCCGGCGTTGGGTATTGACCATCGTCCACTGTGGAATCGTTCCATTGCCGCCGTGGTTGCCAGTGCGCAAAGTGGAAAGGTCAATCCCGACATGGCCTTGAAGAATGAAACGAAGATCACACCCATCATCAACAAGCTTGGACTCATTCGAGCGAACACCGATCGAGCGCCTCGGAGATGATGGTCAGCCAGGCAGGCGCCGAATGCCCAACTTCCCCAGTAGGCAAGTGGCGATGCTCGTATGAAGAAAGGTAATTGAGGAAGCTCGAGCCAGCTAAGGGTTGAAGGCAGGAGCCGAATACCCACCTCGCCCCCGACAACCAAGAGCAAGACCCGAGCCCAACCCATGCGTCTGACCAAAAGCAAAAGCAGCGGGTACAACAAGTACAGTTGGATCTCCACAGCAATGCTCCAGAAAGAAGGATTGATCCCGAATCGAAGGTGCTCCCAGAAATTCTGGACGGCGAGCACATTGGCTGTCATCTGCTTCAGGAAATGGACACCGGGAACCGCACCCATCCAAGGCAAAACGAACAGGAAGAGCCCGATCGCCGCTAAGTAGGCCGGATAGATCCGAAAGAACCGGCGAAAGAAAAAGGGCACCCATCCGCTTGATCTGCCGTTGACATGACTCAAATGGATGCAGTATCCGCTGATCGCGAAGAAAATGGCAACACCAAGGCCACCAAAGCTCAAGGGGTAGACCGCAAGGAAGATGTGATCATATCCCAGATCGCGGGTCTGCCCCTTCCAGGGGAGCTGATCGAAGCCAAAGGAAGGGCCTAGCACATGGAAAAGGAAAACCGCCAGGATCGCAATGCCACGTAACCCATCCAAGAATGGGAGATAGCCGCCTTGTGTACCGCTTTCCCTCTTCATCCGCAAGGAAGGCTGGCATAGGAAACGTCCGTTCTTCCACTTACCACATCTTCCTTCAAGGTCGTCATCCGAATAGCAAAGAAAGCGATCTGGACCACTGTCCATCGCGCCTGATCAAGAATGTTGGTATCCAAGCCGCCCAGATTGGGAAGTTGAGCTGGACCCTCCTTTGCTATCATTCTGCCCAACCCATGAAAGTCCTGCGCGGAGTTACTCTTGAAACCAAGTCTCGACCAGCCAGCAGCCCCGCTTAGACTTGGTTCAAAAAGTGGACGACCTGCGGCCTACGAACCCGTGGCTACGCAACACATCCTACCCGATCGACGGGCTACTTTCGCGCCGCCATGCCCATCAACCCCAACGACCCTTCCCTCCGCTCCTGGATCGCCGTACCCAAGGGAAGCGATTTCCCCATCCAGAACCTTCCGCTCGGTGTGGCCGCCTGGAACGGTGAACCACCCGTGCCCTGCACCCGCATCGGTGATACCGTGGTGGACCTGAGCATCCTGGCCGATGTGGCCTTGTTGGACGGACTTGGTATCCCACGCGAGGCGTTCCTGGAACCCACGCTCAACGCCATCATGGCCTGTGGCAAGCCTGCAGTGCGTGCGCTCCGCCAACGGTTGAGCGAACTATTGTGTGAAGGCGATGCCACCTTCCGGGATGACAACGCGCTGCGTGAAGATGCGCTATTGCCCTTGGACCAGGTGGTGATGCACCTGCCGGTAAGCATCGGTGACTACACCGATTTCTACAGCAGCCGACAGCACGCGTACAACGTGGGCTGCATGTTCCGCGACCCGAACAACGCCTTGTTGCCCAACTGGCTTCATCTACCGGTGGGCTACCATGGGCGCAGCAGCAGCATCGTGGTGAGCGGAACACCCATCCGACGACCCATGGGGCAATACAAACCCACGCCGGATGCAGCGCCCGAGTTCGGTGCCACGCGCCAGTTGGACATGGAACTTGAAGTGGGCTTCATCACCTTCACGGGCAAACCACTGGGCGAGCGCATCAGCACCGCGGAGGCGGAAGACCACATCATGGGTCTCGTGCTCTTCAACGACTGGAGCGCGCGCGACATCCAAGCCTGGGAGTATGTCCCGCTCGGACCCTTCCTCGGCAAGAACTTCGGCAGTAGCATGAGCCCCTGGGTGGTGCTGCTGGACGCCCTCGAACCCTTCCGCGTGGCCTCACCCGTGAAGGATCCACCGGTGCTGCCCTACCTGCAGCAGCAGGGTCCTCGCCACTTCGACATCGCGCTGGAAGCCTCCATCGCCACCAAGGACCGCCAGGAAACGGTGATCTGCCGCAGCAACTTCAAGCACCTGTACTGGAGCATGGCCCAGCAACTGGCCCACCACACGGTGAACGGCTGCAACGTGCGCTGCGGCGACCTCATGGCCAGTGGCACCATCAGCGGCGATACCGAGGACAGCTACGGCAGCCTGCTCGAACTCACCTGGAAAGGCACAAAACCACTGAAACTGCACGACGGGACCGAACGGAAGTTCCTGCTCGATGGCGACACGCTCGTGATGCGCGGCCATTGCGAACGCGAGGGTATCCGCATCGGTTTCGGCGAGGTGCGGGGCGAAGTGCTACCGGCGATCCCATTCGCATGAGCGTGACACCCTAACTTTCGCCAGATGAGCGATCCGAAGGGCACGAAGGACGGCAAGGCCGTGCAAAAGGTGGAGATCGACCTGGTGAAGGAACGGGCGGAGATCCTGCGCCGGTACCGCGGTCTATTGCGATCCATCCGTGGAGAGCGCACGGCCGAGGAGAGCCGCATGATCCGCAAGGCCTTCAACATCGCGGTGGAAGCCCACAAGGAACAGCGGCGCAAGAGCGGAGAACCCTACATCTACCATCCCATCGCCGTGGCCCGCATCTGTGCGGAGGAGATCGGGCTTGGTGCCACCAGCGTGGTGGCCGCGCTCCTTCACGATACCGTGGAGGATACCGACCTCACCTTGGAGGATGTACGCGACCTCTTCGGTCCCACGGTGGCCACCATCATCGATGGCCTCACCAAGATCAGCGGCATGCAGTTCGGCACGGACAGCATACAGGCCGAGAACTTCCGCAAGGTGCTGATGACCTTGGCGCAGGACGTTCGCGTCATCCTGGTGAAGCTTGCCGACCGCATGCACAACATGCGAACGCTCGACAGCATGGCGCGCGACAAGCAGTTGAAGATCGCCAGTGAAACGCTCTTCCTGTACGCGCCACTGGCCCATCGCCTCGGTCTATACAACATCAAGAGCGAGCTCGAGGACCTTTCCCTGAAATTCAAGGAACCCACGATCTATGGGGACATCAGCCAACGTCTGAAAAAGGGCGAGGCGGTACGGAAGCGCTTCATCAGCCGCTTCATCCTGCCGATCCGCGAGGCGATGGAAAAAGAGGGCTTCAGCTACGAGATCAAGGGCCGACCGAAGAGCGTGCACAGCATCTACAACAAGATGCTGAAGAAGAACGTGGCCTTCGAAGAAGTGTATGATGTGTTCGCCATCCGCATCATCATCGACACCCGCCCCGAACTGGAGAAGGCCGATTGCTGGAAGGTGTACAGCATCGTGACCGATTATTACCAGCCGAACCCCGATCGCCTGCGCGACTGGATCAGCACGCCCAAGGCCAACGGTTACGAAAGCTTGCAGACCACCGTGATGAGCCCCGGCGGACGCTGGGTGGAGGTGCAGATCCGCAGCAAGCGGATGGATGAGATCGCCGAAATGGGCCTCGCCGCTCATTACCGGTACAAGGATGAACAGGACCACAGTAGCGCGCTGGACAACTGGCTCAACCGCATCCGCGAGATGCTGGAGGATACCGGCACCAACGCGGTGGACTTCGTCCGCGACTTCAAGTTGGACCTGTTCAGTGACGAGATCGTCATCTTCACCCCGAACGGTGAGATGCGCAACCTGCCCGCTGGATCCACCGCTCTGGACTTCGCCTTCGAGATCCATACCCAGATCGGCCGGCAGTGCATCGGCGCCAAGGTGAACCACAAGCTGGTACCCTTGAGCCAGCCCCTGAAGAGTGGCGACCAGATCGAGATCATCACGAGCAAGAAGCAGCAGCCCAAGGAGGACTGGCTCAACTACGTGGTCACCGCCAAGGCGAAGCACCGCATCAAACAGGCCTTGCGTGAACAGAAGCGCAAACTCGCCGTGGTGGGGCGTGAGATGGTCCAACGCCACTTGCGCACCTGGGGGGCGAAGGTGGATGGCACCAACGTAGCCGCACTCGTGGACCACTTCGGCAGCAAGGACACCACCGGACTGTACTATCAAGTGGCGCGTGGGAAGCACCACTTGGATACGATCGAAGGCCTACAGGTGAAGAACGGTCGCCTGAATCTGCCCAAGTTGAAGCGGGCCGAAGACGAACGATCATTGGAAGAGGTGGTGGCCGAGATCCGCGGCAGCGACAAGAACGCCGCGCTGGTGCTCGGAGACGACCTCAAGCGCATCGACTACCAATTGTCTTCGTGCTGCAACCCGATCGCCGGTGACGACGTGTTCGGGTTCATCAGTCCCGATGACGGTATCAAGATCCACCGGGTGAACTGCCCCAACGCGGTGCAGCTGATGAGCAATTTCGCCTACCGCATCGTGAAGGCGCGGTGGAAAGGCAAGGACTCCGTGGAATTCCTCGCCGGCATCAAGTTCAGCGGGATCGACGATGTGGGCCTGGTGAACAAGATCACCACCATCATCAGCCACGAGCACAACGTGAACATGCGCGCCATCAGCTTCGAAAGCAACGATGGCATCTTCGCCGGCAAGGTGATGGCCTATGTACAGGACACCGACCACCTCAACTCCCTCATGGAAAAGCTCAAACGCGTCCGTGGCGTGCGGAGCGTGGAACGGGTGGATCATTGATACCTGCACTTGGCCGAACAGGCCCTTCGTCTGCGGTCCCCGGAATACCTTGGAGCGCCCCACTTCACCATCCCAAGGCACGAGGTTGATGGAGGGCTCCCCGTCCGAGCCGAGTCGCTTACCTTTGGAGCCATGGTGGTGGCCGACCAACAAGCCAACGTACAACGGATCTTCAGTGAATACCTCGAACGACACGGGCACCGCAAAACGCCCGAGCGCTTCGCGATCCTCACCGAAGTGTACGCGCATGATGGTCACTTCGACATCGAACGGCTTTACGGCCGGATGAAGACCAAGAAATACCGGGTGAGCCGCGCGACCTTGTACAACACCATGGACCTCTTGCTGGATTGCGACTTGGTGCGCCGCCACCGCTTCAATGGGACACAATCCCAATTCGAGCGCTCCCATGCCTTCGGTCAGCATGACCACCTGGTCTGCACCGCTTGCGGCGAGGTCCAGGAATTCTGCGACCCCCGCATCCAACAGATCCGCAATACCGCCAGCGAAGTGATGGGCTTCGAGGTGCGGTACCACACCCTGCAGATCCACGGGACCTGCAAACGATGCCAAGAAAAAAGCCAACGATCATGACCGTTACCGACCGCCCGATGTTCGACCTTGCCGTGACCGAAGAACGGAACTGCAAGGTTTTCCACCTGAAGGGCCGCCTGATGGACCAGCAGCAGGCCGACCGGCTGATGGGCACCCTTGACACCGAACTGAGCGGCGGACACAAGACCGTAGTGCTCGACATGGGTGAATTGCAGTACATGAACAGCACGGGGCTCAACATCCTGATCAACGTGCTCACCCGCACCCGCAACGCCGGTGGCGACACGCTCATCGCAGCGGTCTCCAACAGCGTGCGCCAGCTCTTCGTGGTCACCAAATTGGATACCGTGTTCACCATCACCAACACGGTGGATGAAGCGGTGGCCAAATTGAGCGCTTGATCCATGGGGGCTCGCATGGATGTGCTCCTCGGCGCCCAGTGGGGCGATGAGGGTAAGGGCAAGGTCGTTGACGTCATCGCTCCGGACTACGACATCATCGCTCGTTTCCAAGGTGGACCGAACGCCGGTCACACCTTGATCTTCGAGGGACGCAAACACGTGCTCCACACCATTCCCAGCGGGGTGTTCCGCGCAGGTACCATCAACCTGGTAGGCAACGGCGTTGTCATCGATCCGGTGATCTTCCTAAAGGAGATCCAAGCCTTGAAGGTGGCCGGTGTGGATGTGCGGGATAACCTGCTCATCTCGCGCCGCGCGCACCTTATCCTCCCCACCCACCGCGCGCTGGATGCGGCCAGCGAAGCCGAGAAAGGCAGCTCCAAGATCGGCAGCACACTGAAGGGCATCGGGCCCACGTACATGGACAAGACCGGCCGCAATGGCCTGCGTGTCGGCGACCTGGAACTGCCCGACTTCATGGACCGGTACAGCGCGCTGGTGAAAAAGCACGAGCGTTTGCTGGCCTTGTATGACCGAGCAGGTGCAACACCCGAAGCCGAGAACGAATGGCTCGCTGCGGTGGAAGTACTGCGCTCCATGCCGTTGGTGGATAGTGAGCACTACCTGGACCAAGCCTTGCGTAGCGGTAAACGCATCCTCGCGGAAGGTGCCCAGGGCACCTTACTCGACATCGACTTCGGCACCTACCCCTTCGTCACCAGCAGCAATACCATCTCCGCTGGTGCCTGCACGGGCTTGGGCATCGCACCCAACCGCATCGGCAAGGTGGTGGGCATCTTCAAGGCCTACTGCACCCGCGTGGGCAGTGGCCCCTTCCCCACGGAGTTGAACGATGCCATGGGCGAACGGATCCGCCAAGTGGGGCACGAGTTCGGCAGCACCACCGGTCGCGCGCGCCGCTGTGGCTGGCTCGACCTGCCTGCGCTGCATTACGCGGTGATGATCAATGGCGTGACGGAGCTCGCGATGATGAAGGCCGATGTGCTCAACGGCATGAAGGACCTGCGCATCTGCACCGGCTATACCGTGAACGGCAAGGCGACCGACCGCATGCCGTACGACATCACCGGAACCATCGAGCCCATCCTCGAACCGGTGGAAGGTTGGGATGCATTGAGCACCGAGGCTCCTTTACCCGCTGGGTTGGAACGGTACATCGAGCTGGTGGAGAAGCACGTGGGTGTTCCTGTGACGCTCGTTTCGCTCGGACCGGATCGCGCGGAGACCGTGCATCGCCAAGGCGCGCTGGTACACTGAACTCCATGGGTCGCCACGCGCAGCATCGGTCGCGCAGCGTCCCTGTAACGGCCAACCCCGGTGCCGAATTCTTCGCTCGCCTGCGGGAACAACTTGGACCTGAGGTGGACGGGCTTGCGGAAGCCTTGGCCACTCCGCCCCCCATTAGCATCCGGGTGAATTCGGCGAAATGGACCGCGCCAGCCGGGCTCAGCAACATCCCGTGGAGCGCGAACGGATACTACCTCGACGAACGGCCGTCGTTCACCTTCGACCCGCTGTTGCATGGCGGCTGCTACTATGTGCAGGAAGCCAGCAGCATGCTTCTGGAGCAGGCCGTGCTTGCCACGGGTGTCACCGATGAACGCATCGTAGCCTTGGACCTCTGTGCTGCACCGGGCGGGAAAAGCACCCACCTGCGGAGCTTGTTGCACCGCGATGCCCTCGTGGTGAGCAATGAGATCGATCGGAAACGCCAGCACGTGCTGGTGGAGAACCTTTGGAAGTGGGGTGCGGGTAACACCGTGATCACGGGTGCGGCTCCGGAGAAGCTGCAGGGGCTGCCCGCATTCTTCGACCTGGTCTTAGTGGATGCGCCCTGCTCCGGCGAAGGCATGTTCCGCAAGGATCCTTTCGCCCGTGCGCAATGGTCCACGGATCTGGTGGCGCAGTGTAGCCAGATGCAGCGCGATGCTTTGGAACACGCCTGGAACAGTTTGAGACCGGGCGGCCACCTGATCTACAGCACATGCACGTGGGAGATATCCGAGAACGAGGCGCAGGTGGCACGGCTCGTGGGGTTGGGAGGGAACTGCGTATCCATCGCCGCGGATCCTGCGTGGGGTGTGTTGCGTTCGGATCGTGAAGGGGTGGATGCGCTGCGGTGTTATCCGCATCGCATGTGTGGTGAAGGTTTCTTCATCGCCGTGGTGCGCAAGGGTGGAGACCGCCCCGAGCGCCCGAAGGAGCCAGTATCAAGACAGTTTGAAGAAGCACCCGAATTGAACTGGTTGAGTCCCCGGTGTGACTGGCATGCCGTGGAACACAACGATGTGCTCCATGCTGTTGAGTCCGGTTGGATCAGCACCGTGAAGCGGATCCAGATGTCCTTACCCGTGCTCTCGCCGGGGATCCCGCTCGCCGAAAAAAAGGCCGATGCGTGGCGACCGCATGCCGCTCTGGCCTTGGCCACGGACTTGGATCCATCGCCGTTCACCCACGTACCCGTGGATCTGGCTTCCGCGGTCGCTTACTTGCAAGGGCAAGCCCTACCGGCACAGGACGCCGAAGGAGCAGGGCTGGTCACCTACCAAGCTGTTCCGTTGGGTTGGGTACAGGGCGCTGGAAGGCGTTGGAATAACCGATGGCAGGCACCGTGGCGGATCCGAACGCAACAACCCGGAGCGCCGCGCGTATCTTGGTCTCGTTGAGCATGCACGAGATCCTCCCCTTGCGGTCGAACTGCCAAAGAACGCGGTGATGGAGCGCTTCCTGGACTGGTTCGAAGAACACAAGTTCGGCGTCATCATCACGCTGACGCTGCATTCGATGCTGCTCTTCGTGTTCACCTTGGTGGAGCTCCGCGCCGAGCCCGAGGTGATGCAGACGAGCGTTTCCCACGTGGATGTCCTTCAGCCCGAGCAGGCGGAAGAACTGATGCAACGGATCGAACATCCGGAGCTGGCGGCGAACATGAAGGTGACCAACGCCACGAGCAACATCACCGCTGAAAAGGTGGCCACCACCTTCTCACAGGCTCGCTTGGCCGAGCGCGTGGAGAACGACCTGAAAGCCATGGAGCAAGCCGAATTCGACCGGCTGGCCCAGGAACGCCGCGAGCAGGGCAAGGAGATCGTGATCCCCGAATTGGACCCGAGCAAGTGGAACAAGGAGCAATACATGAAGAGTGCGGCGGAACCTGTGAAGGTGGAAGGCGCTACGACGGTGTGGCACGACCTGAAAGGAAGGACCCGTGAAGATGATGTGCCTGGTTACCTCTGCAAGGAAACCGGCCGAGTGGCCATAGCTGTTCAAGTGGATCAACAAGGCAGAGTCTTGAAAGCCGAAGTGGACCCGACCCGCAGTGATCGGGCGGATGAGTGCATGCTGGAACA
>Ga0075154_10001750_pt1 | contig 14906 bp, 12 predicted proteins | sample JI71714BDNA_FD_70965 | JGI IMG/M metagenome (GOLD analysis project Ga0075154, IMG submission 70965) | Wastewater effluent complex algal communities from Wisconsin, to seasonally profile nutrient transformation and Carbon sequestration -... | ecosystem: Engineered > WWTP > Effluent > Algae... | reverse complement strand
GCCGCATCGAGGGGTAATTCACCCACCGGGCACCCACCCTCGGGAATTTCCCAGTGGTATTGATTCAAAGTATACCGATATTGTCCCACCAACCAGGTATAACCGCCTTCGTCAATGGGCACAATCCCGATGGCGATATTTTTAAAATGCACCACCCCGTAAATGCCGGGACCACCGCTGGGGTTCGTTACTTCGCGGTGCGTGATGCTGATCCAGGGATTCGAATAACGCTCTTCCATCGAATGGGTTTCCCAGGGATTAGGGGTGTTGTCGGGTTTATCTTTTTTTAACATAAAACGATGATGAATATGCAATTTTGGCCAAAATTAATACTTTTTGCCGCCACCTTGTTGCAGTGGCCGCTTTGGTGTTTTGCACAAACGGACAGCGTGGCCTTATCGCTGCACCATTCTTTCAACATTCCGGAATCCGTGGACTTTAGCCTCGACGCCACGGGCAATGCCTACTTGATTACGGGGGCCAATGTCCTCGAAAAATACGACGCCACAGGCAAAAAACGCGCCCATTTTAGCCAAAACCAATTGGGGAATATCCAGGAAGTGAATACCACCAATCCGTTAAAAGTTATGGTTTGGTACGCCGATTTTCGCAACGTGGTGCTGCTCGACCGCAGTTTGACGCAGTTGGGCGGGGTATTAAATCTGGTGGAAAAAGATTTCCCCGAAGTGCGGACCATTGCGCCCGCCGCCGACGGCAACCTTTGGATCATGGATGAAGTGGCGTTTAAATTGCGCAAAATCAGCCCCGAAGGTACGCCGGTCGCCGAAAGCCAAAGCCTGAATATTTTGCTCAACCAAAGGCTTAGTATCCGGCAAATTGTGGACAATGGCAACCAGGTCATTGCGGCCGATACCACCCACGGATTGTTTGTTTTTGATGTTTTTGGCCAGTTTCACCAACAAATTTCCGCCCAAAACCTCCAATTGCCCATCACCGTAGAGGGCAGCAACGTGCGTTGGATAGATCGCGACGGCACCCTCCACCAAATCAACCTCGATTTTCCGGCGGCGGAACAAACCTGGCGACTGCCAACGGTGATTCGGCGGGCCAGCCACCGAAAACTGTACAATGGGGGCGTAGTGGTGATGGAGCAAGGGACGTTGTTTTTTTATCGGGGGTGAAGGGATCTGGTCAAAAAACCACCTATTTTCCCGTTAAAACAACTCCGATACAACGCAACGACCATCTTTCTCAAAGCATCTTGTATATTTGTACAAATTTTTTTTATGCAAACACGATACATGAATTTACGCAAGGCAAGTCTCTTATGCCTTTTCCTCTCTTTTCTGGCACTTTCTAAAGCAAAGGCAACCAATTTGAACGCAGGTGAACTGTTATTTACCGGTTATCACTCCAATGGCTCTACGACGGATGCCTTCTCTTTTGTAATACTGGTAAATCTCTCGGGCACCACTATTGTGAATTTTACGGATAACGGATGGCTGAGCACCAACGTTTTCCGGGCGGGAGAACAAACCGTAACCTGGACGTACACGGGTACCTTGGTGGCGGGTCGTGAGATCACGATTTCCGGCCCCAGTGCCGGTGCCGCTACGGCCACTTTATTCGGCAGCGGCACCACTATTGGTGTTTGCACCGGCACCATGCCCAGTTTTGCGACCAGTGGTGACCAAATCATCGCCTATCGCGGTACAGTGGGCGCCCCCACGCTTATTGCGGGCTTGCACATGAACGTGTATTCGACCGATATAGGTCAATGTGCCAACACCACCAATACCAGTTGGGACCCTGTCTGCATCACGGATAATGCCAACTTTAGTGTGATGCCCTTGGGCCTTTCGGCTGGCGTAAACACTACCTGGATTGGCACAGAAGGGGTAATCGCCAGTGAACACGATAATGCCGTCTTTAATTGCACGGGTCCTCTGCTTACCGCCGCACAGGTACGGGCAGCGGTGACCAATAATGCGAACTGGACTGCCAACAGTGTAGCGCCGCCCAACTTCACGCTACCCTCCGAATGTACTTACCTGGGTTTGTCGCTACCACTTGAACTGCTCGAGTTTGACGGTAACAGCAACAGCGACGATATCAACCTGGCTTGGAAAACCATTAATGAGTATAACCATAGCCATTTTGAACTGGAAAAAAGTGCCGATGGGCTTCAGTTCAACCCATTGAGCCGTGTAGAGGGCCAAGGCGGCTTTAGTTACCTGCCTTTTGATTATAGTTTTCGCGACGATGCCCCGCTTAAAGGTGTCAACTTTTATCGGCTAAAAATGGTGGGTAGCGATAACTCCATTCAATACAGCAATATCATAAAAGTAATGTTTGGTGCCAAAAGCGAACCCATCGTTATTAGCCCCAATCCTGCGGTCAGCGAAATTACCGTTACCACCAATGCCCAGGCATATACGATGGTCACCATTTTTGATCTGGCGAACACTGTGGTATTACAACAAAAATTGCTGACGAGCAACCCAAAAATAGACATCAGCCAATTGCCCGCCGGCCAATACAATGTTACGCTAAGTGGTGATAACGAAACCTCTACTCAAAGATTGATGATTGTTCGATAATCATTCTGGTAGATCACCGAGCACTTGAACTGAGCAAACCCATTTGTACCCATCCGTTGTGTACAAGTGGGTTTGGTGTTCATGCACCGTAAGCCAGCCATTGAAAATTGTTTCGTTGGGGGTGAGGATAGCGGATCAGATAGATTAAAAATTTACCTATGAAATTTTGTTGGTTTTAAAAAAGGCTTTAACTTTGTTGCAATAACTATTATTCCCTGATGATTCTTTGCTCCGCTCTATCTATTTTGCATCGTCCCGCAACCTGTTTTTGGGTAGGTTGCGGGACGGTGTTTTTTTTGAGGGGTACATACGCAATAGCGACAAAGGAAAACACGCAGCATATTTTACTTTGTCGCTGTCGCATATATTGATAGTTCATAGCAAAACAAATAAAAATAAATAATATACAACATGGCTAATCAAAACAAGTTAAAGTACCAATCAGAAATTGATAATTTGCCCAATGACTTCACTGGCTTTGAGGAGCGTAATATTATATGTTATAGATGGACTTTTGAAGACATATCCCACCCTAACAATTTTTTACCTAGATACATATTAAAACCTGAATCAGAAATGCCCCGCATAACTTTTTTGGGATGGGGGTTGTCGCTATTTTCAACACCCGAAAAGGCAAAGAATAGATTAAAAGAAATTGCAAAAGGGAAAAAGAATATTTTTAAGGCATTAGGAACTCACGTTTCAGAAGGAAGATTGATTGAATCTGATGGAATTTCAGATTCACCCATAAAAAACGGGCATTTTACCCATTTTGAGTATTTTGACGTAAATTTGCAAGATTCATTTAAGGTAATAATGAAATGCGATGAATGATGTAAATGGCATTAATTTGCCTGATTTGCCAATAAAGTTAGAAATATATGTAGGGATTCTGTTTTACCACGAGTTCCCCTCTACTGTTATTTACTCAAATTCCAATAATGAAATAATAATAAAAGAATGGATTGATTGCGAAGGCGAAATTAACAGGTACTATATATATGAAATTGATGCAACTAATTTAAAGCAATTTATTGAAGGGAAAATTAGTCATTACGACCTGTATCTCCTTGAAAAGAATGGGATAGGGTTTTTAGTCGATGAAATGAATGGTAAGTATGAGAACATTACAATAATATCTGCCGATAAGTTGCCCGACGATTATTTGCCGTCTTATGATTTGTTTTTTGTAGAGGAAAACGGTGTAGAAACGGAAAAAATAATAAGGTATTTTGACTTAGAAAATGTAAAAAATGAAAATGAAAATTTAGATGAGTTTCTAACAAAACTTTCCAAAGAGAGAAAGTCAGAAATATTTAACATTCATTATAAAAAAGGGAAAAGTGTTGGATTCGGAAGAATTGAAACGCAAGCATTTGGAAGGACGATAATTGCTTTCGATGAATTATATAAAGAAGTAGGATTTGACTTTTACTATGGCAGAGACAGAGGTGACAAAAATGACAAAGACGATAAAGTTTCGGTTTTGTCAACAGAATTCTTCTTTAAAAAAGCCGCTTCATTTAGTGCATATATTAAACCAAAATACGCACCTCAATTATCGCTATTTGGAGAAACTGATTCTGAAAAAATATCATCAAATATCTTTACCTTATTTAAAAACACATCTACACAAGAAAAGATTTTAGAAAACTATGAAAAGCATAGTGATTTCGTATTCAGGGCTTACAAACATTTTCTTAAAGAAGCGTCTTATTTTGATGTGGATTTGCAGATAAATTGGATAGATGCAGATGCCGAAAAGATTTGGAAGCAGGATTTTAACTTATTTACAGCAAATAAAATAATAAATAATATTGATAAATTAAACACATTAAAGACTCTTGAAATAAAAACTAAGGGCAGATTTAGGGCGATAAACTGTAAGACAGCGCACTTTACGTTTATTAGTAACGATGAAGAAGAGTTTACAGGATATTTTGAAAGACTATTACATGAAGGGATTTACTTCCTGAATTTTACAAATTTGTACGAGGTGCTTATTGAGCGAAAAGTAACAAAAGAACCCGGACAAGTAAAAGATAAAATCAAAGATACATTGATTTCATACTCTGAAATGGAACAATAGTAAAATATTGAGGTGCAACGGCGGTGAAAAAAGGCTTTACGAAAATACCCTGCAAATACCAACGCTCAAAGTCCAACCACAGCACACATTCGCAAAGCTAGCCGTTATGCCTAAATAAAACAATGATAATAACAAATATTAAATAATGAACAAGGATTTCTCAATAGAAGCATCAATCGACTTAATTCAGAATAGCAATACAAAAGTCTACTTTAATGAAGTATATCAGACTTTTGTAAATGGCAATTATCGTTCCTCTGTCGTAATGCTATATTCAGTTTTGATATGCGATCTTGTATATAAGTTGAGGGACTTGAGGGATTTATATAATGATTCGAAGGCCAAAAAAATACTTGATGAAATTGAGAAAATTCAAAACGCCAACCCGAAATCACCTGAATGGGAATCAAAATTAATTGAATTAATTAGTTCTCGGTTAACATTACTTGAACCTTCTGATATAGTTGCAATAGAATCATTACAAAAATTTAGGCATCTATCTGCACATCCGGTTCTAACAAACTCCGATTTGCTTTACAATCCGGATAAGGATACCGTTCGTGCCTTAATTAGAAATATCCTAACAGGCATTTTAGTAAACCCTCCTTTTTTCTCAAATAAAATATTTGATACTTTTTTAAATGATTTATCAGACATAAAAGACAAAATTACGGATGACGAAGGATTAAAAAAATATATTACATCAAGATATTTAAACTTACTGAAAGATACTGACTTTAAAAATCTATTTCGTAGTTTATGGAAGATAGTTTTTATATCCGAGGATTCAAAAGCCGTAGAAAATCGTAAAATTAATTATAATGCACTAAAAATATTATTAAATACCAGAGAAGCAATTTGTTTAGAACAAATCAATAAAGAGCCCTATTACTACAGCAATATAAATAAATATTATGCATTAAACTACTTAATAATGTTACTATCTTTATATCCTTCAGTTTACAAATTACTAGATGCATCATTACAACAATTACTAAATGCCCAAATATCAAAAGATGCTAATTTGAGATTAATATCGTGGTTTTTGCAGGGATCTTTTGATGAACATTGGGTATATTTAAAAGAGACAGAATTTGATTACTTGTCAGAAAAATCAATTTTATTTTTAAAAAAACTATCAAAACAAAACTCGTGCATAAATGAGTTTATTGATTTTACAATTGATTATTTTATAAAAAGTAATAGTTGGGAAACATCCCAAAACAGATATGAAAACGCGCTTGTATTGGTAGTTGATGATATAAACTTGAATCAACTAAAGAGATTGTTGTCAAAATCGAATGAAAACAGTCAGATATATCATCGAGTAGGAATGCCCGCTAAACTTAAAAGAATTGTAACTGAGAGATTTGATGGCGAAATAGATGAAAAAGAATATGATAAAATATATAAATAAATGGCAGGTCACAACAACGCTACCCTGCCAACCGCTCGCTAAACGCGACGGAATAACAAGGTAGCAAACGTCCCCATTCCAACTCAAATCCCCCACCAAAAATGAAACCATTAATACAAATTTGGATTTTCAGAAGGAGAAGGTGAAAAGACTTAAAAAGATATGGCGTTAAAAATAGGCGTTGTAGGTTTCAGTAGCAACCAGTTTAACCACAAAGAAGCGTCTTTAAAATTGAAAAAACTGCTTGATCATATTGTACGCAATCATGGAAAAGAAGGTTTAGTGTTGGTCAGTGGTTATACCAATAGTGGCGTGCCCAAGATTGCGTACGATTGGGCAGTTGAATTGGGGATGGAAACGGTTGGGTTTTCCGCTAAACAAGCCTTAACCGTGGATAGTGGCGTATATCCGGTGGACAAAGTGATATTGGTTGGTGAAAAATTTGGAGAGGAGAGCCAAAGTTTCGTCGAGTATATTGATATCCTAATAAGAATCGGCGGTGGAAATCAAAGCCGTCATGAGGTGGAATTGTTTAAAGAACATAAAGGCTTGGTGGATTTAGAAAAAATACTATTTGAAGCAGAAATAGACTAATTCGGAAATTCCCGGCACGCCCGGTAATTGTGGTTTCAAGTCAATATTCGTACGGCTTTGAGATGTCATCTCTCCGTACCTCCGAGATGCACATCTCGTCGCAGGACGGCCCGTTCCCGGCACAATAAAATTATCAAAAAGGCAAAAAAAGCCTAAATTTGCCGCAAAATTCTGAAAATGAAATTTGTAGATGTAAAAAACGACGTTGCTTTCTGCAAGATTTTCGGCAATGAAAATAAAAAGGTCATTTTGATTTCGTTTCTCAATGCCGTTTTGGGCTTGGAAGGCCAAGACCGAATTAAGGAGGTGACTTTGCTTAACCCGTTTCAACTTCCACGCCTTGCCGGGGAAAAATCTTCCATCATTGATGTCAGGGCTACGGACGGGAAAGGGGCAACCTTTATCGTCGAAATGCAAGTTGCCGAGCCGGCGGGGTTCGATAAACGGGTGCTTTACTACACGAGTAAAGACTATGCGGCCCAAATAAACAGTGGAGAAGATTATCCGCTTTTACGCCCGGTTTATTTTATAGGCGTTTTGAATTTCAACTACTTTTCAGGTAAAAACTACTTGTCTTCGCATCTGATAATAGATGAAGAAACCGGTGAATGTAATTTCAAAGACATGAAATTTCGCTTTATTGAATTGAAAAAATTCAATAAAGAAGTACACCATTTGGAGAACATAATAGACATGTGGACTTTTTTCATCAAAAACGCAGATGAACTTGAAGTAATGCCTGATAACGTTGACGATGAGGGTTTGAAAGAGGCCTATGAAGAAGCAGCACAGCATAATTGGTCGAAAGAAGCGTATGATGCTTATATTTATTCTGGCATTAGAGACCAGGATGAAAAAGGGCGGATCGAAAAAGCAGAAGAAAACAAAAGAAATGAAATGATTTTAGGCATGAATGAAAAAGGTATACCCACCAGTGTCATCGCTGAAATCGCCAAACTTGATGAAACAGCAGTAAGACAAATTATTGACAACCACCGAAATAAATAAAATACCGAAAATCGTACGGGCACCCATCCCCCCCCTTCCACCGAATTTTTCCCAAAAAACTCAACCGTCCGGCAAACTCATAATACCTTTGTCGTAAACAAAATAATGTATGTCGCAAGAGAAGTCCTTTATTGACCACAGTTACAACCTGCACGAATTGCACCTCAAAGAGATGGAAAACGGCAAAAAAGACCCTTTAATGCGGTTGAAAATTGAGGGCAGTATTGATTACTGGCGACACGAGCGCATTTACGAAATGCTGCGCCCGCTCATGAATCCCGGTGGCTCCTGGCTCACCGTGGGCGACGGCATTGGTACCGACGGTGCCTGGTTAGAAAAAAACAAAATGGACGTTATTGCGTCTGATATTGGGGATACTTTGCTCAAAAAAGCCCAAGAACAGGGGTTTGTAAGCAATATCAGCCGACAAAACGCCGAGGCACTCACCTACAACGACAATACCTTTGATTATGTGTTGTGCAAAGAAGCCTACCACCATTTCCCCCGGCCGTATCTGGCGGTGTATGAAATGTTGCGCGCCAGCAATAAAGGTATCATTTTGATTGAGCCACAAGACCCCATCATGAGTTATCCGTTGCTGCTGCTGCTGAAAAATATCATCTACCATTTTAATCACCGCTGGTTGCGCAAATTCTGGAAAAACCAATACTCCTTTGAAGAGGTTGGCAATTATGTGTACAAAATATCGGAGCGGGAAATCGAAAAGATTGCCATGGGCATCGGGTATCCGGCCATTGCGGTTGCGGGAATCAACCATTATTACAACAATGCACCAAGCATGGCCCAGGTACCGGCCAACCCCGCCGAATGGAACAAAGCCAAACGAAAAGTTGCGTTTAAAGACCTGATCTGTAAATGGGGCATTGTGCCTTACGGGCTAATGTGTTGCATTATTTTTAAAACCACGCCCGACCAGCAAACGATTTCGGATTTGCAAAAAAAGGGGTTTCGGTACATCGAATTGCCGCCCAACCCTTACGCCCAGCGCTAAAAAAACACGTAGTTTTAAACACGTCCAGTTATTCAAAATTTGAGAAGAATTTAACCGCTTGAAAATCAGGCTAGTAAATCCTTTGTCTAAATTAAACAAAAAAAGTTTTAAAAAAGCCTCGCGAAAAACAAACAGAATGTTTTTGTTTGACTTATTTTTGTGCCAGTAAAATGTAGCATGAATAAATACTGCCTAATACACGCCATTTTATTATTTCAAACAAAAGCACTACAATGAGTTTAGGAAAAGCAATGTATCACGACGAACAGGAAGCCCCCAACGGTGCTTCTATGGTTCCATCTCAACACCGCCGCAAGGGAACCGGTGCGAAAAAAAACAATTACAAACCCGTTCGTTCGTTCCAATCGGGCGAAGACGCCTCTATGGGGTCGCTTATTTACCAAATATGGGTGCGTTTGCGCCCCGCCATTGCCAGTTTGCGGTATCGTTGGTACGGAACGGTGCGACAAAAAAACATCGTCAAAATTGCCGTATTGGCCAGCGCCGGGTATTTTGTTTTGTACTCCGACAAGGGTCTTTTTTCCGGCACCCCCGACGATGGCAACGTGGGCGCATCCATTTTTAGCAGCGACGATGAGTCGGCGCCCAAAGCCCGCAAAACCAAGTACAAATCCACGAACGATGCCGCTCCGGTGAGCGCGTCCGAGTTGTTTGCGCAGGAAGCCGAGGCTTATATTGACAAATTTGCGCCCATTGCCCGCAAGGAACAAGCCGAATTTGGCATTCCGGCCAGCATCAGTTTGGCGCAGGGGCTGATCGAAAGCCGGGCCGGTACCAGTAAATTGGCCAAAAGCAACAATAACCACTTCGGGATGAAGTGTTTTTCGCGGCATTGCCGAAAAGGGCATTGCTCCAATTTCACGGACGATACCCACAAGGATTTTTTCCGGAAATACACCAATCCAATGGATAGTTGGCGCGACCACAGCCGTATGCTCTCCAAAGGCCGCTACGCCCGCCTCAAACGTTTTGGTAACAATTACCGCGAATGGGCCTACGGCCTGAAATCCATTGGTTACGCCACCGACCGCACGTACGCCGAAAAACTCATCAACGTGATTGAAAAATTTGACTTACACAAATACGACCGTTGAAGAACAGTTGAACATCGAACACCGAACGTCGAACACCGAACACCGAAGTGATTTTTAGTTGAATAAGGTTAAAATCCTCCAAGGTGCTGATAATTGAATGTGCTGCTACTATCTCATAAGTAAATACTTCGATATTCTGTGTTCAAAATTCAAATGTTCGGTGTTCGGTGTTCGATGTTCGATGTTCAAATGTTCCCTGTTCAAAATTCGGTGTTCGATGTTCGGTGTTCGCTGTTCGATGTTCAAATGTTCCCTGTTCAACGCACCGCCGAATACCAGCGATGCACTACTTTTTCACCCAATTTATGCTGCGGGGTATAATCTCTTTCGGGGTACCCTTCGTGGCCTTCGCCGTTGGGGAACCATTTCCACAAAAAACCACCCGCCCACCAGGGTTCGGGGTAAAACGTAGCGAACAACGCTTCAAAACAATTGGCCTGGGCTTGTTGATTAATGGCCCGCCCTTGTATGCCCTGTTCTAATTCCCAGTTCCGCCAACCGCAGTTATTCACCGTCAGGTAGCCAAATTCCGTAAATACAATGGGGCGTTGCTGCGCCGCGCTAAACTGTTGCAGCCGCTGTTTAATGGGCAACCAGGCCGTTTTAAGGGCCTCCACCGAGGGCGTATCGGCTTGTACCAGCGGAAAATATCCACCCAACCCAATATAGTCCAGTTCCGACCAAAACGGCACCCGTTCCCAATCGTCCCAGTTGGACGAATAAATCAGTTTGCCGGAATAGACATTTTTGATTTCCCCGATGAGTTGGGTCCAGTAAGCGGGGCGTTTTTGAATGGCGTTGTTAAATTCCGTCCCGATGCAAAACAGATCGGCGTGCGCCGTATCGGCAACCTGGGCAAAATGTAGGATATAGCGCCGGTAATCGGCCTCCCATTGTTCCCAGGCGGCATCGGTGCTAAAGTCCAAAGCGCCGGTCCAGCCCCCCGGCACGTACACCTGGGGTTTCAGCATAACTTTGATACCGGCCGCGTGCGCCAACCGAATGGTTTCGGCGGCTCCTTCGGGCGATTCGCCCCACCATTGCCATTGCGACTCGCCGTACCGTACCGTGGGCGTACCCGGGCGCGTGTACGCGTAAGGAATAACGGCAATCCAACCGGCACCCACCTGTTGCACGTGGGTCATGGGGTTATCCGTAAATTTTTTGGGCGGTGCCACCATCGTGAGGCCGTCCATTTTGTCGCTGGGACCAATTTTTACATCGTGGGAAACAGCAGCATGGGGCGGAGGAACAACGGCAGCAGCGCTCTGCGAGGTTTCACATTGAAACGAACAAAGCAATACGCAAGAACCAAAAATAAAAATCAGGAATTTCATCCCTCAAAGTTAGGGAAAAGGGCAAGTATCTTGTAGGTGCGTTGATAAAAAAGCAGGTGGACTTTAGGGGAATTAGCGGGTAAGAATTACCTTTGCGCATCTTACCGAAAAAAATATATAAAAGCAATTTAGTGTCTAAACCATTACTTTTTTTCTACAAACCGTATTCTTCCCGTTTACGGCCGTTTTCTTTTTAATTTAATAATCCGTAAAAAAAACAGCCCTCCACCCTTTCTCTTCTGAAAGGGTTGGAGGGCCCCCGCCTTCGGTTGTTTTTTTAGAGAAAATTTTAACAATCTTATCTATTTCTCTTTTTTCTTTTGTTCATCGGTTTCCTTGAAGTGATGTCCTTACCATCACCGGGATGTCATTTGACAATGCAAAGTAAAGGGCATTTTTTTAAACAAAGAAATATTTTTTTTACAAAACCGCAATAATTGCCCGTTTTTACTTTATGAATTTCTAACAAAAATCCAAAAACAATGCTTTTTTGTCAATAAAAATCCAATATCGTTAAGGATTTTTCATCGAATCTGCTTTAAAAATGCAAATCAGAGAAAAAAATAAAAATGTGATAATTTTCAAAAAAGCGGTCGTTTTAAAAAAGGAACGGCACAAAAAACAGGTTAAGCGGATTTTTAGCATCTAAAATTTAGGCGCAATCATCGCCCGGATTCCCCATTTGGGCGCTCCCGGCAAATCGGTGTACGTGGTGCGCCAAACGTAATCTACCCTCAAAAAATTGAACAAATTACCAATGCCCACGCTCATTTCAACGTACGGCTTGCGCGGATCTAAAACATGGGTAATATACCGGCCCTCGTCGTCTTTCGGGAATTGGAATAACCCGTTTTGCAAATAAGGGTTGCTGCGGTTGTCGAGGCCACCGTACATGGCTTTTAGGCTAAAATTCTCGCGCCAACGCAGTTTTTTGATCAACGGGATTTTATTAAATAATACCCCGTTGAAATTATGCTGGATATTGAGTGATGCGTATTTATCCGACACAAATTCCATAAAATTCATGAGGTTGAAGGCGTACCAATCGTACAAATAACTTTGGTTGGCCGGGTGCGCCTCCAACAACGGATACGGCACCGAACCCCAGGTACGGCCCGCGTTCAGGGTCCAGTCGGAATAACCAAAAGGAGCCATAAAAAACCGTTTTTCGGCCGTGAGTTCGGCCTTCTGAAACGCGTATTGTCCTTGCAGCGCTTTGAACCCGTTTTTAAAAGTAAAGGTAAAAATAGGCGCTTTACCGGGTATGGCCCGGCGGTAATTGGTTCCGTTGTAAAATTTTTGGTTGGGCGCGTACCGCACAAAAAAGCCCAGTTCGGCAGTGTTGAGGTTAGAGGAATACGTCGGGTTATCGGGGTCGCTACCCGACACTTCAAACAGCAGTAAGCCCGCCGAATTGTAGGTTTTTTGCAACGCCGCAATGTGGTAACTGAACTGCGATTTGTACTCGCGCCGGTATTCAATTTTGAACACCTGGTTAAACAACATGCGGTTGCGCAAACCGCGTTGCAACGAAAGCAGGGTATTGTCGGGCGATAGGTTATCGAGTACGGCACCGGGCACGCGCAGGTCTTTTTGGTACGAAACCCGGATCTGATTTTGTGGAAAAGCGCGGGGCACCTTGCCGTTGAAGGAATAAATCGCCCCGATATTGTATTTCCACTGCTGGTCGCGGAACCCGTACGCCAGGTAATTTTCCAAAACAAGTGGTTTGTACAGTTTAGAATTGGTTCGGGCGGTTAGTTTGAGCCGGTTCCCTTCAATGGGGTTGTAGTTGTAAAACGTGAAAGGCGAACCAATATCCAGCCAATTCATACGGTAATAACCCGAACCCAGCACGGTTCCCACGGTCTTCAGTACCCGGAATACCCGCACCGTTTTGATGCTGTCGAGCATTTTTTCGATGAATTGTTCGGTTTTGTTGAGCGGAGCGGTGCGCTGGGCCGCCCACCAGGCTTCGGGGCGTTTGCGCACGGCCCCGGTATCGTCCCGGATTTGTTCTTTACCCCGAAACAAGGTATCGGGGAGGGGCTGATTGATGGTGTAGTTTTGGTACTGCGACATTTTATGGGTGAGCAAACTACGGCCACTGGCTTTTTTAAACACCTTCAGGTCAACGGTAATGGCGTCCCAGGCGAGCATGAGGTGCTGGTTTTTGCCTTCTCCCACGCGTTCAAACTGCTGTTCGATGTGTAAATCGGAGACAAAATTGAGGTTAATATCCTTCGGGACACCCATTTCCACTTTCATCACGGCGTACGTGGAATCGAGGGCAACCAACATATTGCCCATAAACGCCAGTTCGGCCTTGTTGCGCGGCGCAAAGTAGAGGTCGGCGTATTGTTTGCCGTGGTATTCTACGGTATCAATGATGTAAAACCGGTACATGGAGTTGGCAATGGCCGATAATGGCCCCACGAATTCGGTACCGAGCAGCAAAATACCCGGCTCGTAAATATCCACGTCGGCAAAAGAAGAGTTGAGGTATTCGGAAACGCCGTCGCCATCCACGCCCAGGCCATCATCTTCGTTTTCGTCATCGTGGAAACCCGATTGTTTCTGCCCCCGCAAAACGGCGATTTGGGCATTGGGGTCTTTACGGTAATAGGCCGTGAGTACCCGTTCGCGCAGGTAGATGGGCAGCGCTACTTTTTGGGTCGTTTTATTGGTATCAACGTTGTTAAAAATAAACCGAAATGGCCGAAAAAACCATTTTTTGCGGTATTTATCGGTGATATTGTTCAGGTCAGCCTGTAATTTTTCGTATTTGTCAAAACTGTAAAAATCCAAACCCTCCTTGCGGTTTTGGTCTTTGTGTTTGAACACTTCTTCAATTAAATCAACGGCGGGATTGTTTTTCCGCGAATATTTTTTGGGCCGAATGACCACTTCCTTGAGTTGGGCATCACCATCGCTGAGCAGCACCGTGAGTTCGTTGTGTTCGCCGGTTTTGATTTTGATGGTTTGGGTGCCAAAACCCACGTAAGCCACTTTAATGGTTTTGTGGGCGCGGTCGGTGGACATATAAAAATTACCATTCAGGTCGGTACGCACGCCCATACCTACCCCGTCGAACGTAATGGTTACGTAAGGTAGCCCTTCGCCGGTAACGGCATCTTTTACAATGCCATGAACGGTGGTTTGCGTTTTTTGGGCGTTAATAAAAGAGGCGAAGCATAAAAAAAAGGGAAGAAGTAACCTGTGTCGCATTTTTTTGTCTGTGCATGGTGTTTGTTAAAAACGGCGCAAAGTTCGGGCTTGCTGCCATTACATAACAATTAATGAGACAAAAAGGGTGCATTTATAGATGTAATTACTTATGCTACTGCGTACTCGGTGTACTCCCGCATGACCGGGGAAAAGAACCCCAGCACAATATCGGATTTGGGAACACCTCGTTTTACTAATTCTTCCCCAAGATCAATTTCGGTCATATTTCGCTGAATCCAGATTTTTCCGTCAATAATATCCATGTGCATAGGCGTATCATGAACATATAGGTTATTATCAAACCCCATCGTTACTACCTGATAGCGGTGATTTTCCTTGTCCGCCACCAAGTGATTTCCTCCTTTGATATTAATGTATCGGACTTTGGCATATTCAGTTAATATTTCCAAAATAAAAGACTGATATTTTTTTATTTTATTTACTCTAGCCATGATACTATCTGTTTAGTGATCGGATCGTAAGTGCTTAAAATGTGACTATCCAGCCGCTTTTCACAGTGAAAATGTACGAAATTCGGACTTTTC
>Ga0075154_10001749_pt1 | contig 14911 bp, 10 predicted proteins | sample JI71714BDNA_FD_70965 | JGI IMG/M metagenome (GOLD analysis project Ga0075154, IMG submission 70965) | Wastewater effluent complex algal communities from Wisconsin, to seasonally profile nutrient transformation and Carbon sequestration -... | ecosystem: Engineered > WWTP > Effluent > Algae... | reverse complement strand
GCGTCGGAAATCCGGTTCGCCATCTCGCGGTAGCGTTCGGCCTTGTCATGCTCGGCAAAGCCAAGAGTCCAGGAATGGACGCGGTGAATGTCGGCAAACCCGCCGGTCGAGAAGGCACGCAACAGGTTCAGCGAGGCCGCCGCCTGGGTATAGGCTTGCAACATCCGCTGCGGATCGGCCACCCGCGCTTCGGGCGTGGGGTCGAAGCCGTTGATGATGTCGCCCTTGTAGCTTGGCATCTCGACGCCGTTGATCACCTCGGTCGGAGCCGAGCGCGGCTTGGCGAACTGGCCGGCCATCCGGCCCACCTTGATCACCGGAACCTTGGCGGCATAGGTCAGCACCACCGCCATCTGCAGCATCACCCGGAACGTGTCACGGATGTTGTCCGCACTGAATTCCGCGAAGCTCTCGGCGCAGTCACCGCCCTGCAGCAGGAACGCCTTGCCCTCCGACGCCAGCGCAAGCTGCTTCTTCAGCGTGCGGGCCTCGCCCGCAAAGACAAGCGGGGGATATTTCGACAACTGCGCCTCGACGCTGTTCAGCGCGCTCTGATCGGGATAATCCGGCATCTGGATCCGCGGTTTCGCGCGCCATGCCGTCTTCGTCCATCCCTTGGTCATCGTCCCACTCCGCAGTCCATGCAATCGGGCTGCGGTATACGCCCCAGTTTCCGCCTTTGCAAAGGGCGATTGGGCGAAAACCGCCGCTTTCGGCCCTTGCGGCTGGTCGGAAATTGCGGTTCCATGGCCTGCAAACGACATGATCAGGTCGCAGAAATGACGCTCGGCACGCGCAAGGCCACTCAAACTCCGAAAGCCCCGGCAACCAGACGGTTCGTCTTCCTGCTGTTGGACAAGTTCACGATGATCAGCTTCGCCGGCGCGATCGAGCCGTTGCGGCTTGCCAATCGGGTTGCGGGTGAACCGCTTTACACCTGGGTTCTGGCCGGCGAAGGCAGCGAGAAGTCCTGTTCCAATGGCGCGACCTTCCGGCTGGACATGGGGCTGGAAGAGATGGACCGCGAAGACACGATCCTGGTCTGCGGTGGGCTCGACATCCAGCGCACCACCACGAAAGGCGTCGTCAACTGGCTGCGGCGCGAGGCGCGGCGTGGCGTGACCATCGGTGGCATCTGCACCGGGGGCCATGCGCTGGCCAAGGCCGGGTTGCTGGATGGCAAGAAGGCGACGATCCATTGGGAAAACCAGGACGGCTTTTCCGAGGAATTCGAGGATGTGAAGCTGACGAAATCGGTCTACGTGATGGACGGCAACCGCTGGACGACAGCGGGTGGGATTTCGTCGCTGGACCTGATGCTCAAGATCATCGCCGCCGACCAGGGCGAAGACCTCGCCAATACCGTGGCCGACCAGTTGATCTATTCCACCATCCGCACCGACCAGGACACCCAGCGCCTGTCGATCCCGACCCGGATCGGTGTGCGGCACCCGAAGCTGTCCCAGGTCATCCAGATGATGGAGGGCAACATCGAGGACCCGATGTCGCCTGCCGACCTTGCCGAAGAAGTGGGAATGTCGACCCGCCAGCTTGAACGTCTGTTCCGCCGCTACCTCAACCGCTCGCCGAAGCGCTACTACATGGAATTGCGGCTGCAGAAGGCACGGAACCTCTTGATGCAGACCGACATGAGCGTGATCAACGTGGCGCTGGCATGTGGCTTCGCCTCGCCCTCGCACTTCTCGAAATGCTACCGCAGCCATTACAGCACCACCCCCTACCGTGAGCGTGGGACGCAAGGCATGCCCGGGATCGTCCCGGTGCGGTTGTCGATTTAAGCCGCGCGGCCAGATATTAAGACCAGGTTAACGCGAAACGCCAAGTCGCTGGATTCATTAGCGTTCGGCGGTTTGTCCACCGTGGACACTATTCGGCAGGAGCCATCCTGTAGACCGCCCCGTCATGGACAGACAGGAACCAGATCGACCCGTCCGGCGCCTCGATCACGTCCCTGACACGCCCGGTCTCCGGCGCGCTGATCCGTTCCTCGGCGAACCCGGTCGCGGTCGGAGCATCCGGGTCCAGCCGCCCCAGAAAATCGGTGTTGAGCGAGCCGAAAAAGATGTCCCCCGTCCAATCCGGCACCAGCTTGCCCGAGTAGACCATCAGTCCCGACGGAGCGATCGAGGGGTCCCAGTAATGCAGCGGCTGCTCCATCCCGTCCTTCGCCTGCCCCTCGCCAATCGGGTCATCGTTGTAGTCGATCCCGTAGGTGATGACCGGCCAGCCATAGTTCTTTCCCGGCTCGGGCGCGTTCAGCTCGTCCCCGCCCTGCGCCCCGTGCTCGACCGTGAGAAGCCGTCCCGACAAGTCCAGCGCCGCCCCCTGGATGTTTCGATGCCCGCGCGAGAAAGCCCCGGGCAGCCAGCCCTCCTGCTCGATCGCAGGGCTTCCGTCGCGGTTGAGAAGGATCACCTTGCCCAACGAGGACAACCTGTCCTGCGCCTGCATGCCATCCGGACCTGTCCCACGATCCCCCGTGGTCAGGGCAATGGTCCCGTCCGGCAGTTCGACCAGACGCGCGCCGAAGTGGCGCCCGCCCGGGTAGGCGTCGCCGGTGAAGACGGTGCGGAAACTCTCCAGCCTGGCCCCATCGGTGGACAGCAGCCCGAACCCGACCGCCGTCGACGCGCCGTCGCCCATCGCGGTTGCGAAGGTCAGCCAGACCTCGCGGCTCGTCGCGAAATCTGCGGGAACCAACACATCCAGTAGGCCGCCCTGCCCATCCTCGAACACGGGAGGCACACCCGCAACCGTGCGCATCGCATCGCCACGCGCGACCCACAACCGCCCACCACGTTCGGTGACAAGGAAGGCCTCGTCCGGCAGAAAGGCCAGACCCCATGGCTCTTCAAGGCCCTGAGCAACCGAGGAGATCGACATCGGCCCGGTTTCGGTCTGCACGACTTCCGCCAACGCCATGGATGGCAGCAAGACGAGGACTGCTGCAGAGCATAGCAAAGAATTCATCTTGTTCCCTCGATTGACCTTGCCGGGCGGCGCACTTAACCAGCGCACCACGCCTAGAGGTAGGACGGTGCGGCTTCATGTCGACTCTGACGTCGAAAATGTGTCGTCATAGTGTCGACAAAATTTGGCTTCCCTTTTCATCCGCGCCACACTACGGTCACAGCAGGATTTCGATCCAGACAGGGAGATACAATCAATGAAGAAACTTTTGCTGGCCGCTTCGGCCTGCGCGCTGATGGCTGGTGCCGCATCCGCTGAGGATGTGAAGATCGGCATCCTGATCGGCTTCACCGGCCCCATCGAATCGCTGACCGGGCACATGGCAAACGCGGCAGAAGCTGCGATGGCCGAAGTGAATGCTTCGGGCAAAGCCAAGAACAACTACATCCCGGTTCGCGGCGATGACACCTGCACCGACGCCGCAGCTGCGACCGCCGCGACGGAGCGTGCCGTCACCGCCGAAGGCGTCAAGGGCATCATCGGCGGCGACTGCTCGGGCGTGACCCGTGCGATGCTGACCAACGTCGCCATGCCGAACGGCATCGTGATGGTCTCGCCTTCGGCGACCTCGCCGGCACTGACGGCAGACCCGGACAATGGCCTCTTCTTCCGCACCGCTCCGTCGGACGCGCGCGAAGGTGAAGTCATGGCCGACATCCTGATGGAAAAGGGCGTGAAGTCGATTGCGCTGACCTATTCCAACAGCGACTACGGCAAGGGCTTGGCGGAATCCATCGCAACGGCCTTCACGGCCAAAGGCGGTGTCGTGACGATCAACGCTGCGCATGACGACGGCAAGGCCGACTATTCGGCTGAAGTCGCAGCACTTGCAGCGGCTGGCGGTGATCTTCTGGTTGTGGCCGGCTATCTGGACCAGGGCGGCAAAGGCATTATCCAGGCCTCGCTCGACTCGGGTGCCTTCTCGCAGTTCGGGCTTCCGGGCGGCATGGTTGGCGACTCGCTGCCTGCTGCCATCGGTCCGGCACTTGACGGCTCCTATGGCCAGGTTGCCCAGTCTGACAGCCCCGGCGCTGCGGTTCTGGTCGAGATGGGCAAGGCCAACGACCCGGCCTTTGACGCCACCTCGCCCTACACCCCGGAAAGCTATGACGCCGCCGCGCTGATCATGCTGGCGATGGAAGCTACGGGTTCCACCGACTCGAACGTCTACAAGGAAAAGATCATGGAAATCGCGAACGGACCGGCTGACGGTTCGGGCGTGAAGATCCTTCCGGGCGAGCTTGGCAAGGCGCTGGAGCTGATCGCTGCCGGCACTGCCATCGACTATGATGGCGCTTCGGGCGTGACGCTGATCGGACCGGGTGAATCGGCCGGACGCTACAAGCAGTTCGAAGTGAAGGGCGGCAAGTACGAAACCGTCCAGTTCCGTTGATCTGATCGGAAACGACTGACACTGCGCGGCCCGGGAAAACCCCGGGCCGTCGCTTAAAAGAAGGCCGCCGCCCATGCTGTGGGATCGAAGCGGACCACGGACAGGGGAAACACATGATCAGGGTCGAGAAGCTGCACAAGCATTTCGGCGGCTTTCATGCCGTTGATGGCGCGTCGCTGGAGATCAAGACCGGCTCGATCACCGGGCTGATCGGGCCGAATGGCGCGGGGAAGACTACCCTCTTCAACGTCATTGCGGGTCGGTACGACGCGACAAGCGGCCATGTGTTCATGGATGGCGAAGACATCACCGGCCTGCCGCCGCACAAGCTGTTCGAAAAGGGCTTGCTGCGAACCTTTCAGATCGCTCACGAGTTCAGCTCGATGACGGTGCGCGAGAACCTGATGATGGTGCCGCCGCGCCAGACTGGTGAAAAGCTCTGGAACGCCCTCTTTTCGCGCGGAGCGGTTGCCGAGGAAGAAGATCGCATCCGCCAGAAAGCCGATGAAGTGCTGGAGTTCCTGACGATCAGCCATATCGCCGACCAGAAGGCCGGGATGATCTCGGGCGGGCAGAAGAAGCTGGTGGAGCTTGGCCGCACGATGATGGTCGATGCCAAGATCGTTTTCCTCGACGAGGTCGGCGCGGGTGTGAACCGGACGCTGCTGAACACCATCGGCGACGCCATCGTGCGGCTGAACAAGGAACGCGGCTACACCTTCTGCGTGATCGAACACGACATGGATTTCATCGGTCGCCTCTGCGACCCGGTGATCTGCATGGCCGAGGGAAAGGTCCTTGCCGAGGGCACCGTGGACGAGGTCAAGAACGATGAACGCGTGATCGAGGCCTATCTGGGCCGCGGTCTGAAGAACAAGCTGAAGGAGGGCGCGGCGTGAGGCTTGCCCCTGCCCGTCTCCCTGCCCTGACACTGGATCCTTCCGAATGAGCGCTCCCTTTCTGATCGGCGAAAACATGACCGGCGGCTACGGCGCGGTCGATATCCTGCACTCCTGCACTCTGGCTGTCGAACCCGGCGAGATCGCAGTGATCGTCGGCCCGAACGGCGCGGGAAAATCCACCGCGATGAAAGCGGTGTTCGGGATGCTGAAGTTGCGTCAGGGCAGCGTCCGGCTGATGGGCGAGGACATCACCGGACTGACACCACAGGCGCGTGTGCGGAAGGGCATGGGGTTTGTCCCGCAGACCCACAACATCTTCACAGGCATGACGGTGGAGGAGAACCTTGAGATGGGTGCCTTCATCCGGAACGATGACAGCATCCGCGACACGATGGAACAGATCTACGGCTTGTTCCCGATCCTCAAGCAAAAGCGCTATCAGAAGGCGGGCGAGTTGTCCGGTGGCCAGCGCCAGCAAGTCGCTGTGGGCCGCGCGCTCATGACTCAGCCCAAGGTCCTGATGCTTGACGAACCGACGGCGGGCGTCAGCCCCATCGTGATGGATGAACTGTTTGACCGGATCATCGAGATCGCACGGACCGGGATCTCGATCCTGATGGTGGAACAGAATGCGCGGCAGGCGCTGGACATCGCGGACAAGGGCTATGTCCTGGTCCAGGGCCGCAACCGCTATACCGATACCGGGCAGGCCCTGCTGGCTGACCCCGAGGTCCGCAAATCTTTCCTGGGAGGCTGATGATGAAACCTGTGGCCTTGGCTCTTCTGGCCGTTCTTCCCGGTCCCGCACTGGCCGGCTACGAATGCACCGCCATCCAGCAATGCGGCGGCGGCACCTGTGAGGCCTATGCCGGCGGACCATTCCTCATCGAGGAAGTCGGCGATGCTTGGCGCGTCAGCACCGACGGCCAGGCATGGGATGGCTACGTCACGACGACGATGGACACCGGCGGCGAGGTCTCGATTGTCCTGCCTCCGCAGAACGGCATGTCCGGTCTTGTCAGCATCTTCCCGTCGGGCGAATTCCTGTTCACCGCGCATGCCTATGGTCAGGGTGCGGTGGCGATCACCGGCTCTGGCAACTGCATGGCCGAAGGCGGCTGATCCCTTTCCCTGCTTCTCTGGACTAGCGAGACCCGATGGATATCCTGAACGCCCTCGTCGCCTTTCTGAACTTCATCGTCGTGCCGGGTTTGGCTTACGGCAGCCAACTGGCGCTGGGGGCGCTTGGCATCACGCTGATCTTCAGCGTCCTGCGCTTTTCCAACTTCGCCCACGGCGACACGATGGCCTTCGGGACGGCTTTCGTGATCCTGTTCACCTGGTGGTTCCAGTCGATGGGCATCACGGCGGGCCCCTTGCCCACGGCTCTGCTGGCTCTGCCGCTGGGGATCATCGTGACCATCGCCATGGTGCTGGCGACTGACCGTGTCGTCTATCGCTTCTATCGCAAGCAGAAGGCCAAGCCGATCATCGTGGTCATCGTCTCGACCGGCGTCATGTTCGTCATGAACGGCCTTGTCCGGATGATCATTGGCACTTCAGAGCAGAATTTCTCCGATGGCGCGCGGATGTGGTTGAATCCGCAGGACTTCAAGGCTGCAACCGGGCTCGCCGAACCATTGGCCATCAAGACGACGCAGGCGATTTCGGTCATCGCCGCTCTTGTCTGCTGCGCGCTGCTGTTCTGGTTCCTGCAAAAAACCCGCACCGGCAAGTCGATGCGGGCCTATTCCGACAACGAGGATCTGGCGCTTCTTTCCGGCATCAACCCGGAGCGCGTCGTGACAATCACCTGGATCATTGCCGGAGCGCTCGCCTGCATCGCGGGCACGCTCTACGGCCTCGACAAGTCCTACCGCGGGATCGTCTACTTCAGCCTCCTGATGCCCATGTTCGCCGCCGCAGTCGTGGGCGGGCTTGGTTCACCTCTGGGCGCGGTTCTTGGCAGCTTCATCGTAGCATTCTCCGAATTGATCGTGACGAACGCCTGGAAGAAGGTTCTTGGCTACCTGGTGCCTGCGGACTGGCTGGGCGACGGGCTGTATCAGGCGCTTTCGACCGACTACAAGGTCGCTGTCAGCTTCTCCATCCTGATCATGGTCCTTCTATTCCGCCCGCAGGGCATCTTCGGAGGCAAGTGACATGGCCAAGTATCGCAACGTACTTCTCTTCGCGGGTGTGGCGCTTCTGTTCCTCTTGACCGGACTGCTGCAAAGCTGGAACCTGTCGCTGAATATCCTGAACCTCGCCCTCTTGTCCTGCATCATGGCAATCGGGGTGAACATCCAATGGGGTTATGCCGGTCTGTTTTCGACCGGCATCGTCGGATCGGTCGCGCTTGGCGGGCTTGCCGTGGCGCTGGTGTCGTCGAAACCCGTTCCAGAGGGCTGGGCCGCCGGCGGACCGCGCATCGTTGAGGCACTGCTCTTTGCCACACTGGCCATCGGCCTTGCCGTCTGGCTTTTCCGCCGGCTGAAGCCCGGAACCAACCGAGCTCTGGCATTGGCGATCTATCTGATTGTCGTGTTCTTCATCTATCGGCTGATCCTAGACCCGGGCGTCATCGGGGTCGAGGCAAACAATCCGGCCCAGGCGGGCAACATCGGCGGGCTTGGCCTGAACTCGCTGGTGGCATGGCCTGTCGGTGCGTTGATGGCCGCCGCTGCGGCCTGGGTCATCGGCAAGATCGCCCTCGGCCTGCGCGAAGACTACCTTGCCATCGCCACCCTCGGGATCGCCGAGATCATCGTCACCGTGATGCGGAACGAGGACTGGCTGGCGCGCGGAGTGAAGAACCTGATCGATCTGCCCCGCCCCTGGCCGGTGCCGAAGGAAGTCGATCTTCAACTCAACCCGACCTTCCTTGAGCCGATCAATGCCATGGGCCTTGACCCGGTGACAGCATCGACAATCTTCGTCAAATTGCTCTATGCCTCGATGTTCGGATTGATGCTGGTGCTTCTGGTCTGGGGATGTGAACGCGCGTTGAACAGCCCTTGGGGCCGCATGGTCCGCGCCATTCGCGACAACGAGATTTCCTCGGCCGCAATGGGCAAGGATGTCAAATTCCGGCACCTGCAGATCTTCATCATCGGCTCTGCCGTCGTCGGACTGGCGGGGGCGATGATGACCTCGATGGAAGGCCAATTGACGCCACCGTCCTACCTGCCCCTGCGCTTCACCTTCCTGATCTGGGTGATGGTCATCGTCGGCGGCTCGGGCAACAACTGGGGTTCAATCCTTGGCGGGCTGCTGATCGGATGGCTCTATCTCGCGGTGGAGTTCCTTGGGCCGCAAATGATGGACTTCATCACCGCAGGGTTGCCCGCTGGTGACTTCAAGGACCATCTGCAGGACACCGCTGCCCATATGCGCTTGCTGACGCTGGGGGTCGTTCTTCTGGTGGTGATGCGTTTTGCCCCGAAGGGTCTGATCTCCGAGAAGTAAGGCCGTCGCGACCAGACTCACACACTGGTCGCGACATTATTTGTCGCAAATCCTCATGCCTCGCAGTTCGAGGCCCGCCATGGTGCATCAAAACCGGATATGGCGGGGAGACTTGCAATGAAGACCCATGCACGCGTGGTGGTGATCGGTGGCGGCGTTGTCGGCTGCTCGGTCCTGTATCACCTGACCAAGCTTGGCTGGTCGGATGTCATGCTGATCGAACGCTCGGACCTGACGAGCGGATCGACCTGGCACGCGGCGGGCGGCTTCCACACGATCAACGGCGACACCAACATGGCGGCGCTGCAGGGCTATACGATCCGTCTGTACAAGGAACTGGAGGCGATCACCGGCATGTCCTGCGGGCTGCACCACGTCGGCGGCGTCACGCTTGCCGACAATGAGGCCCGGTTCGAAATGCTGAAGGCCGAACGGGCGAAGCACCGCTACATGGGGCTGGACACCGAGATCCTGTCGCCCGCCGAAATATCAAAGCTGACCGACGGGCTGGTGAACGTCGACGGCATTCTCGGCGGATTGTACGATCCGCTTGACGGACACCTCGATCCCTCGGGCACGACCCACGCCTATGCGAAGGCCGCGCGGATGGGCGGGGCAGAGATCGTGCTGCACAACCGCGTGCTGGAGACGAATCCGACCAGGGAGGGCTGGGAGGTTGTCACCGAGAAGGGCACAATCACCTGTGAGCATCTGGTGAACGCCGGCGGCCTCTGGGCGCGGGAAATCGGGGCCATGGCCGGTGTCTACCTGCCTTTGTTGCCGATGGCGCACCAATACCTCGTGACAGACGACATTCCAGAGATCATGGACATCCTGAAATCCGGCCGTGAATTCCCGCATGTGATGGACCCGGGCGGCGAAAGCTATCTGCGGCAGGAAGGCCGGGGCCTGTGCATCGGTTTCTATGAGAAGCCCTGCGAGCCCTGGTCGGTGGACGGCACGCCCTGGGACTTCGGGCACGAGCTTCTGAACGAGCAGTTCGACAAGATCGAGGATTCGGTCAACTTCGCCTACCGCCGCTTCCCGGTGCTGGAACGCTCGGGCGTCAAGCGGGTGATCCACGGGCCCTTCACCTTCGCCCCCGATGGCAACCCCCTGATTGGCCCGGTGCCGGGCTTGAGGAACTATTGGTCGGCCTGCGCAGTGATGGCGGGCTTCAGCCAAGGGGGCGGCATGGGGCTGAGCCTTGCGCAGTGGATGATCCACGGCGAAGTCGAGCGCGACCCGCGCGGCTTTGACGTGGCGCGTTTTGGCAACTGGACCTCGCCCGGCTACACGGTCCCGAAGGTGATCGAGAATTACCAGATGCGGTTCAGCGTCTCCTACCCCAACGAGGAGCGTCCGGCCGCCCGCCCCTTCCGCACGACCCCGATGTACGAAGTGATGGACGGAATGAACGCGGTCTGGGGCCAGCAATATGGGCTTGAGGTGATACACTACCACGCCCTGCCCGGCGAGCCGCGCTATGAGGAACCAACCTTCAAGCGCTCCAATGCCTGGGAGGCCACGCGGCAGGAAGTGATGGCCGTGCGCGAGGCTGTCGGCATCAACGAATTGCAGAACTTCGGCAAGTATCTGGTCAAGGGTCCAGGGGCGCGCGCCTGGCTGGACCGGATCATGGCGGGCCGCATTCCGCAGCCTGGGCGGCTGTCGCTGACCCCGATGCTGGCGGAGTCCGGAAAGATTTTTGGCGATTTCACCGTGTCATGCCTGTCCGAGACCGAGTTCCAGCTGACAGCAAGCTATGGTGCGCAAGGCTGGCATCAGCGCTGGTTCGAACAACATGAGGAACCTGGCGTAAGAGTTGAGAATATATCAGATTCCCGGTCAGGCTTTCAGATCGCCGGACCAAATGCGCGCAAGCTTCTGGCACGAGTCACCCGGTCCGATGTCTCGGCGCAGGCGTTCAAGTTCATGGACGTTCGGCGCATGACGGTCGGGATGGCCAACTGCATCGTCCAGCGTGTCAGCTACACGGCTGACCTGGGCTATGAAATCTTCTGCGACCAAATGTCAGTCCGCCACCTGTGGGACGTGCTGTCCTCGGCCGGCAAGGACCTTGGCCTGCGTCCGTTCGGAATGCGCGCGATGATGTCCCTGCGGCTGGACAAATGGTTCGGCTCCTGGGGTCGCGAGTTCAGCCCGGACTATACCCCGGCCGAGACGGGCCTGGACCGTTTCATCAGCTGGAACAAGCCCGCCGACTGGATCGGCAAGGCTGCAGCCCTGAAGGAAAAGGCCGAAGGTCCGAAACGCAAGCTGGTGTCGATCGTCGTGGACGCCACGGATGCAGATGTCGTCGCCTGGGAGCCGATCTGGCTGGATGGCGCTGTCGTCGGCTGGTGTACCAGCGGCGGGTACAGCCACTGGACCGGCAAGTCTGTCGCTCAGGGCTTCATCCCGGCAGATCGGGTGCAGGACGGCCTGGCCCTGGAGGTGGAAATCCTTGGCGAACGTCGACCGGCCCGGGTCCACCTTGCCCCCTTGTGGGATGACGGCGGACGCATGCGCGGCTGAGCCACAGCTTGACAGGAGGGTCAGCCGGGCGGACCATCCTGCCATGCGACCAGCGGTGCACATCCTGATCCTTGCCGCAGGCGCGTCTTCGCGAATGCGAGGACGTGACAAGTTGTTGCAGCCGATCAAGGGCAAATCAATCCTACGCAGCGTGGCCGAGATAGCCCTGGCAACGGGATCGCGGGTCTTCGTGACCCTGCCTCCGGCTGCCGATGCACGGCACAAGGCACTTGACGGATGTGCGGTGACGATTGTCCCGGTCCCCGATGCGGCCCTTGGCATGTCGCGATCCATCGTCCGGGGAACCGCCGCAATTGTCGCCTCCGAGACTGGGCCGGAAGACGGAATCATGGTCCTGCCCGCTGACATGCCCGGCTTTTCCGCCAAGGCTCTGGCCGACCTCATCTCGCGTTTTCGGGCAGAGCCAGATTTGCTCTGGCGGGGTGGCATGATCGACGGCACACCCGGGCACCCCGCAATCTTCCCGCGTGATCTTTGGGTCGAACTTCAATCCGTCGGTGGCGACGAAGGAGGGCGATCAATCGTGCAAAGGCATAGGGACCGGGTGAGGATCGTGCCCCTTCCCGGCCAGATGGCGGTGCTGGACCTTGATACGCCAGAGGATTGGGCGGCTTTCCTGGGCCGCCCGATGCCGTCAGCCTGACACCAGCACCTTGGCTTCGTGCGCCTTGAGCGAAAGCCGCGCCGATGGGAAGCCGGTGGTGTCGCTGGTCAGTTCCGGGAACAGGTTCAACACTTCTGCCCGTGCCTCCTCGTCAAGCGCGCTCAGCGTGCGCTCGGCCGGCTGGAAGCTCTCCGTCCAGATCCCGTCCGAATGGACGATTTCATGCCGGTCGAACAGGATGTGCACGTAGGTCACGCCCTCCGCCGGTAGGGCCCGCGTCACCTCTGCCAGCCCGGTCAGATGCTTGGCCGGGACCAGAACTTCGCTTTCACCAAAGTACATCTCTGCCCGGGCACCTTCGATCAGAACCCGGTGCTGCGGGGAAACAAGCATCGTGCGCTCGGGCCCTGCGCCCGCAAGCGCCCCGGCCGAGATCCGAATGGGTTGCAACTCGGGCCGGGCCCGAAGCTCGGCGTAGGACAGTTCGCGCGTCCCGATCCAGCGCAGCGGCTGCAATCCGTTGTCGCGCGTGACCACCAGATCACCCGGAACCAGTCCCTCGACCGCTACCGCACCCCGGTCGGTCATGATCTGCGTCCCCGGCGTGAAGCAGACAATGATCAGGTTCTCGATCTCGGTGAAGACGAGCGTACCGACGACCGTAGTGCCGTTTGCCGCGTAGAACGTGATCGTGCCGTTTTCGTGGTTCAGCGGATCGTAGACCAGATCCATCCGGGCCCAGCCAAAGCCGGTGATGTCGACAGTCAGCGTATCGTTGTCGGTCGCACCGTTGTCGCCACCACCGTCGACGATCTCGCCATTCGCAACGTCGTTTTGCGCTGCGACCGCGCTGTTGCCCGAGCCATAGCCCGGGGTGAACCCGACGAAGATCTGGTCCTGATCGTCGCCGGCATAGATCGAGTCGGCACCGATGCCGCCATAAAGTATGTCGCTGTTCGTGCCACCATAGAGCAGATCATTGTCCGCCCCGCCAAACAGAGTGTCGTTGCCCGCATCGCCCGACAGCGTGTCGTTGCCAGCTTCGCCATAGAGGGTGTCGAGGCCGATACCACCATTCAGCGCATCATTGCCGTCGCCGCCAAAGAGCAGGTCATTCCCGGCATCACCAAACAGGGTGTCGTTTCCGGCGTCACCGAAAAGCGTGTCCTGATCGGCTCCGCCAAAAGCCAGGTCATTGTCTGCCCCGCCATAGAGCAGATCATTGCCGTCATCGCCGTAGAGCGTGTCGTTGCCCGCGCCGCCGAACTGGAAATCGCCGTCGTTGCCGCCAAAGGCCAGATCATTTCCCGCCCCGCCGAACAGCGAGTCGATCCCGGTCCCGCCATAAAGCTGATCGTTCCCGAGGCCGCCATAAAGCGTGTCATCATTGTCCTGGCCGTACAGTGAATCTTCGCCGGTTCCGCCAAGGATCGAGTCATTCCCAAGCCCGCCGGTCAGCGAGTCATTGTCAAGCGGGATGGCATCGAAATGGATGTCGGAGACGTGGATGATCTGGCCGGCTGTGCCCAGGTTGTCATAGGTGATGACGATCCGGGACACCGGCCCGGCAATCGTGAACAGCGCCGAACCTTGCAGGGTGTCGGGGTTCGTAGTGCCGCCTGTTGCTGTGACTGTATCGCCATTGACGACAATCCCGGATGAGCTTTCGGTGATGACCACTGTCACCGGATTGCCGTTCGCATCGTAGGCGGTGACGATGATCCGGTCGGTCCAGCCGTTGCGATCAATGTCGGAGATGCGGAACTGGACGTTCTGAACCGAGCTTTGGTAGTCAGACCCGGCAACGGCCGAGAAGTTGAACTCGACCGAGGTGGCAGCACCGGCCCCCGGACGGCTCAGGTAGGCCGAAGAGGTGGTGCTGAACGTCTCGCCCCCGGCAACGTAGATTGTCGTGCCGGTCTCGATGGTGAATTCGTCGGCCACACCAGGCGTATAGCCGACGCTGACGTTGATACCGCCGGTGTCAAGCGTCGTGCCGCCCGAGGTAATGGGAGTCTCGTCCCCGAAGCTGGACCAGTTGAACTCCAGCGGGACGGTTCCGGAACCCGGGACATCCGGGCCGCCGATGATGGTGTCGTTGCCGGCGCCCCCGTCAATGGTGTCATTGCCGAGGTTTCCGTTGACCGCGTCCGCGCCACCGCCACCGTAAATCACGTTGTCGCCGTGATCCCCTGCAAGGGTATCATTCAGGCTGCTGCCGGTCAGGTTCTCGAAGTTGGAAAGAGCGTCAGTGCCTTCGCCAGTGGAGGTGTTGCTGAGCAGGCTGGCGTTTACTGCTGTGGCAGAGTTCACAAAGGTCAGCGTGTCGATTCCGGTGCCGCCGCTCAGCGTATCATTGCCAAGCCCGCCTGCGACCGTGTCGTTGCCGGTGCCGCCGTCTATCGAATCCGTGCCGCCAGCACCGTCGATGAGGTCGTCGCCACCGAGGCCAAGAATGGTATTCGCTCCGCCGTCTCCGGTCAGCGTATCTGCCTGTGCCGAGCCCGTCAGGTTCTCGAACTGCGACACCGTATCGGTGCCTTCACCAGTGACGATGCCGGTCGCAAGGTTGGCGTTCACTCCGGTCGCCGAGTTTGCATAGGTCAGCGTATCGGTATCCGCCCCGCCAACCAGCGAGTCATTGTCCAGACCACCGGCAATCGTGTCGTTGCCCGCGCCGCCGATGATGGTATCAATCCCGACACCACCATAGAGAATATCAGCGCCTCCGCCCCCATCGAGAAGGTTGGCTGCGTCATTGCCCGTGATTACGTCGGCACCGCCTCCACCAAGGACGTTTTCAATGCTGGACAGGCTGTCTGTTCCACGCCCGGTAGCAATGCCAGTCGCAAGGTTGACGTTTACAGCTGTGTTACTATTGGTGAAGCTAGGGGTCGGAGACAGATCGGTGAGATACCGACTGTAGTCAGCAGTGTCTGTCCCGCTGCCACCGAAAAGGCTGTCATTGTCGGTGTCATTCCCACCGATGAGCGT
>Ga0075154_10001748_pt1 | contig 14916 bp, 11 predicted proteins | sample JI71714BDNA_FD_70965 | JGI IMG/M metagenome (GOLD analysis project Ga0075154, IMG submission 70965) | Wastewater effluent complex algal communities from Wisconsin, to seasonally profile nutrient transformation and Carbon sequestration -... | ecosystem: Engineered > WWTP > Effluent > Algae... | reverse complement strand
CCATTTTCAATATTAGAAACATCAATTTCTTTTGTGTTTAATTTTGCTTCGTTAAACATTGTTTTACCTGCTAAATTGATAATTTCTACATCTTTACCGAGAGCATTTTCTATCATTAATATGTTAGTCACAGGATTAGGGTACACCTTGGGTGAATCATTTTCTTCTGCTTTGACTTGTCTAAGTTCATTACAAGCTCCTTCGATGTAATCAATTTCAAGATGCTTGCATAATGCGCCTGCTAACTTTTGGCTTGGCGAATCATACTCATCACAATTTTCTGCAAGCGCTTTGATTTGTAATTTTCTTGCTTGTGATGCGTAAAAATCTCTATTGTATTCAAGATACCAAATCAAAGCATTTTTATAATTATCAATGAAGGATTCTGTTGATTGAATAGTATGAATTTCGTTCAAAATTTGTGCGATTTTTTCAAAACGTATGGACTTTGTTTGTTCACTTGAAACATTATCAGTTTCAACCCAACCAGATAGTGCAAATATATCTGATGCGATGCCTGTTAAGTTGGTCATTTGATTTTTCAGACTATTAACAGAAGTTGTGCTATGATTAGTATTAATATTACGCATAACATCATGAACATCAGGAAGACTTTTGTACGTCTCAGGCATTTGGCTATTGACTAAATTCCTAAAAGCAATGTCTTCCATTAATTTAGGGCAAAGCTTAAGTAATTTTTTTATAAGTGACAAGTTTTTAGTACATACACCTTTATTTAAATTAGACTCTTGTCTGCACTTTAAAAGTTGATTGATTAAATTCTTTAAGTATATTATGTTTTTTGGCGAACAAAATCCTTCATCACTACCAAAGTTGGGTGGTATGCCTTGAGTACAAGTTGTACTGGTGGTTCCAGTATTATCCATTATTTCATCAGGGCTGTGTGTAGGAAATTCTTGTGGAGTGTTAGCTACAAAAAAAGTGCCTTCACCATAATTTGCTCCTCCTCTCAATTGAGTGCCTGAAGAAAATTTATTGCCATGGTTTACTTGATCATTAAACGAACAATTCATGAATATTTCATCGTTGAGGATAAAATTTTCTCTTATTTCAGTAAATGGAGATCCAGTAAAATCCATTCCAAATTCGGCTGTATTACAATTATATTTCGTGATTGAACTCCGATCTTCGAAATAGCCTAGAGCATTATTTCCTGTGACGATAGCATTAGTCATATCAGATAAACTAATACTCCCAAATATTTTATTTTCTATAAATCTTATGTCATCATGAAATCTTACTGTATTAGAACCTAAGTCATTTTTAAATATTTCAGCGTTTGATGACATATAAAAATTGGTTGCTGGTCCTCCTGTTGTTGAACTGTTTCTGTTCAATATAATGTTTGTTCCCATATGAGAGTTTATTAAGCGTGTAACTTGAGATAAAGTACAACCTTCTACAATAACATTACCAGAATTTGATACTTCAATACCATTTTGCGCAAAACTAAATGTACATTTCTCTACAATAAATTCTGATGTAGAATTAGTAATATAGATACCTGTTCTTCCAGAAGTTATTGTTGCGCTTTCAATGAAAGAAGGTCCGCAATTTTCACAAATTACGTTTGCGTTACCACCTTTTTTGTAAGTAGAATTATTGCCCCCTAAAATACGAGCACCATTTATTAACAAAACATTGTAGGACGTAGGACCAACATTAGCTTCAAGCGTACTTGAGCCATTATCAAAAAAGAAACCTCCATTTGTTACTTTTATTGGACTTCTTAAAAATGTTGCGCCAAATGAAGCTATTTTACCGTTATTTACACCTTCTACTAATCCCACATCAGTAAGGGTAGTGTTGGAGCCAAAAGAAAAGTTACCATTATTTTCGGCTTTCATCCTTACGCCGCTAATATTACAACCTGAAAATAAGATATAGGTAAGTTGTCCGCCCGAACCAACGATGTCGATTTGTGACCCAGCATTTCCACTTATTGTGCAATTGGAAAACGAATTTCCTGAAGGGTTGCTACTCCCATTCTTGAGAAGTTTTGAGTTTGATAAAATGTGAATATTACATTGGAAACTTCTTTCTGTATCAAGATTGAAATTTCCTGAAACACAAAAATTTGTAACTACTGCTCCTCCACCACCATTTGTGGGAAATAGATTTGAATTTAAAGCAGAAGATAGAGTTGGGATACCAACATTTGATCCCACTTGGATGTAAGAACTAGGACATTGAGCATTTATAATTTTTGAATTCAAAAATACGGTAAAAAGTAAAATACTAGTCTTGAAGTACTTTAATTTTTTAATATGAAAGAAAGAAAGAAAGAAAGAAAGAAAGAAAGAAAGAAAGAAAGAAAACTTTGTTGTTCTCATGGTAATAAAATTTAAAAAGTTAAAGAATAATTTTCATCTTTCATGGTAGTAAGTTCAGATTCTGGATATGAATTTTAAATGCCGGAAACTGTAGTGCTTTACCCATCAAGAAATGATGATTTTTTTAATGTCAAAACAAAGTTAAATGTAGATTTTGAACTAAACAAGTTTTCTGTAATTTTATTTTATTCTTAATTCAGCAGTAATGTCTTGCTTTTATAGTAATTTTGGAATATAATTGCGTACTAAGTATCGAAATTCGCCTAGGTTAAATTATTGTTTGGATACTTTGATGTTTTCTCTGAAATTATTTTGTTTTATGATTTTTTTATTTATTTGAATTAAATGGTTTTTGTTGATACTATCAAAACCTTCCCGAAATCCCAATCATTGGAAATACTTCAAAGCCATAATCTCCTTTCTTAAGTGTGCGTGCACCCACAGCTCCGCCACTTATAAATATGGATTTGTATAATTTGACATCAATGATAAAATTCATGCCCAACTGATAATTATTACGAGAGATAAAGTCTGCTTCAGTGTTACTCGAATCATCCAACGGGTTTGATGAATAATTGCTATATCCTAAGGTAAAGTCTATATTTAAAGAAACTCTATTATTAAAATTAGTTGTATTATACCGCAGTAGAAACCCGCCTTTATGAAATACATCATGAGCACTAATAGTCGTATTAATATCATAAAAACACTGTGACATCCGCTGGTAATAGATACCTGTGTAAAAGTTTTTGCTCATCGAAAATGCATAATTGATATGCAAAGGTGCATGTGTGGATTCAATAGTGTTTTCATTATATACAGGCAAATATGAATACAGGACTGTAATCATGCTGTTTTTACCAAAGTATGGGTTTTGAGCGTTTGATAATCCCATTGATACCAAAGATATTAATAAAGTTATTAGATATTTCATACTTAATAATTTATAAAAATGTAATTGATACATGGCGTATCTATGGTAATACCGCGATGTAGGTGCAAACTATACTTAAACTAAGTACTACTTTTTGGTAGCATTCAATTCGCAATTATCGGGTAGTGTTAGTGGTGGAACTTTGGTGCCTAGATAATTTACGGTGTCTTTGGATATCAAAACCAAAGCCATTTTACCGGATAATTTTTTATTGTCTGCCGTGATAGCAAATTTAGATTTGATCCCTAAATCTACTTTTACGATTTGACTCACAGGCAGATTTTTGATGATATTTTTAATGTCCGCTTGGAAGTCAGGTATCAAAGTATCTACTTTTATCGTATCTTTACTGATGATACTTCCAAAAAAGTTAATATTGGTAGACGATGTAGAGATTATAAATTCCACCTTTTTTTGATTTGGTGTGGCTTTTAGTTCCATCGTTGCATCTGTAAAAATATCAGAGGATTGATCACATAATACTTTGATGTCATAAGGACCTACAAATCTTTTTTGATACGTACAACTTCCATCACTTTCTTTAGCATTTGCATTATAATTGTCTGCCGTAATGTCTGTGCAACCTTTGATGATTTCTTCTACTTCGGGTTCTTTTTTACAAGCGACAAATATCAGTGTAGCTACTACAAAATAAAGGCTTAAGTATTTGATGGATCGATTCATATCTTTTAATTTAGGTGACAAAGTTATATTTTAATTTTTATTTTCTAGCATGTTTACATAATTTAAGTCTCCTAGCCTGAAACGAAAGCCGATTTTACTCGCTTTTTCGATTTGATGTTCTATTTTACAGAAGATAGGCAGACTGTTGGGATTAAATTTTTTAAAATTTACCTGTTTTCCTGCGGTCATCCAAGTAGGTCTGAAATCCAGATATGGTTCCAACAAAACGGTTTGATACATTGTAGTGTCTTTACTTGTGCAAGCTTGCCCAAAATGTTCTCCTGTACAACAGACAAGAAACAATATGGTTAATATGGTATTACAGATGGTTTTCATGTGGTGTCTGGTTGTATTTTTGTTTTTTACTACCTTTATACATTTCAAACTTACAAAAAACAGAAGGAATACTGCCGTTGAGCAATTTTTTTCGTGCTGAAGGTCTTAGTCCCAAATTTTTCATAGCTTCCAAATGCCCTGAAAGTATCCAAGCCGTACTATTGGTAAATGCGCTTTTGAGTTTATCTCCTATATTTTTATAAAAGTCATTGACATCTTCTTCTTTGAGCCGTTCATCATAAGGCGGATTAAATATCAATAGAGTGTTTTCCATATCATCTTGATAAAAATAATCTTCTTGTTCGATGCTGATACAATGTTCAAAACCCGCATTGATGATATTGGCTTTGGATATGGTTACTGCTTTATTGCTGATATCAAAACCTTTGAGCACGGGCATTTCTGTGGTAGAGGTTTCTTCTTTCACTTCATCACAAACCATTTCCCAAACGGGTAGGTCAAAAGATTTCCACTTTTTAAATCCAAAATTCCTATCCGTGGATTGGCTGGGCTTATTTGCCGCAATACCTGCTGCTTCGCATAAAATAGTGCCTGAACCACACATAGGATCAATAAGATCACTTTTTTTATCCCAGCCCGAAAGCAATACCAGGCCTGCTGCCAATACTTCATTGAGTGGTGCGTCCACTTGTTGTCTACGGTAGCCTCTCATGTGCAGAGATGATCCACTACTGTCTAAGCTTATCGTAGCTATTTGGTCTCTGATGTGTATATTGATTTTAAGATCAGGGTCTTTGGGGTCAACATTGGGTCTACTGCCGTACTTATCCCGAAAACGATCCACAATGGCATCTTTAGTCTTTAAGGCAATAAAATTGGTATGTCTGAATACAGGCGAATTGAGTACTGCATCTACGGCAAAAGTATCGTCTAAGCCTATAAGTTCTTCCCACTTGATTTTTTTAACCGCTTCGTACAGATCATTTTCATTTTGTATGATGAATTCCTGCATGAATACCAAAATCTTGATGGCGGTTCTAAGTTTAAGATTGGCTTTGTATAAAAGTTTCTTATCACCAGTAAATATGACGGCTCGATTTACCTGTTCAATATTTTCTGCTCCCAATTGGGCGATTTCATCCGCTAGTACGCCTTCTAGTCCCTCTAGTGTTTTGGCTATTAACTTCACTTATTCAGGTTTTTTATGATTGATTAAAAAAACTAACTTGCTAAAGTATTGACTCAAAGAACAAATAACTTAGGGCGAAAAGGATAATATTTATTAATGGATTTTGAAAACATTAATCATATTGAATTTGGCAAATTAATTTATTTTCACTTAAAAAGAGATTGTAATACTTTTTACAAACTCATATTTGCAATGACAAATTAGCCACCGCATTCTTTCCTGAGTTCTACCATTAATGTCTGCCACAAGTCTCTGACTTCATCTACTTCATCACTATCACAGAAGTCGGTTATTTCTAGTATGGTTTCATTGGTGACATTAGATTTGTACATTCTATATTCTAAATATTCTTCAGGATCATCCGCATCTTCCCATACGAATCTCACTCTTTCGTCTTCAATATCGTCGATAAGTGTAGCCGTTTCACTACTGCCTTGCCAGTAAAAAGTATATTCATCATTGGTGATATCCACTTCATCACAATACCATCTCACCAGACAAGCAGTCGTGGTGACAAAATTGTAGATAATCGTTGGAGATGCTCTGAAAATAAATTCTAAGTTTATCTTTTCTCTTTTTGATGCCATCAAGCTTTATTTTGGGCTGTTAAATTGGTTAAGTATTTTCCTAAATCGATTGTCTCGGAAAAATGTTGCAATAAAAAATAAAATTTCCAAACCGCAAAGTAATTGAACTTTTTTTCTAAAATAATCATTTAAATGACCGTAGCCTGTAAATGTGTTTAGAATATGGGTTGGAATCCTGATCTTAAACAAAAAACTTTTATCAATAGTTTCAGTTTATATTAAAGAAAGTTGTGGAATGTTTATTTAAAACACTTTTTGTCTGCTCAAGTATGAGATTATTTCCAAAATTAAATTGTAACCCCAAATGGTTATAGGAAATTTTTGACAAGTAAAATCATATTTGATCATCAGGATGCGCCAGAGAAATATTTAAAACTTAAAATTTTATGAAAAAATGAGTTTTTTATTTCAATTTTGAAGTGTAGGTGTAATTTTTTTTAATTATTGTACCATGTATTTGGATGTTCAGACCAAAAAATGTATTACCTTTGTGGCCTTTTTCAAGTATTTTAAGAATGTTCAGCATAAAATAATAAAATGAGACAGTTAAAAATAACTAAATCCATTACTAACAGAGAGAGTCAGTCTCTCGAAAAATATTTGCAGGAAATAGGAAAGGTGGATTTGCTGACACCAGAAGAAGAAGTGGATCTTGCTCAAAAGATCAAAGAAGGTGACCAGGAAGCTTTGGAGCGACTTACTAAGGCCAACCTGAGATTTGTGGTATCTGTAGCAAAACAATACCAAAACCAAGGATTGTCATTAAGTGACTTGATCAACGAAGGAAATCTAGGTTTGATCAAAGCTGCTCAGCGATTTGATGAAACCAGAGGTTTTAAATTTATATCCTATGCCGTTTGGTGGATCAGACAATCTATACTCCAAGCATTGGCTGAGCAATCGAGAATCGTAAGATTACCACTCAATAAAGTAGGCTCTCTAAATAAAATCAATCGTGCTTTTTCGGAGTTGGAGCAAGAGTTTGAAAGAGAACCATCACCAGAAGAATTGGCTGAATTGCTTGAAATCCCTACGGAAGAAGTAGAAACAACCTTGGGTGTAGCTTCTAGGCACGTATCAATGGATGCCCCTTTTATAGATGGTGAAGATAATTCACTATTGGACGTATTAGAAAACAATAGTACTCCGGATACAGACGCTGCTTTGGAATATAAAGATAGTCTCCGCAAAGAAATAGAAAGATCATTAAATACATTGACAGATCGTCAAGCAGATGTGATCAAGTTGTACTTTGGTATCGGTATCGAGCACCCTATGTCTTTGGAAGATATTGGTGATAAATTCGGTCTTACCAGAGAACGCGTTCGTCAGATCAAAGATAAAGCCATCAATAAATTAAGATCAGTGAACAGAAGTAAATTATTGAAAAATTATTTGGGTACGTAATACCTAGTTTAAACCTAATAAAAAAGCCTGTAATTAATATCGTTAACTACAGGCTTTTTTATTTATGGTGCTAAGTAAATATTGACAAAGGATTTTGATGATGTAGATTTAGTAATGTGTATTCCCAAAGTTCAACTTTTGAGATTTTTTCAAGGCAAGAAAAAAATATATTTAAAGCTTTATAATTCTAAAATTGGTGTAATTTTGCAAAATTATCAATGCTTAAAATGGCAAAAAGTAAGGCAAGAGAAATAACTGTAAAAACAATAAAGCGTTTGTACGCCTTATCAGGCAATAAATGCGCTTTTCCAGATTGCAATGTAAATCTGCTGAGTTCAGAAAGTGAAGTGAATTTTTCTAATATTTGCCATATTGAGGCAGCTGAATCAGGTGGACAAAGATATAATCCTAATTCAAATATTGATTATCGTAGAAGTTATGAAAATTTAATTCTTTTGTGTGCAAATCATCATTTGGAAACTAATGATGTTGTAAAATATACAGTGTCAATTCTTCAAGAAATGAAGAAAAATCACGAAGCGAAATTTATTAAGGAAGTATCAGAAAGCAATATTCTTATAAAATATCCATCTGCTTTAAATGCTATTGTTGGATTTGTAGGAAATCGAATATTTGATGATACAATTACAGAAGAGCCGATCAATGCACCTGACACAGCAGATAAAATTTTGTATAACAATGTTATTCTTTTCAAACCGGTAATTGAAGAATATGCAGTTTATCAAGGTAAACTAAATAGACTTTACGAAGAAATTGAGAAACAGGGCTCAACAAAAAAAGAATTTGTTCTTCAAAATATTAAATCTATTTATCTTAGAGAGAAAGGTAAGTACAAAGATTTAGACGAGATAAGAGCAAACGCAGATGTTATTATTGAGAATGTTGAAAAAGAACTTTGGAAAATTATAGAGAACTCTAGTAATCCTATCTCAGATTTACCAATTGAAGCTATCAAAATTGGATTATTAGTAATTATGGTTGACGCTTTTATGCGTTGTAACATTTTAGAAGAGCCACCAAAATTATGATAGTAAATAAAAACACAAACCCTGAACGAGATTTATATTATTTGGGAGGGAAAGTAATTGAAGTTCTCAATTCATATACTATAAATGAAATTGATTATTTTGATTTGTTTGTCTCAGTAAACAAATCAAACAAAGTATCTTTGAACCTATATTCTTTAGTTTTAGATTGGTTATTCATTTTAGGTGTTATTAAAAAAGGTAATAAAGGATTAATTATAAAATGTTTTTAAAGCAAGTTATCATACAAAATAAAAACACTATAATTAGAGATATTCACTTTCACAATGGAATAAATTTAATCGTAGATGAAACACCTATGGGTAGTTCTCAACAAGCCACAGGAAACAATGTTGGCAAGACAACTGTTTTGAGATTGGTTGATTATTGTTTTGGAGCCGATGGGAAAAACATTTATCAAGACACTGAATTTAAGAATCAGCCGAATACAAGAATTGAAAATTTTTTAAAAGACAATGAAATAATTGTTACTGTTGTTTTAGTTGATATAATAGATGGGATTGAAAAACATCGATTAACTATTAGGAAGAATTTCCTTGCTCGAAATAAAAAGCTACAAGAATTAAATGGAAAAAACTTTATCGATAATAAAGAATTTGACAAGGCTTTAAAAAAAGAAATTTTCAATTCAGATGTTGAAAAACCAACATTTCGGCAAATAATCTCTAAAAATATTAGAGATGAAAAAAATAAAATGGCAAACATTGTCAAATTATTACATACTACAACCAGACCTGAAGAATATGAGGCATTGTTTTTATTTTGGCTTGGATTAGATACCGATAGTCACAATCAAAAGGAATTATTGTCAAAAGAAAAAACAAGAGAAGAAAGTTTTCAAAAAAGATTAAAGAAAGACGGAGAACTTTCTTTAATAGAGCAGCAATTAATTCTAGTGAATTCAAAAATTGAAGAATTAAATCAAAGAAAAAATAAATTTAATCTCAATGAAAACTATGCTCCTGACGTTGATAAATTAAATGAAATAAAATCTAAATTAAATAGAAGTGCGACAGAATTAAGTAGGTTGGAAATCAGAAAAGATTTGATTAATGAAAGTAAGGAAGATTTAGAACAAGAATATACACAAATTGACACTAGCCAGATTAAATCTCTTTATGAAAAAGCAAAATCTCTAATTACAAACATTCAAGTTACTTTTGAAGATACTGTCAAGTTTCACAATGATTTAATTTCTGAAAAATTAGAATTTATCACAAAAGAACTTCCAGAAATAGAACAACAAATCAGAAAATTGAAATCTGAAATTATTGTTCTTCGCAAGGAAGAAGATACTATAACAGCCAGATTGAATAAATCCACTTTAGTAGAAGATTTCGAAAAAACAATTTTGGATTTAAATGAGCAATTTGAGCGAAAGGGAAACTTAGAAGAGCAAAAAAGATTGTGGATTTATTCAATAGAAAAGTTGGCAAGTATTGATCAGGATTTGAATGAGATTAATCAAGGTATTTCATCAAAAGACAGTCAAATCCAAAATAGAATAACTGAATTTAATAAATATTTTTCTGTAATGTCGAACAGACTTTATGGCGAAACTTACTTATTAAGTTCTCAAAAGAATGAAAAAGGATACGAACTAATCGTAACAAATCTTGAAGGAAATCCAAGCACTGGAAAAAAGAAAGGCCAAATAGCCGCATTTGATTTTGCTTATATTGAATTTGCAGATAAGTTAGATATTGAGTGTTTACATTTTATTATGCATGACCAATTAGAAACTATTCACGACAACCAACTAAATACAATTGTGGAAGTTGCAAATAGCATCAATGGTCAATATATTGTGCCAATTTTGAGAGACAAAATACCTTCCAATATTGACATTAGTGGATTTGAAGTTTTATCTTTATCTCAAGATATAAAACTCTTTAAAATTTAAACCAATCCGCAATACTTAATACAGTAAAGTTGGAAACAATGAGAATAGACTTTACAGTACAGAATTCGGGATTGAATTATTTCAAAGATGGTAAAAGTAAAGAATACATTATCAAAGTAATTAATTAGTTATCCAAAGAACTACAGGCTTTTTTATTTATGGTGCTAATCGGCAGATTTCCCATCCGCCATCTTCGTGCTCGGAGTATAGTATTCTATCATGTAGTCGATTGGGTCTGCCTTGCCAAAATTCAATCTCTACAGGTACCAATCTGTATCCACCCCAATGATCGGGTAGGGGTATTTTTTCTACGTCTTTAAATTTGTCTACCATCATGGCCAAATTAGTATCTAATACATCACGACTTTGGATGACATCGCTTTGTGGCGACACCCATGCTCCAATTTGGCTTTCCCGTGGTCTAGAGTGAAAATATATTTCGGATTCTTCACGACTGACTTTACTGATGGGGCCTGAGATTCTGACTTGGCGCTCCAGTTCCAACCATAAAAAATTCATACAACCCACAGGAAATTGTTTTATGTTTCTGGCTTTGTCACTATGGTAATTTGTATAAAATACAAAGCCACCTTGATCTACACCTTTGAGCAGCAGTACTCTGGCTGAAGGAGTACCATTTTCTCCTACAGTGGCCAAAGTAAAAGCATTAGGTTCCATCACTGCGGCAGCCATAGCTTCCTGAAACCAAACGTCAAATTGTGCTAATGGATCAGGTAGAATACCGTCTTCAGAAAGCTGATGCTTTTTATATTCTTGTCTCAGATTTGCGTATGAGCTCATGATGATTTATTTTTTGACGATTAATTAAAAATGGTGATGAAGAAATTGGTTTTATGACACATCAAATAATATGATGGTTTCCATAAAACCAATTTCTTTCGTGATAAATACCTATAGTTATTTATAAGTACCATTCCAGACGGGCCTTCCAGTGATCCATCTGACGAAATACATGATTCCTACAAATATAAAGAAAAACGGACCAGTAAAACCAAGTAATGCGATGAATTTAGTACCATAAAACTTGATCATAGGTCTTCTTAATCTTTCAGACATGATATACATACTTGGTATCATCAATAGGGTCAAGAAGAAAGAAAGAATCAAACCAAAAATGATCGTCCAAGCTAAAGGTCCCCAAAAGACTACACTATCACCACCTAAGAAAATCTTTGGATCTAAGTGCGTAAATAAAGACTCAAAATTGATGTTAAAGCCCACAGCCAAAGGTAACAAACCTAAAATAGTGGCCACCGCAGTCAAGAGTACTGGAATGATACGGATTTTTCCTGCTTGTATAGTAGCCTCTCTGATTTTCATACCTCTGTCTCTCAGTTCTTCGGTAAATTCTATCAAAAGGATACCATTTTTAATAACTATACCAGCTAGACCTATCACACCGACCAAAACCATGATGGTAGGCATGGTCATACCTGTGATGGCAAAACCTAAAAATACACCGATGATGGAGAAAAAGATCTCCGTAAGTACGATGAATGGTTTACTCAATGAATTGAATTGCATCACCAAAATTAAGAAAATGAGACCCAAAGCCAAAATGAAGGCCATTCCCAAAAAGGAGTTAGTCTCTTGTTGTTGCTCACTTTCGCCACTTTGTTTGATGCTGACTCCTTCAGGTACATTGTATTTTGCCTTGAAATCATTGATTCTACCAGCCAATGCAGCATTGATTGTAGCCACAGCAGATAGATCGGTTACCGCAGATTGTAACTGTATTGTCCTTTTGAGATTTTTACGTTTTATACCACCTGATGAGCTGGTAAAGTCAAAATTAGCTACCGTACTGATTGGAATTTGTTTGATCCTTCCAGTATTAAAATCTCTGAAAGTAATACGCATGTTCATCAAGCTTTGAAGGTTGTTTCTTTTGAGTTCGTTGTATCTCAACTGAATTTCAAATTCGTCTTCGCCTGATTTAAGTTTACTGACTTTTCTACCAAACAATGCGGTCCTGATCGCACTTCCCACTTGGGCAGTACTAACACCTTCGATCGCGGCTCTTTCTTTGTTTACATTAATGGTTACTTCCGGACTATTGAGGTCAATATCCATGGCCAAATTTTCGACGCCATCTACTTTGTTTACATCTAAATAATTGTAAAGTTCAGTAGCTACTTTGGCATTATCTTCAAAGTTGTCGCCAAAGATCTCTATGTTTACCGGTGGTTCGGTAGGAGGTCCTGAGCCTTCTTGTTCTACAGTAACTTGAGCACCCGGTATATTTTTCACTACTGCACGGATGGAGTCCAAATATGGCAATGTTGGAATATCGGGTCTCTTGGCAAATTCTACAAATGATACTTGTATTCTTCCTAGGTTGGTCTGTGTACTTCTGTTGTTATCCATAGGATTATTGGCATTCACAGCCACATTGGACAGGATACTTTCCACAATTGACCCTTCTTCTGTAGGTCTAAGTGTTTTTAAGGCATCAAATACTTTGACTTCTAATTGTTTTAATACCTTATCTGTTTCCTGAGCATTAGTACCTATAGGCATTTTGAGATAAACATAGATCATATTGGGCTGACCGCTCGGGAAAAATGGAAAGTCAGGCTTTCTTGCAATCAATAACATCAAAGATATACCAAATAAAACAAAAGTACTGATAAAGGCAACGATAGGGCGTCTGCCACGAAGCAACCACCTTAAAAATTGTTCATATTGGTTCATCAAGTTAGGCAATATTTTTTCTTGGAAATAATATATCACATCCTGAACAAGATAAATATGAATAATAGTCAATACCGAAAATAATAATAGAAAGTTACCTTTTCCTGGGCTGCCTGTAAGGTGGAAAAGTATACCTAATCCCACACACAACCAAAACCACCACTTTTTAAAGATGGATGATTTAGGTGGGTCCAACTCTTTACCTTCAGGTTTCATGAAGCTGACCGCAAAAACCGGGTTCATGATAAATGCCACGATCAGCGATGCGAATAAGGTAAATATCAACATCACGGGCAAATAGATCATAAATTTTCCAATGATTCCTTTCCAAAATATCAAGGGAAAGAATGGCGCAATAATCGTTAGGGTTCCGGCCAATACAGGTATGAATACTTCTCCTGCTGCTGCTTTAGCTGCTTTTAAGATGGGAATTCTTCCATTTTCATAGAGTCGGTGTGTATTTTCTACCACAACAATGGCATCATCTACTATGATTCCCAACCCAAACAACAAGGCAAAAAGTACAATGAAATTTAAGGTAATGTCAGACCCAACAATCAGCTCTGCAAAAGGCAAAAACAAAAAGGCCACAAATACACTTAACGGTACACTGAGTGCCACAAAAAAGGCATTGGTGACACCCATAAAAAACATCAAAATCAACAAGACCAACAAAAATCCTATGATGATCGTGTTTACCAATTCTTCAAAAGATGTTGCCGCTTGTTTACTTTGGTCTCCTGTCACTACCACTTTGAGATCCTTGGGCAATTCATCCACTTGCATCTCAGCTACTAACTCTTTGATTTTAGTCGCACAATTGATCAGGTTTTCTCCGGGTCTTTTTACGATGTTTAAAGTAACTACGTTTTTACCGTTCAATCTAGCATAACTTTCGGTTTGTTTGACCGTATCTTTGATTTCTGCGATTTCGCGGAGGTACACCGAGCCACCTGTTGGTGTTTTAAGTATGATATTATTGAGTGCAGTACTATTTTGTATTTGGCCTTTGATTCTTAGGGTTCTATCCATAGTTCCCACACTGATCTTACCGCCACTTATGTCCATATTTTCATAAGCCACGGCATTGGCTATATCATCAAAACTGATCAAAGCTTGCTCCATTTTTAGTGGATCGACGTTTATTTGAATCTCTCTTTCAGGGGCACCCACGATTTCCGCACGGGTTACTTCAGAAAGGGTTTCAAATCTGTCTTGCATTTTTTCTGCGTAAGCTTTCAAAGCCAACCCATCATAATCACCACTGATGTTTACAAACATGATCGGCATGTCTGAAAAGGCAAACTCCTGTACATTAGGTAATTGGGTAAGATCTTGTGGCAAGTCTGTTTGTGCCTTATCTACGGCATCTTTAACTTTTTGCTTAGCAATTTCAGGTTTTATATCGGTGTCAAACTCTACGATGATCAAACTGAAGTCTGTCTGTGAAGTAGAGTTGATTTTATTAACTTTGGCACCAGAAATACCCTTGATTTGTTTTTCAATCGGTCTAGTGACTAAGTTTTCAATATCACTAGGTGAGTTTCCAACGTACACGGTAGTCACAGAAATAGTAGGGACTACGATATCAGGAAACTGCTCTTTGGGTAAAGTAAGAAAAATGTACATCCCAAATCCTGTCACCATCAAAGTGATGATGTACATGGTGGTTCTGTTGTCCACTGACCAGCTTGATGGCCAAAATTCCTTAAACTTCTGTTGTATTTTATTTAAATGATTGGACACTGTTTTGAAATTTTATGGTGATCGATGACTTTT
>Ga0075154_10001746_pt1 | contig 14920 bp, 12 predicted proteins | sample JI71714BDNA_FD_70965 | JGI IMG/M metagenome (GOLD analysis project Ga0075154, IMG submission 70965) | Wastewater effluent complex algal communities from Wisconsin, to seasonally profile nutrient transformation and Carbon sequestration -... | ecosystem: Engineered > WWTP > Effluent > Algae... | reverse complement strand
GTTTTTGATTCTCATTTTGGCTTTCTCATTTCCAAAATTCTCATTTCATCAAAAAACGAAACGACGCACTAAAAAATGAATATTACATGCAAGCTATGTGCAAAGTGCTTAAAACTAGATGAAAACTTGGCGGAATGTCAGGATCTGGACTGCAACAACCTAATCCACCCAAGTTGTGGTAAGAAGATTGCCGAATCGTTTGAGGAGGGTGGGTGTGAGGGGCCATTGTTCTGTAGTAAGAGGTGTTTCAAGCAACACAAAAAGGCAATCGCGAAGTCTACAGGAAAGGTTGGATGGTATAAGGAAGGCCTGAAACCTGAGATTAGTTCAATGTCCGTCATAGTTGACTGGTTGACGACAGACGACAATTACATTTGCTGGCGTGGAGCGGACAAGCACAATGGATCAAACAAAACAGTACTTGCCAATCAACTAGCGCAGGTCATCAGAGAAAAAGGAATTATCGTCCCAAGAGCAGGCAAAGATGTTCACAACAAGATTAACCACCTTGAACAAACGTTCAGAGTAGCGAGAGATTGGTTGAACCAAACAGGGGCAGGTGTGACTAATGAAGAAAGTATATGGCAGCGCTAATCTAGCGGTGTCAGCATTACTATGAGCTCAAGCCAGTAATGGGCGACAGGGCCAGCAGCACACCCTTAGCCATCATGTCATCCCTGGATGCACCTGACAAGTATGTTATGTCTGAGGTCAACGATGAAGGGGCAAAGGCCTCAGAGACCTCCTCTAGTGTGAAGGTGCTGCTGAATACCAAGCGCAATGCCAACAATCAGCTATCTTTAAAGAAGAAGAAAAAGTCTGCTAACAGCAGAAACTCGTCCGAATTAGAATCATTGTCGTTGCTACGTGCAAAACAGATATCTAAAGATGACAGTTCTAAAGAAAGGCAGCTTAGCATCGAAGAGCTCAAATTTAGTATTGAATAACGCAAGTTTAAGGCCGAATCCGAACGGGAGGAACGCAAACTAAGTATGTTGGAACAAGAGCTGACAATCAAAATTGATCCTTGCCTTATCATCACAAACAAACAAAGCTTTAATTGCATAATTACCTTTCCAAGTAAAATAATCCTTCGCATTCAGAGTGGGAGCAAAAGCCAATTGAAATAATGTACCGTCAATTAAGCCAACACAATTGACAAAACCATGTGCTTGTTTAATCCTTGATCCAATCTGCTTTTGTTCATCCTCATCTCGCCACCTAGTAACCTTCTTCTGCAACTTCAAAATAGCTTGCGAAACCCAAATTACACAATCGTTGACGGCTCCTTTGGACATTCCCATAACTAGACCAATCCTCTGGAGGGATGCTTCATTTCTGTAGCTCCCTAAATATCTGAAAAACACCATGATGTGCAGTATCACAGGCCGCTTGTCCCGTTTACCCCAACACTTACTAAAGACTTCATCATCCTTGATTAACCCCGTCAACTGATGTATGCAAGCTCTGTCCATTCGAAAGTTAGACAAGAATTCATCATCAGTCATATACATACCATCATACAGCATAGGTTCCCAGCTGCTATTCCATGTTCAATATGGACTCCGAAAGGCATACCACTGTGACTTAAAAAGGGCCAACTTCACCAACAAATAATAGTCGAGTTCATCCTCGAAGCTATCTTCTGCATCAAGGTAAAACTGCAAATATGCCTTTAACGTACGAACTTGTATGACAGACTCGAGTTCTTTCACCAAATTTGGTTTTTTTGAGAATCGAGGCATTTTGGGGTAGTCAAATATACTATGTGCAGATTGGTCAATCCGGAAGTTTTTACAGCTTGCAGAATATTGAGAATTTTTTTAAGAACTGTGTTTTGAGATAAATTGACAACCCCTACTGTGTCTTCAACCAAACATGTTTGGCCACAATACAAAATAGGGATTTGCCCGGAAAATTACCGACAAATTCTTTTTTCCAAAAGCACTTTTTCTAATTTAGCTGGCTTAAAAAATAAGCATTTACGATGAAAAAGTAGTGCGCACCGTCCTAATGTACCGAAGGACTCAAGTTTTGAGAGGGCTGGCTCTTAACAGGTGTAACCCAACTGAGAAAAGAACTACGGTAGAGCTCTACCTGAACAAAAATCCTTGTAAAATCGCATAAAGTAATCCTTGCACGCGAGAAAATGATTGGGAGTTGAGTGTCTCGCCAGCTGCAAACTATGGTATGAGGAGAAAGTTAGATAGACTGACATGTGGTGTTTATTTGCCAAAAAACATATAAGTCATCCATTTGTTGGGCTTTGGCTTATAAAGATAAATTCACTTTAACATGTTAGATGACAGAATAAGTTTTAATTAAATTTATCATATCAGCAAGATGCTTCTTTCTATTTAAAAGATTTGCTGCTTTCACTTCACTCTGCGAACTCTACCATCATGTAACGTTCTCTACCATTTTGAGTTGAGTGGTATAACAAGTAACCGCCAAAAAATTACTTTTGGTAGATCTCTACCCAAAATTCGGCCTATTAAGAATGGCCCTACATTTGCCAAGCTTGACCACGAAGAAACACACTGAAACCTTGTTAAAAAAGACTTGGTCAATACTATGATATGATTGATGAAAATGATGATCATATGACCATAAAAATTACGCTAACTATACATGCTTACAATTTCCATGGCAAATAGCAGCTATAATTTAGTCAGTAAATATTGAATATACAGAGTCTTATATATATCAACACTCCAGATAACATGTACTAACAGTTTCAGAAAGTAGATTTTCATTATGATATTCATTGTAACTGATTCAGACTTGATGCTCTCGCGCAATTATAGTTAAAGGTACCACCAAGTTAAATTTCAGATAGCAGTCAACCGCTTCGTCAATTGATCCGCGCTCATGATAGACCACTTAGATGAGAATTCGGATCAATATAAATGCATTTCACAAATCGGCTTTCGGCATATTTTTATTATATATATCAACCAAAAATGATTATATTAGAAGTTACTGTTAATTTAGCTCTTTTTTTGGTTTCGACCAATCAGATTTTAGCTGCGAAATTAACCTAATTTTCGACAAAAAAATGCGAAAATTATCAAAGTATGATAGAACTTTGACAACCCCTATTATAGACTCTCATCATAACATAACTGAAATTTTCAGGAAAATATCTATCAGCAGATGTAAGTTTTGGATCCCTTGCCAACACAAGATCATTAGTTGGTAATCTTGTACACAACACTCGCTTCGGAAGAACAGACACCAATTAAGTACATCACTGCTTAGTAGGGTTTCTGACAGTAGGGTTTCTGACCATGAACGGTCCTCACGCAAGAAATCAGTTGGTATGTTGGTATAAACTTTGCTACGAATTGTGGAAGAATAGTTGACAGTTCTGTTCGGGATGGATTCGACAAAACTAGGAATTGTAAAAAGATGCTAATAGAAAGTTTTGTAGGACGTCGGTACTTGAACATACGCGACGCAATCTAAGTTGATCTGTCAGAAAAATGTACGATCGATTCTTGTGTAATTTCAGTACTATGATTTAGCGATTAGTAATTCAAAAAGAATTATAGTTGGTACAAACGTTCCTACCGATTGTGTGAAAGAGATTAGCTAGGAATTGATAAACTTTCTTTGAATGCTGAAACTAATGAGCAGATACGCAATGAATTCCGCAAGTCGGGTGCTTATCGCGAGGTTTCGACCCACTTCATTGCCTGGATTCGAGCCAATTCGTACTGGAATTACATGGCGAAAGTTTGAGTATAGAAATCTTGCTAAACTTTCTTTGAATGATGAAACTCAGGCGCGGAAATGCATGAGTGACGAAACTTATGAGAAGATATGCACACAGGCTCGTAAGGAGGCAGATCTAGTGAGTCCTCATGTTGACTTCACTTTTTGGATTGAAGCGATTCGAGAGGCAACTATTGTTGAGCTTAGTCGTGAGGATCCCTGGACAGACAATCAAGCTTTAATTCAAGTGAGAAGAATGTCTGCAAAAGATCTCGAATCTCAGGCCGATCTGCCTCAGTCTAAACATGAATATGAGGATACATTGGATGTTATCAAGCTTCCTTTACCGATCCCTTTACCTGCAGAGGAATATCCCACTGCACCTCAGTTTTTATTCATTCGTCCAGATGAATATGCCCTATTCAAGTGCTTTACACAACGAAAATGGTGTATTCTGACAGGAAATCCAGGCATTTCCAAATCTTGGTTTCAGTGGAAGTTCATTCTGTTTTGCTATCGTCTGGATTTGTTTGATCGGTTTTCGCCAGTCCTAGAAGAAAGACCAGTAGAACGGCTCAAAACTGAACCATTTATTCCAAAACTAATTGTTCGAACCATGGCAGGGTGCAGGTCACTTTTTTTTTTTGTGGGTCGGAATGATCAAGTCCTACTTGTTCATCATACTCCACAAAAATTAGACCTCATCACAGATGCAAACTCAACCATTTTATGGGAACCTGCATCAAGCTCTACACCAGTTTACTATGAAGGTGTTGAAGCCCATATAATTGTTACAGTGTCTCCAGATAAAGATCGCATTCATGAGTTTAAGAAGAGAGCAAAAATGTTTTATATGCCCTGTCCAGGTGAATTACAGATTCGATTAATGGGACAAGTATATCGAAGGTTTGCAACAGAGCTGGAAAACTGTCCCTCAGATGCAGAAATTCATGAACGTGTGATGAACTTTGGGCCATTTATTCGAACAGCTTTGTGCTGGGACAGCGACGAATTGAAGGAATTCATTGATGATCGAGCAATTGAAATCAATGACCTTGTTACTGACCCAGCAAAACTAAGATCTCGAATACAAGTTATGCAACCGGCTACTGGCAAGTCTTTATCTCATCGTTCAGCAATATTTGTGATCCATCGAAACAGTACAGCACCCTTCCTTGGATACACTGTCTGTGATTATGATTTCAGCTGTGTCAATGTTCTAAGATTGACTCAGGTAGCCATTGCGCAAATGCGTATTGACGTGGTGAAAACTCACTTAATTGCTATCAATCGAGGTGAAATTGGCCTCTCAGAGCGACTACATATTTTTTTGGAACGCATTCTTGAGCTTTATACTTTGGATAAAGGTATAAAATGGGATCATCGACGGATGCAATTGGAAGGGAACAATAGGCAGACAAAGTGGACACCTTTTAAGCTGTCGTTTAAGAAGGTGGAGCGTACCAAAACATTTTTTCAAAATATGGAGCCAGGTGTCCTGTACTATCCGGACGACACAACCTTTCCATTAGTTGACTTGTACTATAAGGACAAATATGGGAAATTGTTTGGAATTCAAGCCACCATGGCAGAGAAACATGCCAAGGATGTGTCAGTCTATCAAAGTTTTTATGATGAAATTGGTACATGTCCAAGGACTGTGCCATTGCAGCTGAATTACCTGATTATGCCTTGCAATACTGATCACTTCAGTAAGCCGTATTTCCCCCCAAGTCAATTCTGGGAGAATGTCAAATCAGAAGAATGGCTACTATGGAAGAAAAATATTTCGTTCTTTGCTCTCGTCCCACCTTCTAATTTTGAGGCAAAAAAATCATAGTAAGTACATCCTACAATATCCTAATTTCATGGAAATAGTTAAGTTAGGGGATTTAGCTATCAAACATAACAAAATTTGAAAACATTAGATTTACATTGAAGTTTTTGTGCTGTGTTACTGTTAGCAAAACATGTCCGAGCAACTGCTTCAATAACACAAAGTAATTGTAGGTCACTGGACATGTTCCAACACTGTTTGCTGTGCAAGACAATAACCAAAAAATAGAATTCATTACCATTAGATGAAGTCTAGTATCAACATTACAGTTCAGAATCCATCCAAGCCTGTTTGCACATTATTGAAAAATGCCAACTTGTTTGAGTATGATATAATCTCAGTTTGTTTCCATGTCTCCTGAGGGTACAATGGACTCTTTAAATCCTTGTGACCTCAGTTGAACCAGATCTCAATGCAAAGAGTTTTGAAAAAAAGGTTTTCCTGGGAGATGGATGGGCCAACACATTTCTTGTGGATTCTGCAGTAGATTACAAACAACACAGAGGCAGCTAAATCTCTTCTAAATGAGATAGGCAAAATGAAGCGCACCCAATTAATGGGGCAGAATGTTGGTACAAAAGTCATTTTCCTATCAGATGTCCAAATTAGGCTTGCAATAATCAAAGATGATAGAACAAGACAATGTGATAGAGAATGATTCTTCAGTCTCTATTTGAATAGCCAAGGCCACGTAATTTTTAAGGTGTAATGGAATTACTGTTTTATGGAAGCAATTATGAACAGATGGAAGTTTTTTTTGTTCAAATGAAAGCTAAATGCCTGCATAGCATCAAAGATCCCTGTAATTGATGAAATTGTGTCAAGGGGACGCAATGAGATTGGTATATATTTTGAGGTCATAAATATAGTTGTTAGTATTGCTTCTCATGTGAGAGTTGGTCCATGAGCTGCCTGTTCTCTATGGACAGTAAATCCATGCTGTAGAACAAGCAGCTGCTGTACAGGTCAGGAACTTAAGGATTTTTTGGTATCCACAGCAATCTATCTAACAAATAAGGAAAAATAATTTAATCTCTGACTAATAAACAAGCTTTGCTGGTCTGTGAAGTCGATTAACCATTGATGAATACGCCAGAAAGCGAAATTGTGGTTTAGAAAGCATTGCCGGTGACAAAATTACTTGGCTTACATGTTGCTAAAGCGGCTAGAGTTCCAGGGTGTCAGATATATCGTATCACTTGTTAAGAAAAAGTTGGCCATCGCAAAAAAAGACTATCCAGTAATCATCACTTGATGGAACATTTTTCGACTGACCATCTATAAATGATTGATTATAAGCCTTACTAAAGTTCGAAATATTCAGAGTTGTATTCTAAGCTATACAATTTAGCATTCACACATTTTTTGGCAGAGGAGGAGGTGGTGGGGATGGTGGTGGGAAAGTTGGCTGTGATGGTGGGAGGTTGGCTGTAATGGTGGGGATTTTTCAACTTTTACATCAAACAGAGAACAATATTGAGAAAAGACAGGATATGTCACGTGCTCACACAAGAAGAGCTTCAAGAAGGAAGTTCTAAAAAACGTCAAGATAACATCTCCCTCTGAAGTTGTGAAGCAGATACCTAGTTCCATAAGTTTAACCAGCTCATTGGATGCATGAACCTTGAAAGCTTTGCTGAGTTCTCCAAAATTCTCAAGAATTTTGTAACCTTTACATAAACAGCATGGCTACAAAAACAAATGATATGGTGAAAAGACAGTAGATGTCACGCGGTCACACAAAAGACTTCAAGAATGACCAAAAACACCAAGATAACATCTCCTTCTGAAGTGGCGAAGCAAATACCTATTTTCGTTTTGCCAGGACAAATCATGTGCGTTGAAGTTAATAATCTATCTGGGAAAAAACTGATAGCCCCAAATCTCACAACGGTTGCCTTTCTTGCAAAACTCAGTTCCTTGGCAGACGCGCTTTTGTAGTACAACATGCCTGTGTGGAAGGTAGAACTACTTCCGTAATTGTGGTAGCAGGGCCTTTTACCACCTCGGACATTCTTGCTTAGGAACCACAGCAAGACTGTCTGTCACATCTTTGCTTGTCTATCCAGATGTAATCATCCTCACAGGCCTTCACAGGCCCTTAGTGGATCATGTAATTCCCTGGAAGATGGGTCCAGTATGGCTTTTGGAGCTACTCAATGAAGGTTATTATCACAACAGTGCCGATGGACGTCAGCTTGAAAAGTAATTTGTTTTGGTGCCTAGCTTAGACAACATAATAGTTCAAGGAGGTACAGTCTACCCGGCAGCTAACAGTCAAAGTGATGCCTTCACGGCCAAATTCGCAGCAAGTTCTATAGTATCCTGAATAAATGTTCTGCAACATACTATTTATAATGCTCAAATTGGTTGACTTAAGAAATAGAACATAGCTAAACATAATGATTATTATTCTTTTGCCTTCCAAACTGTTCAAATACTCCCAACTACCTTGGTTTCCTGGTTTCAGCTTCCTATTTGTCATTATCTTATTTATCACATAGCCTCAAATTCCTAAATTTCCTAAAAATTCCGTGTAAAGTGATCCTCAGCATAGCATCCCAACTTTATAAGTTTATTTTAATAGTCATTGCTTCTAGGCCTAACCATATTGACACAGGTGCGTTCAGCGTCATTCGTCGCACCAAAGATTTACAAAAATCAATTTCACTAAAACAAAAAAATTCAGTCACAACAACAAAGATGTAGCCTCTGATACTGTGGTGATTGAGTGTGGGTAAGTCGTTAATGGAGTCACCTTTTCTGACATTAAACATCAAGTGATGGTATATTGGGTATACAATGTGATAATGCAGCTGTAAGGTCCTGTCAGAGGTTATGGGCATGGTACTGCAGTTACGTCAGTTGGAGCAGTTGTTAAGTCAGTTGGAACAGCTGTTAAAGGCAACACATACACCTGTAGATGAAACAGAGGCAGTTGCAACAAAATTTATGATCTTTGGCAGTTGGGATTATGAAGGAAATTCTGCCAACAAATATGTGATTGTAATTCTATCTATAATTTTAATTTATGTGAACCTAAGTGAAGTTTGTGGTCATCTAACAAAAACTACCGCTGCACCTGGCACCTCAGTTGATCTCAATAATAGATCTTATATTTTTTTTAACATTACTGGATACTTTCACATCAAACCCTCTTTCCCACTCCCAGTCCAGAAGATAAACATACACAATACGAAGGGCTAAAGGAGGTTTACAACAAACCTGATAGCCAAAGTCACACTGAGGATCGATCCTTTACTACCCTCATAAACCAGTTTTCACACTTGGAGATTGGCGGATTGTACAGAATAGTCGCTGAAGGACCTCTCAAGAATGATGTGGGTATTGTCAAATGCTTCAAAGATGCTTTTAGTAACTTGGTTTACCAAACATATGATTGAAAATGGATCATGAGCTCAAACAAATGATTTAGAATTGCCATTAATCTCAACTAGAATATGTAATTGATGCGCATGCAGACACCTGTGACTACTTTGGTTGACGGTTTGGCCTACTCACAGGTAACATTGCCCAAAATGGGGTTTCCAAAGACTACCATGTGAAGTCATAACTGATGTTTCTGTCAAGATTGACACTGCAGCAAGACTTGGCAACTGGATGTTGCTGAAGAATGACCTTTCCAAAGCACTGTTCACTTGGGCAAGGCAGGTAGAAAGTCCAAGTCTTCACTTGGGAATAATAAGCCGTGTTTTTGGCGAGCCTATAGAATATGGATGAAATTCCATCCTGAAATGGTTCGTAACATTTGCAATAGGTGTGGGGATGCAGCAACTTTCTTCCTTCTGCACCCTAATTATGGTAAGCAAAACAGGAACAGTCTCTTGAGCTCTTTGCTTCTTTCTGGAAGAAACTTGCAGCATAGCAGTTGAGATATTTTTGTTTATGTATCTGAAACCTTGTAATTGTTGATGCGAATTTCTTGAAGGATTGAAGCAATATATAGTTTTTCCTCAAAATACTCATCATTTCTGTACCATGATGTTTTGCTATTTGCTTCCATTTCAATTGTCCTGGTTTGCACTGCCTCTCTGAAAAGGGACAACCTTTGCACAAGTGAGAGTTTTCTAGAGTATAGACTAAAAAACAGAGTGTTTTTTTGTAAATTTAGTGTTCTTGTTTCTGCTTGCGGCTCTGTACTTACTGTATTACTATTCACACTCCCGATGTGGCATAATCCAGCTGACTGCGTGGTCTCAATTCTTTGTCTGGCAAATCGTTACACTTATGAAACTTTCTCACTAACTTCTTGAACACACTGCCAGTGCGCACTTTAACATAGAGAAAAATGTCGGATATCTTAAATCGATTACCTTGTTAGATTAATCAAACAGCTTTTAATCAGATATTGCAATTCTACAACAAACGTTCTATTCCATTAAACAAAAAGAAAGTATAATTAATAAATTCCTCAAACTTTGAGAAATTTTCTTGTAGATAAAACTACATCATGACGTGTGAACTTTTCACATGTGTATAATGCACAAAAGCCTACCGCTCCAACACAAACACATAGCAAGATAAATCCTGCGAATAATTGTATAATGAATACCATTCTTGAGATTTTTTATGAAACCTCCTTCGCCTTCTGACAAAATTAAAGACAAATTTTGTCCAACTGAACCAAAACTGGCCTTTCGTACAATGTAAAGCATAGTTAGGTTTCTGTACATACTTGGACTTTTCCACACAGAAAAAGACTTGGAGTTAGAAAAGTCTAGTTTGGACTAGTGACATGAAGATTAATACAGTTTATCAGACCAAGAAGCTATAACCATGAGTACTGTTGCAACCAACAATCCAGAAATGCATGCTGCACTTTGGAGACTTGGTTTTTTTTCGCCCAGGCAGCAAATGACATCATCGGTGACCAAGGACACCTTGGAAGAGCTCCAGGTATTAAATGATAAGGAAGTTGATTCCATGTGTAAGGTAGTTAAAAATCCAGTGGGACCATCTATGCAGCAGGCACTACAGTGTCCATGAGACTGGAAGCAAGCCGGAAGCTGGCAGTTTAATCCCTCAAGTACCTGGAAAGGACATCAAGACCAGCAGATGCAAGCAACATCACCCTGAACATCGTCGTAAGCTTCTGGACACATGAGCAGTGGGATTTGGAACACAAAGATGTTGCAGCGCCAACAACCAATATAAAGGATTGGACAATCCAAAGCATCATGGAGTAACTTAAGGGATGCTTGGGGGTAACAAAATCCCTTTGGCGAACGACATTAGAGATGAGCCAGGAATATCCCCTGACCCTCCAGGAGATTATCGCCTGAGCTCCTATCCTGGTAGTGGGAGGTTCGTTGTTCGAACTTTTCACCCAAACATACCTTCACAATAGGTCAAAGTCTGGGAGCTACTCTCAGCACTCACAAGAGAGCTGGAGTGTTGGAGTTATGTACCTGCCCAGAGAACAAGAGAAGGGAGAAGTGCGTTTTTTCAGTCTGAAACTACAATACTTAGGTGTGAACAATGTTGACAACATGGCCGTGACAGCAGAGAGGAAACTCCAAACCAATTCCTATACTGGTGAGGTGAGGAAGTTGAACTTTGAGAAATATGTCTGAGTTCGTGTCAACCAACACGCCATCCTCAATGAGCTTAGGGAGCATGGTTCTTCTAGAATCGACAAAAGGACAATGGTCAGGTATCTCACAGCAGGTATCAAAACTCCCCCCTAGATCATGTCAAAACCAGAACTTTATCTGATGCCAGACTGCGAGAAAACTTTCAAGCCTGTTTCAACCTTTTTCAGGACTTCATCACCCAGAAGGAGGCAGAAAGTCCAAACATCACAATTGTGGCAATGAGAAATACTCAGCCTCATAGAGAGCCCAAACAAAATTACAAGAAATACAACAACAATCCAAAGACAGGGGGTCAAGAAGAGGTGGCAGACAGGTCTTAGAACTTTCAGGAATGGGCAGCAATGTCACCAGAAAAGAGGAAAGCAGTTGTCGCCATCAGCGAAATAAGAGGAAATGTCCACAAGAAGGCTTGACAGTATAAACAAGAGAAAAATAATCAGAAAATAGCCGCCATTGTGGTGGTATCACTCACTGCGGGCAAAAAAGTGACCCTTTATCTGAAGATGAGGCCAAGGGTAATTGCAATAACAAGTAAAAGAAATGACTGGCACGCAGCAAACAGTTAGCATGTAGTAGTAATACAACTTATGAATATAATAGTAATGCAATTAACCTCTATGAAACAAGGTGTGAGCTGGACAGCAATGCAGACAACTGTGTATTAGGTGCCAATATGAACCTTGTCATAGCAGATTTTTAGAGGCCTGTTCATGTGTGAGGACATAGTCCAAAAAGTTGGAGAATCAACCCAGTGCAAGACTGTTATTGCAGTAGTTCCTTACACCCATGATGATGGAGCCAATTACATGTTAATATTGCATCAAGCAATCTACATCACAGAGTTGGAAGTCAACCTGATTTGCCCAATGCAGTTAAGAGAGAAAGACATTGAGGTCAATGACCTCCACAGGTATTCGCGACAAAATTCTGTTGGTTACAGGTGTTCCCCAGGCAGAAGAAATGAGATTTCCATGAAGGGTTGTACATGTTGGCATCACAAGATGGCGTTCCCACAGCCATAGTGATGGATAATGCAAGAGAGTGGACAATGAGCAATTTTAGAAAGAAGACAAGAGAAATGGTATGTCACATCAAGCAGACATAGCCTTAATCACCCGGGTAAAATGCCACTGTGGGGCCATCAGGGAGTTAAAATGGGGCTCAGTTAGAAAGATGACGTCCTCGAAATCTCCACAGAAGCTTCGGACCACTGTCTTGAACTCAAAGCTTATATCAGGTCCCATAGTGCTCTTGACCATTTTGAGTTGCAGGGCCAAGTGCCAGAAATAAACTTGTCAGGACAACAGTGTACATCTCCCCATTTGTAGAGTGCAAGTTATTTTCCTGGGAGTTGATTTCAGAGATGCTTTGCCCCTGTATGTAGCTTATGCATTTGAGGAGACATCTGCAGGTTCTGATGATGTTTGATCATCTCAAGTTGAAGAGGCTAATGTACCACAATGGCTATGTGGAGACACAATGCAGTGGGGTTGATCAATCTGAAAACAATGCTTATGATTCCAACGGCAATGTTGAAGAAGAGAGTTATTCATTGAATTGTCAGAAACTCACTGCCAAAGTGGTCATCCATTCCTTTACTAACAGCCAAAATCCTGATTTTCGGAGGTCTCATCTGCGATATGACAATATGAGAGGAGATAATAAAACATCTCATGATGAGGTTTCAGAGGAAGAGGATGATATAGATCTGGTTAAGATTGACATGGACTTTGTCTTGTCACCTGATGACAAATAAGAAGATCATGCGGTGGTGCTTAGGCAATTACTTGACACTCCATTTTAGCAGTCTGTGCACGCTCATCAAGTCTTCGAATTCATTTAACAGACAATAGAAGAAGTGTAGTTTCTGTACATACTTTCCCGCTAACTTATTAGTTGGTATTTACAGTACAAACTGTCAGAGAGAAATTATCCTACATTACCTTACGGATGCCACATTGGCATAATCTATAATCACTTGGTTATTAGCACAAACTGTCAGAGAAAAAAACAAATCAGCACTTTGTTTTTGTCTTGGCTATAGAAAAAAAAGAAACTTACCTGCAGATATGCCTAAAGGTCCATTGATGGGGTTATAGTTGCGATGCTGATGATGACTTCACTGTTTAGATTCGAGAAATTCAAGAGGCAGGAATACTTCAACTTGGTCCAGAGGATTCATGTTATATAAGCTTTAATTCAAGCGAGAAGAATGCGGGAATGAGATCTAGAATCTTAGATAGATTTACCTGAGTCCGAACATGAATATGAGGATTATTTGGACCTTATCAAGCTTCCATTGCCAATCCTGATGAAGAAGAATTTGGATTATGAGGTTTTTGAACGGGAGTCTCATCATTATTAAGAGATTTATTTGATGCAACTCAAGCGTCAATCCAAGCCTAAGAGAGAAGTGTTTCCTTGACCACAGATTTTATTCATTCGTCCAGAAAAATTTCTCTTTTCAGGTGTTTCGGACGACAAAATTGGTGTAAATTGACAGGAATTCAATGGTTTCTAAGTCTTGGTTTCAGTGGAAGTGTTTTTTGATAAGGATGGGTCCAAGAGCCCAAGAAACATGAGGAATCATTAAAAAGACTCAACACTGAAGGCAAAAGATCCACAACACAGTTAAACAGAAAGAGTTTAAGGAGGAAGAGCTATCAAAGAAAAAACGCAAAATTGAAAATCAAACAGTGATTAAAAGGCATAAGTTGAACAAAAAGCACAAGTTTGAGGGAAAAAAATATATAAATTGAAACAAAATGAACGATTTATTCCTCAACTAATTTTATAAAGAGTTGCATCACAGGGCTTGTTCTTACACTTACTGGATCGGATCAGTGATCTGTTACATTTGGAAAATGATACAAAACACTTAAAACACTTCGCAGATGCGAATTGAACGAAATTATTGGATACTTGATCAAGAAAAACCAGAGTATATTTCCAATCTATGCAAGCCCACAAGATTGCTGCAGTGTCTCCAAATGTATACCTGAGTCATGATTTTCATGATTATATGAATAAGTTTCTATCCCCGTCCAAGTGAACCGCTATATTGCTCGATTGGACAAATATATCCAAGCTTTGCAATAGAGTTGGAATATTGTGTTACTGATGCAGAAATTCATGAATGTTTGAAGAAATTCAGTCCATTCATCCCAATTGCATTGTCCTGTTTGAGATCAAATGAATCAGTTCGAAGAGTCACGACAAACTGAAATTGCATGCATTTGTTCTACAGAGGAATCTCTGGACTATGCATTGAAATCTCCAATACAAATTAAATATAGTAGCATGTCTGGATATCATCTCTCAGCACACTATGTGGTTAAGTGAGACAGTGCTGAATGCTTACTTGGATATGCTTTCAGGCGATATGAAATTAGCTGTGAAAAGTACTAGATCTGTTAAGTATCGCAATTGAAAAACAAGTTTTGAAGCTGTGACACAGCAGTTGATTGCTGTAAATCAATCTAAAATGGAATGGAAAAACTGTGTTTTGTATATTTGAAAGCACTTTTGAGCTGGATGTGCTGACAGGCCTGAAATGGGAATGCACGAAGATGCAATTGTAGTCACAGAGTACTAGCAAAATGAATTGGGTTAATTTTAGTGAATCCTAATTTTTGTTTAACGCAGCTCTGTTTTGCAGCCACAATGACTTCTGATGGCAGCAGAGTGAGTTAGGAAAGATACCAATTGAAGAACACTTGGGGCTATCAGATTTCTTCTCAATGAATGTTAA
>Ga0075154_10001745_pt1 | contig 14921 bp, 13 predicted proteins | sample JI71714BDNA_FD_70965 | JGI IMG/M metagenome (GOLD analysis project Ga0075154, IMG submission 70965) | Wastewater effluent complex algal communities from Wisconsin, to seasonally profile nutrient transformation and Carbon sequestration -... | ecosystem: Engineered > WWTP > Effluent > Algae... | reverse complement strand
AAATCTAAAATCTAAAATCTAAAATCTAAAATCTAAAATCTAAAATCTAAAATCTAAAATCTAAAATCTAAAATCTAAAATCTAAAATCTAAAATCTAAAATCTAAAATCTAAAATCTCAAATCTCAAATCTCAAATCTCAAATCTCAAATCTCAAATCTCAAATCTCATCCACAAGCGTTGTCGCAATTCACATCACTATCAACGATTCGCCACTTCTACATCTAACTCGGGGATGACGCTACCAGTCGAAATCCATTTGGGCTTGCTTAGCCTGGCTTTTCAATCCGACGTGGATACCCACTAATCTGACCGCTTTACCTTGTCCTCGCAGCCAAGCCTCAAATAGCAATTGTTGCAATAGGTCAAAGTGCAACTCTGGATGTTGGCGTTCAATAGTGGTCTGATGAAAATCTTGAAATTTCAGTTTGATCCCGACCTTTTGGATCTGATCCTGGGCGCCACAGCGTTCAATTCGCCGAAGCAATTTTTGATACATCTCTGCCAGTCGTTCTATGCCTTGTTCTGGTTTGTTTAAGTCCTGGCTGAATGTCTGCTCTACTGCGACAGATTTGCGCTCTCTGTCGGTGTGAACAGAACGATGATCCACACCCTGGCTGCGTTCTAACAACACTTCTGCAAAACTGCCAAACTCTCTGACCAGCAAAGTCAGGTCGGCATTTTGTACATCATGGCAACGATGGAGGCCAAACTTTGCTAGTTTCTCAGCTGTTTTTTGGCCCACGCCCGGTATTTTGCGTAACGGCAGATTAGCCACAAACGCACTCACCTGATCGGGTGGTATTACAAACAGACCATCTGGCTTATTTTCGTCGCTCGCTATTTTGGCCAGAAATTTATTTGGTGCGACGCCTGCAGAGGCCGTGAGACCAGTTTCCTGAAAAATTGTTTGACGGATATGTTCTGCAATTCGCGTTGCACTGCCCTGCAGAAAGTCACAGTCAGAGACGTCGAGATAAGCTTCGTCTAACGAAAGTGGTTCAACTTTGTCAGTGTATCGATGAAAAATCGCCTGGATGCTGGTGCTAACCGCTTTGTATTTCTCCATATTACCCGATACCAGAACAAGCTGAGGGCATAACTTTAAAGCTTGGCCTGTCGGCATTGCTGAGCGCACTCCATAAGCCCGAGCAGGATAATTGCAGGTACTGATTACGCCCCGTTCAGTCCTGCTGCCGCCGATTGCCAGAGGAACTAGGCGCCAAGCCGGATTGTCCCGCATTTCGACTGCTGCGAAAAAACAATCCATGTCGATATGAATAATTTTGCGCATAGGGAGAGTTAGCTGTTTAAATATACAGTGTATAATAAGCTCAAATTTGCAGCTGTAAAGCATTGTTCGGTAATTTGCCGAGTAATCATCACGCGCTGTCACTATTTTGTGCCGGATAACTGCTCTGATGTGCAGAATGGGTTTGCTTTTTGGATGTTCAGACGTCTAATTTTACAGTGCAGACTGACCTGAACAGGTGTATCATATCGCGCAGTTTTTGTATCTTAATTTGCGACTGTGCCCAAGCAGGAGAAACCATGTTAAAGCGTGAAATGTCGATTGCCGATTTCGATCCACAATTATGGCAAGCTATTGTTGATGAAACTCAGCGTCAGGAAGATCACATTGAGCTGATCGCCTCTGAGAACTACTGCAGCCCACGCGTGTTGCAGGCGCAAGGTTCACAGCTGACCAACAAATATGCCGAGGGTTACCCGCATAAACGCTACTATGGTGGTTGTGAATTCGTTGATATTGCTGAAGATTTGGCAATCGCCCGCGCGAAAGAGTTGTTTGGTGCCGATTACGCTAACGTGCAGCCACACTCAGGGTCGCAGGCAAACTCAGCCGTATTTCTGGCGCTGTTAAATGCTGGTGACACTATTCTGGGCATGAGCCTGGCGCATGGCGGTCACCTGACCCACGGTGCCACAGTCAGTTCATCAGGTAAGCTGTACAAAGCTGTACAGTACGGCCTGCACCCAGAAACTGGTGTCATCGATTATGCTCAGGCTGAAGCACTGGCGCTGGAACATAAACCAAAATTAATCATCGCTGGTTTCTCTGCCTATTCAGGTATTGTCGACTGGCAACGTTTCCGTGATATCGCTGACAAAGTTGGTGCTTACCTGATGGTGGATATGGCCCACGTAGCAGGTTTGGTTGCAGCTGGTCTCTATCCGAACCCGGTGCCAATTGCCGATGTGGTGACCACAACGACGCACAAAACGCTGGCCGGTCCGCGTGGTGGTCTGATCCTGGCACGCAAAAACGAAGAGATTGAAAAGAAACTGAACTCTGCAGTGTTTCCTGGTGGTCAGGGTGGTCCGCTGATGCACGTTATCGCGGCAAAAGCAGTGGCGTTTTTAGAAGCGTTACAGCCAGAGTTCAAAACATACCAGCAACAAGTGCTGAAAAACGCAGTAGCTATGTGCGATGCAATGAAAGCACGTGGCTACAAAATCGTTTCTGGCGGTACACAAAACCACTTGTTCCTGATGGATTTGATCGACAAAGAAATTACCGGCAAAGAAGCCGATGCCTGGTTAGGTCAGTCGCACATCACTGTGAACAAAAATTCTGTACCAAATGATCCGCGTTCACCGTTCGTGACCTCTGGTCTTCGTATCGGTACGCCAGCAATCACACGCCGCGGTTTTAAAGAAGCCGAAGCACAGACTGTGGCTAATCTGATTTGTGATGTGCTGGATAGCCGTGGTGATGCTGCCGTGATTGAGAAAGTACGGGCACAGGTGTCTACACTGTGCGCAGGTTTCCCAGTTTACGCTTAAGTTTACCGCACCGGTGCCTGACAGTTGTCTGGCTGAAGTGATATGATGGCCGCCTTTCGCGGCCATTGTTTTTTCAGGAGAAGTCCTGTGTTTTGTCCCTTTTGCCGGGCGGACGATACCAAAGTCATCGATTCGCGGCTGGTTGCTGATGGTTACCAGGTCAGACGGCGGCGTGAATGTACTGCATGCCACGAACGTTTTACCACTTTTGAAGCGGCTGAATTGGTGATGCCTCGTATCATCAAACGGGACGGTTCACGTGAGCCTTATAATGAAGACAAGCTGCGAAGTGGCCTGCAGCGCTCACTGGAAAAACGACCGGTGCCGACCGAAGATATTGAATCCCTGATCACCAAAGTGGAATCACAGTTGCGCGCAACAGGCGAGAGGGAAGTGCAAAGTGAAATGATTGGACACTTAATCATGGAACAGTTGTTACTGCTCGATAAAGTCGCCTATGTAAGGTTTGCTTCTGTTTATCGTTCGTTCAAAGATATCCGTGAATTCGGAGAGGAAATCGCTCGGCTCGGAGACGCTCCGAAATGACAGTAGCGGCAATCTTTTCGCTATCAGATCATCAGTTTATGCAGCGCGCTATCGATCTGGCTGCGCTCGGTTGCTACACCACGGCGCCAAACCCCAATGTTGGATGTGTCATCGTTCGAGATGATGTGGTGGTTGGCGAAGGCTATCACCGTCAGGCTGGAGGCCCGCATGCCGAAGTGTTTGCATTGCGTCAGGCGGGCGGCGCAGCAGAGGGAGCAACTGCTTATGTCACACTTGAACCATGCAGTCACTTCGGCCGCACACCACCTTGTGCTGATGCTTTAATTGCGGCCGGGCTTGCTCGTGTGGTGGTCGCAATGCAAGACCCTAATCCCAAAGTGTCAGGTACCGGTGTCGGGCGACTCCGGGCTGCCGGCATTCAGGTTGATGTGGGGTTATTGGAAACGCAAGCCGAGGCGTTAAATCCGGGATTTTTGCATAAAATGCGCACCCAACTGCCGTATGTCCGGCTGAAACTCGCCTGTAGCACCGATGGCAAAGTCGCTTTGGCGAATGGCCAAAGCCAGTGGTTGACCGGAGTTGACGCCCGTGAAGACGTGCAGCGCTGGCGTGCACAAAGCTGTGCCATATTATCTACCGCAGAGACTGTCAAAGCGGACAAAGCAATGCTGAATGTTCGCTCTGAAGCGGTCACTTGCCTGGAAAACGGTGCTATCCGTCAACCATTGCGGGTGATTCTGGACAGACGCTGCCGCCTGACCGGTCATGAGCCACTGTTTCAGCAGGGCGGTGATATTTTGTTATGTCATGCAGGTCCAGCTGAAGAATGGCAAGTGCTTGCGCCTGCGCAAGAGCCTGCCGCACGCCAGGTCATGCGGGTGCGCCTCGGACTTGACGATGTTGGCCAGTTTGATTTGCATGAGCTACTCAGGATGTTGGGGAGCAGGCAGATCAATTCACTTTGGGTTGAAGCGGGTAGCATGCTGGCTACATCCTTCTGGCAGCGGCAACTGATTGATGAATTCGTGTTGTATCAGGCGCCCATGTTGCTTGGTGCAGATGCATTACCCATGCTCCAAGCTGGCGGACTGAACCAACTGGCACAAGCGCCGCGCTGGCAATGGCAGGATGTCCGGCTTATTGGTGCAGACTTGCGTCTGACCGCATTACTGAAAAAGAGCGCGCCGTCAGAGCGCTGAGGAATTTGCATGTTTACCGGCATTATTGAAGCGACAGGCCATGTAGCTGCGATTAAACGTAGCGGTCAGGATGCGCAGTTAACAATCCAGAGCGACACGCTGGATTTTTCCGACGTTAAATTAGGTGACAGTATTGCCAGTAACGGGGTTTGTCTGACGGTGACCTCGCTCGGTTCCCACAGTTTTACCGCGGACGTATCGGGCGAGACTTTAAGCCGAACGCTATTTGGCAGTTATCAAACCGGTCAGCGCATCAATCTGGAAAAAGCTTTACTGCCGACCACCCGCTTAGGTGGTCATTTAGTCAGCGGTCACGTGGATGGTATTGCTATTGTCAGCAAAGTCGAAAAAACCGGCCAAAGCTGGCAAATCTATTTGCAATCACCGGAAGAGCTTGGTCGTTATATCGCGGAAAAAGGCTCAGTCACTATTGATGGTATCAGTCTGACGGTCAATGAACTCACAGCAAACGGGTTTCGTCTAACGATTGTGCCGCATACAGCCCGCGAAACTACGATTCAGGCGTTGCAGGCCGGCAGTAAAGTGCATTTAGAAGTGGATTTATTGGCGCGATACATCGAACGCCTATTACAAGGGAAGCCGGCTGCAGCGCCGGCCTCGCCTGTTACGATGAATTTATTACAACAAAGCGGTTTTCTCTGAGTATGGCCTTGATTGGTGATGCTGAACCCTGTACCCGAGGATTTGAGATGCAATTAAATACCCCAGCCGAGATTATTGACGATATCCGCAACGGCAAAATGGTCATCCTGATGGATGATGAAGACCGTGAGAACGAAGGTGATCTGGTGATGGCGGCAGAGTATGTCACGCCGGATGCGGTCAATTTTATGGCGACACATGGTCGTGGCCTGATTTGCCTGACATTGACGCGTCAGCGTTGCAAGCAACTGGATCTGCAGTTGATGGTGGATAAAAACAAATCACCATTTTCCACCGCGTTTACCGTGTCAATTGAAGCGGCAGAAGGCGTCACGACTGGTATTTCAGCAGCGGACCGCGCGCGTACGGTCAAAGCTGCTGTCGCTCGCGATGCAAAACCTGCAGACATTGTGCAGCCAGGACATATTTTCCCGTTGATGGCACAGGATGGGGGGGTGTTAGTCCGTGCCGGCCATACTGAAGCCGGTTGCGATCTGGCTCGGTTAGCAGGGCTGGAACCGGCCGCGATGATTGTTGAAATTCTCAATGAAGACGGCACCATGTCGCGCCGGCCTGACTTAGAAAAGTTCGCGGCCAAGCATGGCATCAAAATCGGCACCATTGCTGATTTGATTGAATACCGTAATTTGAATGAAACGACGATTGAACAGGTAGCGCGCTGTCATTTACCAACTTCTGCTGGTGATTTTGAGCTGGTGACCTTTCGCGACACCATCGACAATCAACTGCATTTTGCTCTGGTGAAGGGGCAGATTGAAGCCGACAAGCCAACATTGGTGCGGGTACATCTGCATGACACTTTCAGTGATCTGTTGTTATCAAACCGCGGCGCCAACCGCAGCTTTTCGCTGCAATCCGCCATGGAGCGCATTCAACAGGAAGGTGGCGTCCTTGTGTTGTTAGGTAAGCAGGAATCAACCGAAGATTTAATCCAAACCGTCGAGTACTTCGCTGCGGAAGACCGTGGTGAGAAACGCAGAGCTCCAACCTGGAAAGGCACCAGCCGCAATGTAGGGGTGGGCTCACAGATTCTTGCCAGTCTTGGCGTTAGAAAAATGCGCTTACTCAGTCAACCGAAGCGTTACCATGCGCTGTCCGGTTTTGGTTTGGAAGTAGTGGATTACGTTTCAGAATAAGCTGAACAAAAGCAGGATGGAAAAGGCCGGACTTGTGCTATCATATGCGGCCTTTTTCACAAAGTACTTCATAAAAGAGGATCTCCGATGCAGGTGATTGAAGCTGGCTTGTCCGCCAAAGGAAAAAAGTTTGCCATCGTTGTGGCGCGTTTTAACAGCTTTATCGTCGAAAGTCTGCTCGACGGTGCCGTGGATACGTTAAAGCGGGTCGGCAATGTCGATGACGCGGATATCACGGTCGTGCGGATCCCAGGTGCTTTTGAGTTACCTCTGGCAGTGCAAAAAATTGCAGCCAGCAAGCAATATGATGCGATCATTGCGCTGGGCGCTGTGATCCGTGGTGGTACGCCACATTTTGAATATGTCGCCGGTGAATGCACTAAAGGTATTGCTCAGGTCATGATGCAATATGGTTTACCGGTTTCTTTTGGCGTGCTGACGGTCGAAAGTATCGAGCAGGCCATTGAACGAGCCGGTACCAAAATGGGCAATAAAGGCGGAGAAGCGGCGTCTTCTGCGCTGGAAATGGTCAATGTGCTGGCTCAACTCTAGGATTTTTGCATGAAACCGAATGTACGTCGTCAGTCCCGGTCACTGGCTGTTCAAGGGATTTATAGCTGGCAGGTCAGCAAAAACCCGATTGGTGATATCGAGCAACAATTATTGCTGGAACAAAATACCAAACATCTGGATGTCGGATTCTTTCAGGATTTATTACGTGGCGTAGTGGTCAATCTGAATGTGCTTGACGATGCACTGAAACCTTTTGTCGAACGGCCGTTTGAAGAAATTGATTTGGTGGAAAAAGCCATTCTCCGGGTGTCGGCTTATGAGCTGAAGTTCCGTCCTGATGTGCCATATAAAGTGGTGATCAACGAAGCGATTGAACTCGCCAAAGCCTTCGCCGCCGATGACAGTCATAAATTTGTCAACGGCATCCTCGATAAAGCAGTCAGGCTACTGCGACCAAACTGATGGAGAGCCGGCGAAAGTCGGCTTTTTTATGCACGAGTTTGAACTGATAGAACAATGTTTTTCCCGCTCAGGTTATCGCCGCAATGACGTCAGTATTGGCGTGGGTGATGACGGCGCTGTGATCCAGGTCCGTGACGGTTTTGATCTGGTCGTGACCACCGATACCATGGTGCAGGGGGTACATTTTTTTCCGGATGTAGACCCACGTTCGTTGGGACATAAGCTGGTCGCGGTGAATGTCAGCGATCTTGCCGCGATGGGCGCAGAACCTTGTTGGTTATCCTTAGGCCTGACGTTGCCTGAAGTTAATGCTGACTGGTTGAAGGCTTTTGCTGAAGGTCTCAGTGAGACCGCTGACTATTATAACTGTCAGTTAGTCGGTGGCGACACGACTCGCGGGCCCTTAACGCTGACGTTATGTGCCAAAGGTATTATACCGCGTGGCAAAGCGCTCAGCCGTGGCGGCGCAAAAGTTGGCGATTACATTTATGTCACAGGCACACTTGGCGACGCAGCTTTCGGTCTGCAGGTAGAGCAGGGTAAAGCTGAAGTGAGTAAAAAACATCGCGGTCATGTGCTGCAGCGTTTTCACTATCCGACCGCCAGGGTAGCAATAGGTCAGGCGCTGCGGAATATTGCCAGTAGTTGCATGGACATTTCGGACGGTCTGTGTGGTGATTTACCGCATATTCTGAAACGTTCTGCTGTGGGTGCCATCATTGATGTTGCCAAAATTCCAATGTCTCAGGCGCTTAAAGACAGTTGCGACTGGCAACAGGCGATGCAATTTGCGTTATCTGGCGGTGAGGATTACGAGCTGTTGTTTACGGTGCCAGAAGACAAACGTGGTTCACTGGAAATATTGTTATCGCCTTATGGTGTACCGGTAACCTGTATTGGCCGGGTCACCGGTGCGACCGGTAAGCTTGAACTCAGGCATCTGGACCAGCCATTTGCCTATCAGCACAGCGGGTATCAGCACTTTTAATGAAAAAACAACCATTTAATCTGCGGCGTTGGCAACATTGGCTGGCAACCGGCCTTGGCTCAGGCTTAGCGCCTGTCGCCCCCGGTACTTTTGGTACTGTCGCTGCAATTCCGTTAGTCTTTGTTATGGCACAGTTGCCGCTATTGTGGTCCGGTTTGCTGATTCTGGCGCTGGCGCTGCTTGGGGTTTATGTCAGCGAAATTACCAGCCGTGATTTAGGCGTTGAGGATCACGGTGGGATTGTCATTGATGAAGTCGTCGGCTTTGCGCTGACGATGTGGGCAATACCATTTGAATGGCCATGGTTACTGGCTGGTTTTTGCCTGTTTCGGTTGCTGGATATTGTCAAACCATGGCCGGTCCGCTTTTTTGACCAGCATGTGACTGGTGGGCTTGGCGTGATGGCTGATGACATCGTTGCCGGATTACTGGCTTGTTGCTTGCTTCATGGTGTATCGTTAGCGCTGTAAGGTCCGTCTTGTCGGTACACAGGTTGCTATGTTTCTGAAACGATTCTGTTTTTCCCGTCTCTTAATGTTATGTGTTTGCTGGCCACTGTTGGTCACGGCACAAACAGTCCAATCTATTTATGACTACGATATCAAACAGTGGACTGCCGTGGATGGCCTTTCTAATAACTCGGTGCGTGCAGTCACGCAGGACCAGCAAGGCTATTTGTGGATTGGTACGCTTGAAGGCCTGAATCGTTTTGACGGCACTCACTTTGAAAGCTTCAGCAGCAACACAACTCGTCGTCAGCTGATTGGCAATGTGATCACCCGCCTCTTTACTGACAGTCAGGGCTACATCTGGGTTGGTACTATGACCGGACTGTCGGGTCTCAATAGCCGGGAACTTAAGTTTGACCGCTACAATATTCTCGGCGAAGTGACGGCTATTGCCGAAGTCGGTGAACGAGAAATCTGGGTGGCCGCTGATAACTTATTCAGGGTTCGCGACGGTCAGGTCAGCCGTGTTGACGAAATCAAAGAGCCTGTCAGTCAGATCGCAGTCACACCCGAACATGTCTGGGTTAGCAGCAGCAGACATCTTTATAAACTCGCACGCAATGGTCAACTGGATAAAATCGCCCTGCCGGCTGATTTGGCACAGCATCCGATTTACGATTTGCATTGGTATGACGGGGTGATGTACCTGGCCAGTGAACAAGGCTATTACCGGGTTGACAGCTCGGGAACTGTGCTCAGAGCCGATCTGCCGTTGGAGCGGGGCACCCCGGTCTATCAGTTGTATCAGGACCGTCAGGACGGTCATTGGGTCTCGAGTTACGACAAACTGTTTTACCGCCATCAACAACAAGACTGGCAGGTGATTAGCCGTGATGAGTTAGGCAGTGCGACGCAATTCAATGATATTTATGAAGATCAGCATCAAAATGTTTGGCTCGGTAGTTTTGGTGATGGTCTGTATCGAGTGAGTCGCGGCAAGATTAAGCGGGTTATCGGGCAGGGCCAGCGCGATGTGATGGTACGCAGTGTTGTGCGTGCGAACGATGATCAATTATTAGTGGCATCCAGTCAGCGCCTTGGTCTGCTGGATAAATCACAACGATATACCGAAATCCCTTTAAATGGTGATCTGCCGCTCAATGTGGTGCAGGATTTTGAACCTGATGGCGACAGCTGGCTGCTGGCGACTGATAGTGGCCCCAAACGGCTCAATTTAAAAAGCGGTAATTTAAGTCCGCTTGTTGATGAATTGCGCGGTGTGAAGACGAAGACCATCAAAAAAAGACAGGCCGGCGGTTTTTGGGTGGGAACGAACGACGGTTTATTTCATTACCAAGACCAGCTCACCCCTTTTGTGTCGAATCATGACCTTGAGTCCAGCGTCATTACCTTTGTCCAGGATAACCCGGATAAACTGCTGATTGGTACCACCCGTGGCGCGTATCAGTTTCAGCAGGAAAAGCTATTAAGAATTGGATTAGGTACGCCGCTGTACAATGCCTTTGTCACGACTATGTTGCAGTTACCGCAAGGCCCGCTGGTGGTCGGTACTGTTGAAGATGGTCTTTTTGTCCGGCTCTTTGACGGGAAGTGGCTACAGTTTGATACCTCCAACGGCTTGCCGTTTGAGCCCGTGGTCAGCTTGTTTCAGGATGTCAGTAGCGGCTATGTCTGGGTTAGCACGCTCAAAGGAATTTTTCGGTTCTTACCTCAGCAACTGAATGAGACTGCCGCGGGCCGGAATTTGTTTGAGGAAGTGCTGACACCTTATGAGCGCCAGCTCGGTACGGCGCCAGGGCGCTGTTGTAACGGCTCCGGAGCCAGTAAAGTGGTATTTTGGCAGGACCAGCTCTGGTATCCGACGCTCAAAGGCTTGGTTGCGGTGCCGGTGAAGTTGAAATCCAGCAGCAGCCAAAGTTATCGGCCTTTGGTGCAGCAAGTGTCAGCGCAGAAATCTTATAGTTTATTGCCTGAACAAAATCGATTGGTGTTAGAAACCAATGAGCGCAATTTGTCTTTGCGTTATACCGCGATTGATTTCCTCAAACCTATGGCACTCGAGTTCCGATATCAGCTCATAGGGTTTGATCAAGATTGGCATCTGGTCGGAGGGCGACGCGAAGCGATCTATACGAACTTACCTGCTGGTCGCTATCAATTCCGGTTGCAGGCGCGCAACCTGAACCAAAGCTGGGAGTTAGCCGGCCAAACCGAGCTGGAATTGGTGATCCCACGGCGCTTTGATGAGACCGTGATGTATCGCGGATTATGGCTGTTGTTGGGCTTGTTTGTGCTATATGGCTTGTTTTGGCTGGCCAGACGAAACGTGCAGGTGCGTGAGGCAGAGCTGACCAAATTAGTAAAACTGCGCACGCAGGAGCTTGAAACCTCTAATATCCGCCTGAACGAGCTTAATGAGCAGTTGTCTCAGTTGACTCATAAAGACGCTCTGACCGGCCTGCGTAATCGTCGCTTTCTGTTTGAGCAGTTACCCAAAGATATTGAGCATTATCAACGCAATCGGGAATCGATGCTGGCACAAAACAAATGTATTGCGCTGATGCAGCTTGATCTCGACAACTTTAAGTTAATTAATGACAAGTTTGGTAATAGTGCCGGCGACAGTATTTTACAGCAGGTCAGTGGTTTATTGATCCGGGAAACCCGTGGTTCTGACTATGTGGTGCGTTATGCCGGCGAAGAATTTATGCTGGTATTGCGCGACATTCCGCAGGATATGGTGCGTGACTATGCCTGCCGCCTAAACGAACTTGTCGGCACTGAAGCCTTTGTGTTGCCTGATGGACGCGCTGTTGCCGTGCAATGTTCGGTGGGTTATGCAATCTATCCGTTGGAATTACTCGGCGGGCAATTGATTGGCTGGGAAATTTCGCTGCAACTGGCGGAATTAGCGCTCTTCCATGTGAAACACAACGGGCGTAATGGCGTTGCCAGTATTCAGTTTGACCGGCAGGTCGATGCGTTTGAATTTGAAGATTCTGACCATATTGAAGCGCAGATTGAAAAGCTACTCGCAGATGGCGTGGCTTGGTTTGAATTAAACAGCGGTCGTTCACAGGACCGCGTGATGCTTTAGACCAGTTGCTGAAAATAAAAAGCCCGGTTGATGGTCCGGGCTTGTTGTTCAGCGCTGGCAGTAGTGACGAATGCTCTTCTCTATACCGGCCTTGTCGAGTTGCAGTTCGGCATAGAGCTGTTCCTGTGTCCCGTGGCGGATAAACTGATCAGGTAAGCCTAAATTCAGTAGCTTAACTGGCAGTTGCAGAGCGGCGACTGCTTCATTCACACCAGAGCCAGCGCCGCCAGCGATGGCGTTGTCTTCAATTGTAATGAAGTACTGGTGGTTGCTGCTGAGCTGTTGTAACAAAGTCAGATCCAGCGGCTTTACAAAGCGCATGTCTACCAGAGTCGCATTCAGGGCCTCGGCTGCAGCTGTTGCATTGTGTAGCATAGTGCCGAAAGCCAAAATGGCGATATCGGTGCCTGAACGGATCACCCGGCCTTTACCCAGTGCTATGGCGGTCATCTGCGGGTCCGGCGTCACGCCGGTCGCTGAGCCTCGTGGGTAGCGAACCGCCGCGGGGCCTTGATGTTGATATGCCGTATACAGCATCTGCCGGCATTCATTTTCGTCAGAAGGTGCCATAATGATCATATTCGGTACGCAGCGCATATAACTGAGGTCGAAAGCGCCCTGATGGGTGGCGCCGTCAGCACCGACGATGCCGGCCCGGTCAATCGCGAAAGTGACGTCCAGGTTTTGTAAAGCAACGTCGTGGATCAACTGATCATAACCGCGTTGTAAAAAGCTGGAGTAGATGGCAACAACTGGCTTCAAGCCTTCTATCGCAAGGCCGGCAGCGAGAGTCACCGCATGTTGTTCGGCAATAGCGACGTCATAATAGCGTTCAGGATAGGTTTTAGAGAATCTAACCAGGTCTGAGCCTTCCCGCATCGCAGGAGTAATGGCATGCAGCTGTTTATCCTGAGCGGCCATGTCACATAACCAATTGCCGAAAATATTGGAGAAACTTGGGCTGGCGGCTTTTTTCGGCTGCACCTGGCTGGCTGGATCAAACTTGCTGACGGCGTGCCAGCCAATCGGATCTTTTTCGGCAGGCGCGTAACCTTTGCCTTTTTTGGTCACAATGTGCAGTAGTTGCGGGCCTTTCAGCTGGCGCATGTTTCTGATGGTATCCACCAGAGTCAGCACATCATGGCCATCGATCGGGCCAATATAGTTAAAACCGAGTTCTTCAAAAAAAGTACCGGGCGTGACCATGCCTTTAAAATGTTCTTCAGCGCGGCTGGCTAGTTCGTGCAGGGGGGGGACCCCACTTAAAATTTTCTTACCGCCTTCACGCAGGCTCGTGTAAAAGTTGCCGGACAGGATCCGCGCAAAATAACGGTTTAAAGCGCCCACGTTCTCGGAGATCGACATTTCATTGTCATTGAGAATAACCAGCATGTCAGGCCGCACTTCACCGGCATGGTTGAGCGCTTCAAACGCCATGCCCGCGGTAATGGCACCATCACCGATCACTGCTACCACTTTGCGATTTTTCTGTTCAGCGCGGGCGGCAATTGCCATCCCGAGCGCAGCACTGATCGATGTTGACGAATGACCGACTGTTAAAGTGTCGTATTCACTTTCTTCGCGGCATGGAAAAGGATGTAAACCGTCCAATTGCCGGATAGTTTGCATCCGCTCGCGTCGTCCGGTCAGAATTTTGTGTGGATAGGCCTGGTGACCCACATCCCAAATCAATCGGTCAAAAGGGGTGTTGTAAACGTAATGCAGCGCGACAGTCAGTTCGATAGCGCCAAGACCCGAGGCGAAATGCCCGCTACTCTGACTGACGCAATGCAGCAAATAATCGCGCAGTTCGTGGCTCAACCGTGGCAACTGATCCTGCGGAATTTGCCGCAGGTCTGCCGGCAGAGCGGCTTTTGCCAATAGGGGATAGTTCGAAATATCAGGCGCCATGGATATAACCTTGCTCAGAATTTGCGGGCAATCACATAACTGGCCAGTTCAGCCAGTTCAGTCGTGTCATAAGGTAAAGTTTGCAGTGCTTGCCGGGCTTCGTCGATTAGATCGGCTGCTTTTTGTTTTGCCGCGGCTAAACCAAGCAATGCAGGATACGTCACTTTGTTGGCTTGCAGATCAGACCCTTGTGGCTTGCCAAGTGTGGCGGTATCACTTTCTATGTCCAGAATATCATCCTGCACCTGAAACGCCAGCCCGATCGCCTGTGCATATTGCAGCAATGCCTTTAAATGTGCCGGATTTTCATCTGGGCTACATAACCAGCCAAATTGAATCGCGCAACAAATGAGCGCCCCCGTTTTCAGCTGATGCATCTGCTCAAGCCCAGCCAGTGACATCGTTTTATTGGTATGAGCTAAATCAATTGCTTGACCACCGCACATGCCTTGATAACCGGAATGTCTGGCCAGTTCACGGACTAGAGTTAACTGCCGATCAGTAGGCACCGCGGTGTACGGGTGTTGAGTCAAAATTTCAAATGCCAGCGTCTGCAGTGCATCGCCTGCCAAAATCGCTGTCGCTTCATCAAAAGCTTTATGGCAGGTCGGTTGCCCGCGTCGCAGGTCATCGTCATCCATAGCGGGTAAATCATCATGAATGAGCGAGTAAGTATGCAAACATTCAATCGCTGCAGCGGGCCCATCCAGATCTGTCACCGTGGCACCTAGCATTCGGCCAACACTGTATACCAGAAAGGGCCGTAATCTTTTGCCACCTAGCAGCAGACTGTATTGCATGGCTTGATGCAAGCGCAGATCGGTAATCGGGAGTTTTGCTAATAAGGAGGACATTAGCTGACCAACCCGGAGCTGGTCTGCTGCAAGATTAGGTAACATCAGGATCAGACTCCGCTATCAGTCTGGTAGGGTACCAGTTGCTCGCCTTGCGACTGCTGCAGCAAGAGCTGAACTTTCTGTTCGGCTGATTGCAACTGTTGCTGACTGATGCGTGACAAGGCTACACCACGTTCAAAGTATGCCAAGGCCTGTTCCAGAGACAGCTCACCCTGTTCCAGTTGCCGGACTATTTCACTGAGTTCACGGACATTGTCTTCAAACTGAGCAGTTTCTGCCTGCTTTTTGCTCAT
>Ga0075154_10001740_pt1 | contig 14972 bp, 16 predicted proteins | sample JI71714BDNA_FD_70965 | JGI IMG/M metagenome (GOLD analysis project Ga0075154, IMG submission 70965) | Wastewater effluent complex algal communities from Wisconsin, to seasonally profile nutrient transformation and Carbon sequestration -... | ecosystem: Engineered > WWTP > Effluent > Algae... | reverse complement strand
TCACGCGGAGCAGCCGAATCCGTAGCAGTGGATACGGATGCCAAATCGCTGAATTTTATCCGCCAGAAAGCCGAGGAGCTGAAAACCCCGCAATTAAAACCCATGCGAATGGATGCGCTTCAGTATATACGGCGGGCGGGAACAGCGTTTGATATTATTTTTTGCGATCCGCCGTTTGACCGCGAGAATAGCATTGAAATAGTAGATGCCGTTTTTGAGCACTCGATTTTGAAAAAAGACGGATTATTGGTTTTGGAACACGAGGATATCCATAGTTTCGAAAATCATCCAAATTTCGCCGAAGACCGTAAATACGGTCGTGTGAAGTTTTCTTTTTTCGAATGGCCCGGAGCCTGATTCTGAAGGTCTCTAAATGTTAAAGTTTGGCTTGAAATTTGCGGATTTAAATTAAGTTCTGTATTTTTCAATCGAAAATTAACTATAACATGATGAGAAATATACTTTTCATAGTCACGGTTCAATTTATTACCTGTTCGTTGATGGCTCAGCATAATTTAACGGATGGGCTTGAATCCAAGTATGTAAAACTCGACGAACGTGCTGAAGCGCCAATTGAATTTGCCTCTCAAAAGCCCGTTTACAAATATAACCCATTTGCACACCTGAGTTTCGCAAACTTGTCGTTTGAACCTTTTACAATTCAATACCGACAAGATTTTCATGGGCCAATTGAGCGTTACTCCCTTCATTTTGAAGAACAAGCCAAGGTTCCTCAGAATAAATATGTTTTTGTAAACGGTAAAGTTCATTTTTATGATGAAAAGGGTTGTTTAGAATCCTATTCAGCTAAATCTGAAGATACTTACATCCCAGGCACGAACAATAGGCTTGATGCTGAAAATGCCCAGGAGTCTGTAGTTCCGAATGCTGCTGCTTCGGATGACTTGTTTTCGTATTTTGGTTTTTACAAAACCAGGCAATTAGAATTAAATGAAGGTCTTCGAAATCAATATTATCAAATGATGCGGAATCATTTAGGTTTGTTTTGTCGTATGGTTCAAGACGAACTTCTAAAAAACAATCCGGATTCTTCCGAAGAATTGCTGGTTATGCTGCAGGCCAATCAATATTGTATGAACCCCCAGGAAGTTATAAGTCTTTTTAAGGAGAAAAGTATTTACTGGAAATAATAATTGGGGTTTCCAACAGGTTAATTTAAATAGAAACAAGAGCTTTGTTATTAAGGAATAAAGTGCTTATTGTGTTAAAGTTTGGCCTGAAATTTGTGCCGATAAAAGAAGTTCTGTATTTTTAAACCGAAAATTGACTATAACATGATGAAAATTGTACTTTTCGTTTTTGCCGCACAATTTTTAGCGTATGCCGTATTTTCTCAAGTTTCAGCCAGCAGTTCTTCGGGGTCTTCCCGTTCAGGCGGTGGCTATTCTTCCGGAAAGGCCGGCTCCGGTTCTATGAATTCAGGAAGTTCACAAGGCCGAAGCTCGGGTGGATATGGCCAAGGTTCCAGTGAAGGATCTTCATATAGAATTGGCATTACTGAATCATATAAAAGCAGGTCGGAAGGAGCTTCATCGTCTTCAGCTTTTCAAACAAATAGGACGAACCGCAGCATGGGTTATACATTTATAGACGGCAAGTTGCATTACGCCGATTTTGATGGAAGTGTGCGTCCCTATTCAGCTAATCCGGAAAAGATTGAAGAGGCTAAAGCAGAAGCGGGTCCGATTGTTGTTTTTACCGGTGAACGGAAAGGTGATGGCCATGTTCCGTTGGCAAAAACCGATACCGAACTGCAACAGTTTGCTGAAAATAAACCCTATGTTCCGCCGGTTTCTAATCCGCCGGCCGAATTTGAACCTCCTGTTCCACTTAGTCCCGGTTTTTTTAACACGGTTACGGATGAAACCTTTTCGTACCATAAATATTACGAGACCAAACAAGATAATGTAAATGATGATTTGAGTATTCATTACTACGAGATTATGCTTAGGCATCTGTTTTTGTTTTGCAGAATTGTGCAAGACGAACTGCTTAAAAAACGTCCTGAGTCCAAAGAGGAAATATTAGCAATGTTGCAGGCAAACCGCTTCTGTATAGACAGAGAATACCTGCTGCGTTTGTTAAGAACAGATATGCGGTTTTTGCGTTAAGCAGTTAATAGGTATAGTTGTTTTTGAATGTGATTATTGTGAATATCAAATTCTGTTAAAATTGGAAATGGAACTTGTTCAATAAAAAGGAATTTGTTATTTTTAAGCTGAAAATTAATTATAACATGAAAAGACCTTTGTTCATTATACTTTATATACTTTTTGTCTCCTTTCCTCTGATGGCGCAGAAGATGGAGGCTGAATCAAATATTCAAAGGGTTGATAGTGCAGTGCATTCAACTGCTGAATTGGATGATTCGCACAGGCGCAGGCCATATTATGAGTGTAATTATGGCACAAACCGGGTATGGATGTATCATAATCAGGTTTTCAATACGGGTCCTAGTCAAATTATCTTGGGGCAATCAGAATCCTATTCATTAACGTTTGAAGAAAAATCGAATACCTATCCCAGTCATTATTATTACGTGAATGGCAAAATCCACTACTTAGACGAAGACGGAAATTTAATTCCCTATGCTTCCAAATCAGAAACTGTTGAATCCCATGCCACTGCATCCGGAGCCTTAGTTGTTTATGAGGGTTCAAAAAGTCAGCGAGTGAATCAGTCCGTTTTAGTGACAAACACTAGCGACTTAGCCGAGTCAGAGAATAATTTGAACCGACAATCAAGCGCTACGCCCTTAAATTCGAGACAGGACTTTCAACTTCTCAGTCCCGGTTTTTTTATAACACATAAAAATACGGAATTTTCATACATTAATCATTTCAAAAATTATTTTAAGTTTGAAACAGATGCCCAAAACGGCTATTACCAATTGTTTTTCAAAAAGTATTTTGCTGTTTTTTGCCGTTCCGTGCAGGATGAAATCATAGCTAATCGCACGCAGTCAGCCGATGTGATTCTGGCATTGCTTGAGGCCAACCCGCATTGTATAAATCGCGAACAGCTGTTGAGCCTTATTCGAGCGGATTTTTCCGTTGAATAGTTCGTTTTCTGATTTAAATCATAGAAATTCGTTTCAGTTAACTCCACTTTTGTGGCGGTTTTAAAAAACGAAGCCGTTTGATCCGTTTTTTGGAGCAGATTTAAATTTACGGTTATGCACAACATCAGTATGGACGATATCGAGATGACTCTCGATGTAATGAAATATACCCTCAGCCGAATTACGGCCATAAACCCCGAACTCGGAAGTCCCAAAAAAGAAGAAGACCTCAAAAAACAGGTGGGTGAAACCATTACGCCGGGCGGAATAGGCGGGGAAAAGGCGTTCAACTTATTTAAGAATGTGTTGATTAAAGCCACCGTTTCCATCGATCATCCAAGGCATTTGGCCTTTGTGCCGGCTTCACCTACCAAAGCGGCTGTTATGTTTGATTTGGTTACTTCGGCATCCAGTATACACGGGGCTTATTGGATGGAAGGAGCCGGCGGTATTTTTTGTGAAAACGAAGCCATGCGTTGGCTGGTGAGTTTAACGGGTTTGCCCGATGGCGCTTTCGGAGTGTTTACCAGCGGAGGTACAACGGCCAATTTATCGGCCGCAGTGGCTGCACGCGAAACTTGGCGTTCTAAAAATCCTGCCAATTCACATAAAAAAGGATTGCTGATTACTTCAGAGGGAGCACATTCTTCCGTAAAGGCCATGGCCAAAGTGATGGATGCCGATGTGTTATTGGTACCCGTTGAAGATAAAATGCAGGGAATTGTCCTTCGGGAAGCCATTAACGCCCTGAATGAGGAAGACCGTAACCGCATATTTGCCGTGGTGGCCACTGCCGGAACTACCAATGCGGGAATCATTGATGATTTAAAAGGTATTGCGGCCGTATGCAAAGAATTTAATCTTTGGTTACACATTGATGCGGCTTATGGGGGAGGAGCCCTGGCAGCCGATTCGGTAAGGCATTTGTTTACCGGAATTGAAGAGGCCGACAGCATCACCATTGACCCACATAAATGGCTTTTTTCACCTTACGACTGCGGCGCCGTGATTTACCGCAATCCTGAATTGGCCAAAAAAGCCCATGCCCAGGAAGGTACTTACCTCGAAATTTTTAAAGACGAAGGTGCCCATGGCTTTAATCCGGCCGATTATCAGATCCAGCTTACACGCAGGGTGCGTGGATTGCCTCTGTGGTTTTCTCTGGCCATGCACGGAACCGATCGGTATAAACAGGCTATTGAACGTGGTATTGAGCTGGCCCTGATTGCCGGAAAGCTTATTCAGGAAAATGAAAATCTTGAATTGGTCCGTGATCCTTCGCTTTCTTGCGTATTGTTTCGCAGAAAGGGCTGGAATTCCGAAGATTATAAAAACTGGATGTTCACCAATCATCAGGCGGGCTTTGCGCTCGTGGCGCCCACCAAATGGAAAAAAGAAGGGGTTTATGAAACCGTTTCCCGTTTCTGCTTCATCAATCCCGATACAACGGAAAAGGATATCCGTGATATTTTGGATTCGATGGTCTAATCTTCAATCAGCAAATTACGCAGAATGTCCTGTGGAGCATATTCTTTGTTATAGTGGCTAACATTGTAATAACTCAAATTGAAAGCGCTTCCCGTTTCCGGAATGAATTTGATAAATAGTTTATGGGCTGATGGAAAATACCCCGATTTACTTTTTAAAATAGGCAGGGCATACCCCTTTGATTTCGTGCCGCTGTTGCAGAAGAACTGGGTCCACTCGCCCATAGGCCTGTTATCTTGGTCAAAGGCTTTCACTTCAAACATTTTCAGGTTGGGCATTTCTTTTGCGCCATGATATACCACGCTGATCTGAATGCCTTTTTCACCCGTAACCGGATCTTCGTATGGCAGCGATTTCAAATGCAGTTTTTTGGCATCGATATTGCCTTCGGGTTTTTGAATATTGGCTTTGTTGAAAAGAATGGTATTGAGCGACAGAATCTCATCTGCAAACAAACGGTGGTAATCAAAACTTACCCATCCGTATCCTTTATCACCCCAGGATTCTCCCCATGAATTTTTAATCAGGAAACCGGTATCATCATATCCCACAATGGCTACGGCATGGCCCTCTGTCATTTTTATGTTTGGGTTTTTAAGAATAAGATTTAATTCTCCCTTGTGGTATTTCTCGGCCGGGTTGCCAAAAATTTTCACGGCTTCGGCGTAATCATAAACCGAATTACCGTTTTTAACCTGGATTAAATCTTCGGGTTTCATTTTATTAAATTGCTGTCCCTTGTGTGCCGACCAGTAGGCGCCGTTTACGGTATAACCCACGGCAATGGCTTTGGTGCCCATGTCGAGCAGGCGTTTAATGGCATCAATGTTGCGTGAGGCATCATCGGCGGCATAATAAAAGCTGTTGGCCTCTACCCGGTATGGACCGGATTCAAACGTAAACATGTCATAAATTTTCATGCCGGCCAGATCTTCCGACAGCTTTTGGGAATTAGTTGCCGTTTCATCCCAGGCGGGTGATTTAGGGTTGTAGGGGTAAAATTCTTCGGGATAAAAGCCTCTTTTTACGATTTCATCACGGTAAAAGGAGAGCATGGCGCCCTCATCGTAGTTGGGCATTTTATTAAAGTTGAATAATTTGGCCGTGGCATAAATATGCTGCTCGCTGATATCGGACGGAAATCCGGGCAAGGTTTCCAATACAGCGCAAAGCGAAAATGCCGTACAGGTACCCCGCCCTTCCTGATTTTTTACGGCCGATTGATAGATACGGTGATCGGTTTTAATTTGCGCAGAGGCGTGCAGTGAAACGGCGCAAAGCAGACTGAGTGCAACAAGTAGCTTTTTCATACATCAAATATGCAGAATGTCTGAAGAAATGTACTAATTCGTTTGCATTATTTTAACGGGTTTATTTACTTATCTTCGAAGAAATTTAAAGTAATGGATATTGAGCAGTTAAAGAAGCGACTAGATGAATTAGAAATTTCGGTGCAAAAAAGTCAGATTCCCTCCGAAACCCTTACCGATGGTGTAAGTGCCGCCGATGTAAAGTTTTTGTGGAGCGACTATAACAAACTGCTTAAAGAATTTAAACGTCAATCTGATTTATTTGGCGAATACCGTGAGGTAACCGAACCTAAACCGGAACTCTTAGAATCTAAACATACTGCGGCTATTTCGGCCCATAAATTCGCTGCACTGAAGCCGCTGCAGCGTCAAATTCAAGCCTTGAAGGCCTTGATTGAGCAAAATTACATGTAAATATAATAAGGCTTCAGCCTTTATGCGTTGTATTGAATATATTGAATATTTGGAAAGAGCGTTTAGTATTTAACGGAATTCGGAGAGAAGATATTTTCCTTTCAATAAGATCAAACGGAAATCCCCCGTATTTTTATTTCCTTCGCAGCGCAGCCTAAAGTAACAAGATCCATCATTGGGATTGATTTCAAACCGGCCTAGTAATGTTACACTTTCGGGGCCTTCAAAGGTGCCTCTTATATCAGATAAATAGGCAGATGCCTTGGCTCGGTCTTGCGCAATTTTAGGATTAAGCGGGCCGGAAAGGTTTTTACGGTTAGGGTCATCAATGCCTCTGTATGCAATAAGTGGAATTATTTCCTCAAGTTTGTCGGCGTTCGCAAGGGCAATCAGTTTTTTTGCGGCTTCCATGGCCTCATGTCGGTTGGGCAGGTTGGGGTAGAAAATTTTTCCAACCAAGGGTAAATTTCCACGGTTTTTTCCAACCACACTGGCGTTCCGTAAAAAAGCTTTTTCCGGCGTGCCGATATCGATAATTTGATACGTGGTATTGTCTATCAGGATGATCAAATCATCCCAGCGTTTGCCATCATAATCATATAAAATTACCAGCACCGAACTGTTGAGGCCATGCAGCTTTTCTTCGGTATAGTAGTAGTATTGGAGTTTAGCCTTATCCATACCCGTTGAATTTATCGTGTTGATAAGTGTCCTGAACTTGGCTTCCATTGTTTTTTTATCCGCTTGATCGGCTATTTGCAGCTCAAAAAGCGAAAAAACGTCGTTTCGTATGGCAAAGAAAAAACTTTCGGCAGTCTGGCTTTCAGACTGCGCAAGGGTGCTAAATGCCAATGAAATGAAGGTAATGGTGGTAAGGAGAATACGTTTCATTTTCTTAAATTAATGCTCAAATATAATTCAGTTGTTCGGCTTGATGGTTTTATGTATGTTAATTAAAGTAAACAGATGAAAGGGGTATAAAATTAGCTTCGTTAACAAAAAAGCTGATTTTACTCAATTTTGCGGCTTCTTAAAAAGAAACCTTAAGGTGGTATCTAGTACACCGGTAGTTTTGCTTTACAAAATAAACAAAAATGAAAAAAGCAATTGTTTTAACATTGGCCGCTTTTGCCATAAGCGCAGGAGTATCTTTAAAAGCTCAAACGGTGTCGGTTTCTATCAAAAATGATGATTCAAAAAGTCTAAACTGGCGCTATTTGGATGGTAAAGATGTGTACACTTCCGGTTCAATCGGGGCGGGTAACACTTCATCGCAAAACCGCGAAGCCGGGCTCACGCTTCAGGTTCAGTGCGACGGAAAATGGATTACCGTTGGTACCGTTTCCTCAGATCGTAACAAAAACAAATTTACTCTGAGCTGCAATTAGTCAAAGTGGGTGGGAGGAATCCACGGGTTTCTCCCATTCAATTATTTTGAGGAGAAAATTAAATGCTTGTAATGCGCTCGATGGGCAATAAGGGTTTAGTTGATGCACCGGTTAGGTTTGTAGACTCATAAATTGGTCACATAATTATTCAAATTATATGAATAACTGTCTTTTCGGCACCATTTTTATTGAATTGGGTTGTGAAGATAATAATCTATATAACACGCATATTTTAATTCATTGTTCTAATACATTTTAATCATGAAAAAACTAGTTTCCATAAGTATGGTCTGTCTCTTTATAGTAATGGGAAGCGCGGTAAATGCGCAATCTCCCATCTATCAGAAAGGCCAATTGACTATTCCGCACAACGCCGAAGGCCCACGTGATGCTAATGGTAAATTCTTGGGCATTTCACAAGAAGACAACACACTTTTATACAATACGTTTTGGTATTGGAAAGATGCTTCAAAAAATCATGTATTTCTGGTTTTACAGTATAATTCAGGAAACGGATATCAGTTGAAAATTTCTGATGCATCAGCCAAAAGTGAACGTTTTAAAAGTACCAAGATTGAAAAGTCTGGCTTTTCGAATTCAATACAAGTGAGCTTGCCCGAAGACGGATTCAGCCTCACCAAGTTTTCTAATGGGGTTCCGGAAGTGACGAACGAAATTCGTTATATTGATAAAAACCTCGACATTCGCGGCACCTCTACTCCCAAAATCTTTTACTGGTGCACTGAATACAAGCGTGGCGCTGAAAGTGAATGGCTTCAGTTTGTCGAAAAAAAGGTCAAAGAAGTCTTTGGACTGAATTAATCCATAAAAAATACGGTATTTATTTTTTTAAACGATGAAAAAAATATTTTTAATTATTCCAGTCCTTTTATTTGCATTTTGCGTGCATGCTCAGGAACTAAACTACTACGGACTGGTAATTCCTGCAGGGTATGAACTTTTGGGGCAGGGCATAGACCAATGGGAAAAGGTATATTACCATTATGATGCCGAGAAAGCAGAAGCTAATATTTATTTAATTCGTTTTGATGATGAGGCGTTTACTTACGAGGGAGCAGAAGTTATCACTTTGCCCGTAGGTAAAATTAAACCTCTGGCACCTGTATTTTCGGTACTAAAAGAGTCCGAATCTTCGCGAATTCAATGGTCGGATCCTAAAGAAAATGATTTCATAAAGGAGTGTGAAAAAGAGAAGGACGATACCGATTTTGATTGCGATCAATCCAGCGATTTTGATTTGATTATCAAATCGCATGAAAAAGCCGAGTGGTTAAAAAATGAACTTAATTTAAAATTTAAAAAATGAAAAACCTGAGTTTATTATTGATCGCACTTTTTACCCTAGGTGGATTAAGGGCTCAATTATTTGAACAAGCCCAAACGGGCGGAGAAGTGAAAAAGCCAGCTCCAAAACCTACTTACGACTATAATATTCCTGCCGATGTGGTTTGGATTGCCGAACGTAAATACGGTTGCAAAATCGGGTATTATGAAAATAAGGCCAAGAAAGAATTTCTGATTTATGCATATCTCGTAAATTCAACCACCAATGCGGTTATGGAATATGAATTAATCCAGATTCCGTTAGATAAATCTAAGCCGGTTTTGCCCAATTTCAAAGTAACAAAAGACCCATCAGAGAATGAGTCGTATTTGAAGTGGACTGGTTCGAATAGTTATATAACTACTAAAATCCTGACTAATCATGGTGAGGTTATGGAACAAAATAACACCAGCTATGTTCTCATGGCGTTCGCCCTTGCAGACTCTCAGAAGGCACAGGAATTGGCCGATAAATTAAATGCGGCTGTAAGTAACGTAAAATAAATCCATTTACAAACGGAATGAAATAGAGCGATAAGTGAATTATCGCTCTATTTTATTGATGATTGCACTTACTTGAAAATCAGATTTTCGCACTTGCAAATTCGGCTTGCCAATGCTATGTATTCGTATGTAGATTCTAGTAAATCAGGTATTTTCCTTTTACGTATACAAATGAAAAGTATGCTGAGTTTTTGGTTTCTTTGCAAACCATGCGGAATGAGCAGGTGTTATATTTAATATCTACTTTGAATCCACCTTCAAGATACCCACTCTCTGGACTGGCAAACATACCTTCATATTCTTCGAATATGGATTTTGCGGCTAACCGGTCTTGTTCATTTTTTGGATTTAGCGCAGATGCCATATGTTTGCGGTTGGGATCTGAATTTCCGCCAGTGTAGGCAATCAAAGGAATAATGTCATCCAGTTTGCCGTTTTTTACAATTCTGATAATGTTCCTGGCGGCTTCCAACGCAGCTTCTTTTTGTGGTAAGTTGGGATAAAAAATGGAGCTGAGTGCATCCGGCTTTTTGTAATTTTTTCCACGTTCAGCCGCTACTTTTAATAGGGCTTTTTCGGGTAAACCAATATCAACAATGCTGTATGTTTTTTTGTCAATCAGCAGGATGATGTCGTCCCAGTTGCTACCGTCTTCTGTTTTGTATACAACTACCATAACTAGTTGGTCCAGTCCTTCAATCCTGGCTGAAGTTTGAAAGTCAAAATTGAGTTTTTCAATGTTGATTCCACTTTTAGAGGCGTTGCTCAGTAAGGTTCCAAATTTTACTTCCAGCTTTTTTTTATCTGCTTTTTCGGATATCCAATGGCTCAGCATTGAATAAGACTTATGCTTTAATGCCATGATGAATGAAGAGGCGGTATTGTCTTCGGATTGGGCAGAGCTCGTTAAACCTGCTGACAAAAAAATTAGAAATACAATTATCTTTCTCATGGTGTTTAATTTGGTATTTCAAATATATGTAAGCTTTAACTTTTTCGCATACTCTATTTGTATTAATTTTTTGAATGCGGATTGCAAGTGATTTCCAATCCCAACAAAAAGAGGCTGTATGTGAACCATACAGCCTCTTTTTATGGCTTTTTAGCTACTATTTGGAATCAATAAAAGCCGGTGTTTTTCCGTCGGTAATGATTACCTTGGTATTGTTTGATTTAATTAGTTCCCGCATCATTTCAATGTTTCGTAACTGAAGAATTTTATCAGTTAAGCCTTCTGATAATATAAGTTGGGCATCGCGTGTACCTTCGGCCTCTACTTTCTTACGTTCGGCTTCTTTCTTTTCTCTAATTAACACAAAATCCATCTGCTGCGCTTCTTGTTCTGCTTCTAATTTACTCTCTACTGCCTTTGCCAGTCCGGGAGGCAGCATGATGGATTTAAGAAGTACAAATTCTATTTCAAATCCACGGGGACGGAGATTTTCATTCATTTTGGCGCAAATTTCTTTTTCAATTTTGTCGCGCTCACCGCTGTGCATGTCTTTTGCATAGTATTTAGCGCATACATCGGCAGCTGCGGAGCGAAACACGGAGGTAACAATTTGATCATAATCTAATCCGATTTCCTGGATCAGTTCTTTTGCTTTTTCGCCTTTGATGTGGTATAGAATCGAAATTTCCGATTGAATCGTTAAGCCTTCTTTTGAGGGTAAATTGATTTTTAGCTCCCGGTTGATGGTTCGGGTAGGAATTTTAATTACGCGAGTGGCAAAGGCATTGTAAACAATCATACCCTCTGTTTTAACAGGGCCTTTCAGCTTACCGAATGTGGAGCGAACACCTACTTCGCCTGGGCGGATGATGGCACAGGATGATAATAGACCGGCCAAAATCAAACTTAACAGTCCTATTTTCTTCATATATTTTGATTTTAAAAATAACAACATAAATCCTTATTTGTTTAAACAAATTTCGTGCCGAATTAGATTCATTTTATGAATTTAGGCGCATACCAATTGCTCAAATAATAGCACAAGCCCAAGCTTGGCTAATTAGGTTTCGTTTTGTTTTTACAAAAAAAAAGGCAGTCACTTCTGACTGCCTTTTTGGGGATTGAATAATTAGGTGTGACCCGATGAGTCTGTTTTTTTATTTTCTGATTATGAGTTTTGTTTGCTGCGTAATCCCTTTTAACTCCAGTTTTATGAAATAGATACCGTTCACTAAATCGTGAGTTGATATCACTTGCGTAGTTGAATATAACATATTCGTTTGGATTACTTTTCCGGTAATGTCAATTATGCTTATCCGTGTACCAGGCTCTACGTTAGAAATGGTAAATTCTGAGCTGGCAGGATTGGGGAATACGTTCATGTTTTGTAACGTATTTTCGTTAATATCAACATTGGCAACAGTAAAGCAATCACTGGTGTATGCGCATCCGTTAATTGCCAGGTTTACGGCATATTCTCCATTAGCTGTGGGTATGAAGTTTTGGTTTGTTGCATTATTGATGGGTTGATTCGTTGCGCAGTTAATCCATTGGTAACTGCTTGCTGTAATATCAACCGTTATTCCGCCCCCCGAAGGGCTTACGACTGCATTTACCGGTTGGCAGTTGTTGTAAATGTTTTGTACTTCGGTGTTCGTTAGTTTTCGGTTATACACCATTGGTTGATCAATAACCATATTACTTTGTAATCCGAAATAAAGCGGAGCAGCAGCCGTGTTTACGCCCGGTGCATACTGAGTGGCAACTTTTACCCCGTCATAGTATAAATGCAAGCTGTCAGAATCATAGGTACCCACATAATGGTGCCAAAGCGTGTCTATGGCAATCGGTGCTCTGGCAAGATTGCCGTAGGTGGCTAGGTATGCTGTATCTAAGTATAGTTGCAATATAAAACCTTGGTTTCCGCTTGTTTGCCCTGTAAAGAAAGGGACATCAAAATCGTTCGGATCGCTTCCGTTGTAGCGTTTTGCCCAAATGGCTATTGAGCGGCTACCTGTTCCGAAGGAATTATCTCCGGCGGTGAAAAGGTAATTTTCATAAACTCCTGTAAAATTTTGGTTGTACCCATTTGGATTCATTATACTGTAACAAAGAAATTGCTGATTAAAATTAGGAGCGTGGGTGTAATAACCAACGGAGTTTGTATTAGCAGGTCCTGTTCTGTAGAAATTGGTTCCATAAATACCGGCATATATCGGAGTTTGTAAATCTGCTTGGTTGCAAACGTAAATTTGTTGAAATGTGAGGGCTTGCCTACCAGCTACAGAGTTAGTGATATCTCCATTTAACTCCCAGGCATCAATTAACCCGGAAGTAGGTATTTGTGCGAAGCCAATGCACGATAAGGCTAGGCTGAATAATGTAAAAAGTTTTTTCATTTTTTTTTAATTTATGCCTCAAAGCTAGTTTCGGGTATCTTATCCGTTTAAGCTGTTTTATAAAAACTGTAATAGGATTTATGTGGACATCAATTGAGTGTGCGAAGTTCTATTTTCATACCAGTGATTTGCGGCTTTTCCGCGCTGGGCTTTCATTTTTATTAAGTGGTCCGTAAATTGTGCCTAAGATCATTCGAATTGTGCAGTTTCTTTTCTGATGCTTATTTCTTCACGAGCGATGAATGCCATACGAAAATGCTTAAGTATAGAAGTCTAATTTGAGATTGTGCGGTGATTGTTTCCATGCATTTATCAGGCTCTTGCGGTACCTTTTTTCAGCCAGCCTTTTGCTTCACAAATTACAAGCTATCTTTCATGAATTAGGATTTCGTTTTTATGCTTTATCAAGTATTATTGTAAAAAAGGAGAAAATGAAGTTTCTTTATACCATATTAAGTTTAGCAATTGTTTATACTGCCCAAGCGCAGCAGGTATTGTCTTCCTGTAAAAGTGAAACAGGCAAATGGGGGTTTTGTAATGCCGAGGGGAAGGTTATCATACCTCAAAAGTACGAGGATGTTTCTAAGAAATTTTGGGAGAATACGTTTGCATTTACCATTGATGGAGTACTTCCAAACGGGTTAAAAAAATGGAATGTAATCAATACGCAGGGCACTGTTCTTTGTTCTGGAAATGAAGTGGGTATCCTAAGTAAAAACCTTATTTGGTATCTTTACACCAGCGATATTTTCAATGTACACACGAATAAAAACGAAAGACAAAGAGATTACCGGATTATCGCTCCCAACAAAACGAAGGAACAGAAAGATAATATTGAAAAAGTTGTTCTGTCTGTTGAGCCTAAATTAATTGATGGGCTTGTTTATATAAGAACATGGAAATACAATCCGACCGAAAAAAGAGAATATTACCTCAGCGGATACCTCAATGAAATTGGAGACTGGGCCATTCCGCTAACCTTCGGTAATAAACCTAGCGATTGGCTTGATTCTAAATTTTCGGAGGGCTTGGTAGGCTATAAAAAAGATGGGGTTGCGGGATTTATGAACCCTAAAGGAGAACAGGTTTTCAAATTGGATGAACCGTATGAAAAAATAATTTCCATCGGGCGGTTTTCAAATGGTCTGGCTCTAATTTCGTTGAAAGCAGGAGCAGAGTCAAGAATCTATTATTTCGTGGATAAAACCGGCAAAAAGGTAATTGACCTGGGAGAACTGAAAATAAAAAAAGACTTTGTAACCAATGATGACATTACCGTACTCTCATTTAAGGGCGGTATTGCCCCTGTATACAAAGATTCAAAATGGGGCTTTATAAATACGGCGGGAAAAACGGCTATTGATTTTCAATTTGATGGCTTTGGCACTATTCATTATCAAACCAGCGATGAAGTCTGGGATGAGTTTGCTCTTTTGAATGTTAAAAAAGGGGATTTATGGGGTTGCATAAACACCAAAGGCGAAGTAGTCATTCCTTTTTTATATTACACAATTAGTGGAAATACAAATAAAACCACCAAAAAGTCCTACATAAAAGTGGAAGGCACAATTGAGGGGAAATTCACCCGGGGTAAATATGAACTCAACGAAAACGGACAGTTCGTTTTTACTGCGGGCTCTTTTTAAAATTCTAGGTTTACAAAAAATAATTAATAGTTTAATCCCGGAGGCATTAAATATGCCTAACGCTGCATGCAATGCGGCGTATTGAGCATGTGTTACGCATATCCAACCACGGAGTGGTTGGATGTAATATCTATTGAAATAAAGAAAATTATAACTATTAGAATAAGTACTTTTCTTCAAATTCCACACCGTTTTCTTTTAATATTTCGATGTATTCATCTCTGAACGTTTTTATTTTATGGTGTTCTTCTTGATTTTTTATATAGTTTATCAATCTATCTTTTTCCTTGATGTTGTATGTAAATGCACCATATCCTTCTTGCCAGCTTTTGAAGCCTTTAAACAATTCCTTTTCTTTGGCATAAATAGAGCTAGAAATTTTAATGTCTTTAACCAAAGATGCTAATGCGACAGAAGGATGCAAGTCGAGTAAAATATGTAAATG
>Ga0075154_10001735_pt1 | contig 15015 bp, 11 predicted proteins | sample JI71714BDNA_FD_70965 | JGI IMG/M metagenome (GOLD analysis project Ga0075154, IMG submission 70965) | Wastewater effluent complex algal communities from Wisconsin, to seasonally profile nutrient transformation and Carbon sequestration -... | ecosystem: Engineered > WWTP > Effluent > Algae... | reverse complement strand
TTCAAGCAGATGCTAATAACTATCAAATCAAATCAGAAGGTACTCGTGATTTTTATATCAATCTGATTGAACTCAATGCGCCTTTCCCAAAACATGAAGGCACCTTTATAAGTGGCGGTCGTCAGGTGCCGTTTAGCATAATTCACCTAGGTAAGCCCAATAAAGATACTTGGACGATGGTAAATGCAAATTTCAATAAAGCTACACAATTTCTCAACACTCATCTTGGCAACTACCCTCACGACCATCTGCATTTGATGATTTCTGAAAATTGTATTCAATGTTTTGAAGGAGAAAGTCTTGTAGTTGCCAAAGATTTTGATGACGACGATGACATGAATCTGGAAAACTATTTTGTGTCATCTTTAGCAGGTTTATGGGTTTCCAATAATTTAAATGTTTCATTTGATAAATATTATTGGATGCCAATGGGTTTATCCATGTATTTTGACTATGAAAACTACAAAACTAATATAGTGGATGGTAGTATTTTTGAAAAAGATGAATTTTTGTGGTCTACAGACGAAAAAGTACATCAATATCGAAAACAAAAACAGTTATTGCCACTGATGAGTGATGAAATGAAGCTCAGCTCAAAGCAATCATATCTAAATAGGTTCGTCCAGTCCAGAGATTTTTTCAGATATGCAGTAAAATTGGCAGGTAAAGATGCTTTTGTTCAGACTATTTTGGCCTTTCAGAATGATCAGGAAAAATTCAATCTTGGAAATTTTATATCTAAACTGGAAAACCATTCTGGAAAATCATTGAAAAATGCACTGATTACATATGCTGATTCAGCACAATATCCTGACTATACTATTAGAAAGGCTACCCAAAGCGAAGCAGATATAAGCATCGAGATTGAAAACAAAAGCGAATCACGTCTACCCTTTCCAGTAAATATTGTTTTTAAAAATGGCAGAGTAGAAGAAAAAATTATGGATGGCTTTTTAGGTTCTAGTGCTGTAACTATTCCAAACGTTAATCTTGATTTAGTAAAGACTTTAAGTATTGATAAAGATGGAGTCATGCCTGATGAAAACAGAGAAAACAATCACTATTTTCCACAATCAGACAGCAACTTCAAGCTAAAATCATCATCCATATTTGGCGAAAACAGAAGCGACCGAAAGGAACTACATTGGATGTTATATCCTGCATACAATAGCAACGATGCATTTATGGCAGGAGCCGTTTTTTCTAATTCAAATTCGGATGCTTACAAAAAATTTCGATACGCCATCAGTCCGATGTACTCTTTCCGTAATAAAGCCTTGTTAGGTCAGGCTTGGGCTGAATACGATGAGTATTTAAAGTCTGAAGTTTTTGATCTTATGACTTTTAGAGCAGGTATCAAAAGCTTTCATATGAATTATGTAAAGAAAAAAACTGCTCAAATCAACTTTGAATATGCTCAAAGATATATCAAAATCGACCCTACAATCACATTGCGTTTTAAGGTACCAGAAGTATTGGGCAAAACAGCAACTCTATCATTGAGGTCGTTAGTGATTTTAGAAGAAAGAGCAAATTTTGGGCAAGGTGGCATCTTTACTGGCAAATCTACTGAGACATCCCTAATCCATCAATTAACTTATGATTCAAAGATCGATAAAAAATTGAGTAAATTTGATCTGAATATACTAGCAGAACTACAAAGTTATGATAAAGAAAACTATCTGAAATTAACGGCTTCTACCAAGATAGAGCGAATGTATAAGAGAAACAAAAATATATCATTTAGACTCTTTGCTGGTGGTTTTTTGATGAATACGCAAAGAAAATCAAATAGTTTCCAAAACATCTTCACGAGAGGCAGTCTCGCACTCATCCAACATGGATTTAATGACTACACTTACGACGAGTATTTTTTCTCCAGACAAAACCAATCTTTATTACAAAACGATCAGGTAAGCCTGACCAATGGTGGCGGTTTTAAGACACCCGTAGGCAGTGCATACGCTATTGGTATGTCCAATGATTTTGTGACCGCTTTAAATGTAAGTGCACATCTACCATTTGCGAACAAATTATTTCCCATTAAAGCTTACTTTGACATGGGTACATTTACAACTTTTTCTGAGGACAAACGAGTAAATAATCTCATGTACAATGCAGGATTTATGCTCAATTACGGAGATGTTTTGACCATCCATGTACCCTTAATATATTCTGAAAACTTGGGTAATATATACAAAAGCGAACATAAAAACTTTTTTTCAAGAATCAGTTTTAGTTTAGACCTACACAAATTTAGTTTTTGGAAAGATAATTTAGATTAATTTATGAAACTTGGAATCATTGGTGGAGGAGCTATGGGCTCCGGTATAGCACAAGTAGCGGCCATGGCAGGCTGGGAAGTCAGGATATTTGACACCCAAGAGACAGCCAGAAATAAAGCACTTAAAAGTATTTCGGATAGTATCAATATCCTGGTCTCCAAAGATAAAATGTCAGCATCTGAAGGTGTGGCTACATTGGGTCGGATTTATATGAGCGAAAAACTAGAAACCCTGAGTGATGTTGATCTTGTGATAGAAGCTATTATCGAAGATTTGGAAATCAAAAAGTCTGTTTTCAAAGCTTTAGAAGGTATTGTTTCTGACGCATGTATCATAGCTTCAAACACTTCGTCTCTTTCAGTAACTTCACTAGCATCAGCTTTAGAAAAACCAGGGAGATTTGTAGGCATTCATTTTTTCAATCCTCCTGTGCTGATGAAATTGGTCGAAGTCATACCCGCTGTACAAACTCATTCTGATATTACCATCCAAGTCAAAAACATCGTGGAGTCATGGAGTAAAACTGTAGTCACAGCCAAAGACACGCCAGGTTTTATTGTCAATAAAGTAGCCAGACCGTTTTATAGTGAAGCTATCAGAATCTTGGAAGAAGGCATCGCAGATATCGCTACCATAGACCACGCTATGACTTCTAATGGATTTAAAATGGGACCTTTTACTTTGATGGATTTTATAGGTCATGATGTCAATTATAGGGTAACGGAATCCGTTTGGAAATCCTTTTTTTATGATAGTAGGTATAGACCTTCTTTTACTCAGTTGAGATTACTAGAAGCCGGATATTTAGGCAAAAAGACAGGAAAAGGATTCTATGATTACCAATCAGATAGCAAACCGACGCCATTAGAAAATAAAATATTATCGGATATCATCTTCTTACGGATCATTTCCATGTTGATCAACGAAGCTGCTGATACCGTGTACCAACAAATTTGTAGTCAAGAAGATGCTGACCTTGCCGTAAAATTGGGAGTCAACTATCCTAAAGGTCTCTTTGAATGGGGTAAAGAAATAGGGTATACTAAAATTGTAGAAACTTTGGACGATTTAAATCAAGTATACGGCGAAGAAAGATACAGAGTTAGTCGATATCTAAGGCTTTTAGCTAAAAATTAAGAAAATTTTTAAAGCATTTTTTACGTTTTGTTGTTTATAAAGGTAAACCATTACATAAATAAAATGAAAATAGTAAATACAATTTTAGCCATATTGATGATCGGATTAGGAGCTTTTTTGGGCAAAAAATATTATGGCTCTTCAAGCGAAAATAGCAGTGAAAACGAAATAGAAAACAATAGTTTCGTAGCTACCCCAGAAAAATCGGATACACACCGACGATCTGTGGATTCCATAATTTACTTGACCAATAGTGAGCAAGCAACCATAGATTTGTTTGAAAAATCTGCTCCTTCGGTTTGTTTTATTACCACTTTACAACAACAAAGAGATTATTGGTCACGCAATATCACAGAGATACCGTCGGGATCCGGATCGGGATTTATTTGGGATGACCAAGGACACATCATCACTAACTATCACGTGATCCAAAACGGCTCTAAAGTAAAAGTAACCCTGAGCGATCGTACATCGTGGGACGCAGTAGTTGTAGGTTATGAAGATAACAAAGACCTGGCTGTGCTCAAAATCAAAGCTCCTTCTGAAAAACTTCGTCCAATTCCTATTGGACAATCTTCTAAGCTAAAAGTAGGTCAATCTGTCTACGCCATCGGAAACCCATTTGGACTAGACCAATCCCTAACCACAGGTGTCATCAGTGCACTTGGTAGAGAAATCAAGTCAGTCGGTGGTCGTCCGATCCGTGATGTCATACAAACAGATGCAGCCATCAATCCAGGTAACTCTGGCGGACCACTGCTTGATAGTGGTGGAAGACTTATTGGCGTCAATACTATGATATACAGTACATCTGGAGCTTCAGCAGGTATTGGGTTTTCTATACCTGTGGATGAAGTCAATTGGGTAGTATCTGACTTAGTCAAATATGGAAAGATAAAGCGTCCAGTATTAGGTATTGAGTTATTACCTAATCAATATGCAGAGAACTGGGGTATCGAAGGTGCCATGATTGTGAACGTAGTAGAAAACAAAGGTGCTGCAAAAGCTGGTCTTAAACCATTAGAACAAACCAAAAATGGCGATATCATCTTTGGTGATATTATCATTGCAATAAACGATATTCCTATAAAGTCAAACAACGACCTTTATTTAGCCCTTGAAAAACATAAGGCTGGAGACAAAGTCAAAGTAAAATATATCCGAGATGAGTCTGAAAAGACTACTGAAGTGTTATTGGGAAGTCAGTAACTACTTTACCTTACCGCTAAACTCAGCTACCTTTGCAGAATTCCCAGCATTTTGATAGGCACTGACTACACTTTTGGCATATTCCGGAGTTGGATTGAGCGCGTATGCTTTCTCAAAATGTTCTCCTGCTAGCTGATGATTTCCTGTGATGCCATGACTTACGCCGATGAGAAACCAGGTTTCGGCATCTTTTGGGTTTAGCTTTAGGGACTGATCTAATAATTGTTGTGCCTTAGGAATATCTTGGTCTATTTGCCCTGCGTTACGACCCATTTCTCTGTATGCAAGCGCCTTGTTCGCGTCCACTATGGATTGGAGATCATTGACTTGATCATAATATTGGATGGCTTCTTCATATTTTCGTTGCTTGAGTCTGATATTACCAAGCGTAAGATATGCAGTAGGTACAGGTTTGATTTTCATAATTTGATTACAATAATGCTCTGCTTTCTGCATTAGTTCAGCTTTTTGCGCTTCATCTTGAACCAGATCAGCTTGTTTTAGTGTTTCTTCCGCTGCACCATTATTGAGACGTACACTTGTTGGATAAACGGTCACATCTTTGGTAAATAATGTATAATTGCTACTCCAGTCTCTGTTTCTTTGAAGGGTCAGCCAAGAAAATAAAAGAAACGGCAAAACCATACAGCCCAATAATAACTTATCCGAATTCGTATTTTTAAAATATTTTTTGAATAGCATATCCATTATGTAAAGCAAGCCTACGATAAACCAAAACGAAGATAAATATGCCAATCGCTCTCCAAACATGGTACCTATTGTCATCAGCAATTGACTAAACAAGATCAATCCCAACAAATAACCCAAAATAGGTAATCCTAAAAATGACTTTTTCATTAAAAATCTCAATCCTAAAATCATTAATCCAGCGTGCAACAAAAGGCTTATCCATACTATTGGATTGCTAAAATCAGCAATAGGAATGACTGAATAACTATAATCACTGGATAATGGATTGGGGAAAATCAATAACTTAAAATACTGAAATAATACCATCAACGAAGTAGAAAAGTGCGCTACAAATCCATTGGCGTCGACCATAGGATTGTCCATCACAGACACTTCTGGAGCTGGCTGTCCAGCAAAAAGACTATATCTGATCATTATTAAAATGATTACTGGCACTATAAATGTTGCGCCTTTTGTAAGACTTTCTTTGATAGAATTATTGTATACAAACCACGCTAACAAGCCATAAATCGGAAACATGGTTATTGCAGACTCTTTGGACATTAATGCTAAAAAGTATAAGAATGCAGTACTTATTGCCCACAGATTTTTCTTTTTGATCATAAAAGAATGCCATGTCAAGTATGAACTTAAAATAAAAAACAGGGACATAATCTCATCTCTGGACTTGATATTGGCTACTACTTCTGTGTGTATCGGATGCACCGCAAACAATGCCGCAATGATGGCGCAAAGCCAAACCAAACTACTTCCAAACCATAAATAACATACCCAAAAAATCAAGGCAATCGAACAACTGTACCAAAATATACTAAAAAAATGATGAATGGTTGGGTTTTTTGGAGAAAGCTCCCATTCTATAGCAAATTGAATTAAAGAAACAGGTCTGTATAATTGACCACCAAAATTATTATCACGATAACTTCCTGAAATGATCTTACCAATACCTTCTACTCCTGATGTAACGTTTTTATTTAATTCTATAGCCAAAGGATCATCGAGTACAAAACCATGATTTAATGTATTTGTATACAACAAAAAAGATAAAATAAATAAACCTAAACTTATTAAAAGTACGGGTTTAGTCGCTAGCTTTTGTTGAGCATCTACCGTATTGGACTTGGATGATTTTTGTTTTGACATGATCTACAAATATTGAATCATGCAAAAGTACAAATTATATGATAAAAAAAACGTCTGTCTTCAAGCGAAGACAGACGAATCAAAACAAAACGAAAAACCAACTTTTCTACAACCAACTTAATCTATTATGAAACTACTTTTAAAATTTTTTTCGCAATTGTATAGGTATCACCATTTCCTTGCCACCGCGATTTACTTTTATGTTAACTTTATCGCCTACTTTATTGTATCTCATGTGCTTTTCAATATCATCATAGTTTTCTACTGGGTTTGCATTGATAGATATAATAACATCACCTGGTAATAATCCACCTAATTGAGCAGCACTTCTCTTTTCCACCTCTTCTATATAAAAACCCATGTTACCTTTTAACTGAAGTTTATATTCGTTTATCAAATCTTCTGTCACATCATATCCACCGACACCCAAATTGGTTCTTTCTATATTACCACCATTTTCGATGATATCCATGATCACTTTTTTGACTATTTTGGCAGGTATTGCAAAAGAATAGCCGGCAAAAACTCCCGTGGGCGTAGCGATAGCAGTATTGATACCGATGAGTTCTCCCTGAAGATTTACTAAAGCACCTCCGCTGTTTCCAGGATTAATGGCTGCATCCGTTTGGATAAACTCTTCTATTCTTTTTTCGTTCTGTATGATATCCAAAGACCTTCCTTTAGCACTCACAATACCTGCTGTAACCGTTGATGTTAAGTATCCAAAAGGGTTACCTACAGCAAGGACCCATTCTCCGACCTGTACTTTTTCTGAGTCACCCATTTTAATTGGCACGAATCCTTTGGCTCCTTCTACTTTTATCACAGCAAGGTCAGTGGTCTCATCAGTACCCACTTTCTTTGCAGAATACTTTTTGCCTTCAGCATCTGTAATTGTAATTTTGTCAGCAAAACCAACAACGTGATTATTAGTGACAATGTAACCATCAGAAGAATAAATTACACCTGACCCACTACCGTTTTTGGGAGCATAAAAATTACCTTGGCCAAAAAAATCTTCAAAACCAAATAAATTGGCAAAAGGGTCTCTTCTGCGGTTATTCTGACGCATCAAAACTTGCTCATCACTTTCTTCGGCATAGATATGCACTACTGAACTTGTGGATCTTTTGGCACTTTCTACAAAATCTCCGGTGAGATTGGGTGAGCTATTGATACTTACCATTCTGCTGGAAAGCGGTTCTGACACTTTATCCTCATCCCTTAAATCCAGAAAATAGAACCCCGAAAGTACAAGCGCACCACCAACTATTCCGGATGAAATCATTTGAATGTATTGCTTCATAGGATTAAATTTTATAAGGCTTTAACGCTTGATTTTAGTTTTAGATTACTGTATTATATACTTTTAACACAATCTTAACAGCGAAATAAATAGTACCTTTTTGCCTTATTGTATTTGATTAATTTATAAATATTGATATTTTACTACCTTTGTGTGACTTTTGCAAAATGTTTCGTATTAAAAATGCCCAACTAACTTAAAGTGTTTGAATTTTGATTATTAATCTTTTAAACCCTGTTATCACGCATTCGACTTACAAGTTGATGAGTGATGAAGAAGCAGTAGAACAATATCTATTGACACAAAATGTCAATTACTTTAACTTGCTTTACGATAGATATACTAACAAAGTGTATGCAAAATGTATTTCCATGTTGAGAGATGCAGAGCAAGCAGAAGATGCTACCCAAGAAATATTTGTAAAAATACTTTTAAGTCTTTCTAAATTTAATGCCCGATCCAAATTTTCTACTTGGCTATATTCCATCACTTACAATTTCTGTATTGATATCATTAGGAAAGGTAAAAAAGAAATCATCGTTTCATTAGAAGACCATACAAAAGTTGATCTAGAAGATAATGGAATATATGATGCAGAAATCATGGAAACCAATGTATTCAGACTAAAAGAAGTACTTAATCTAATGAATGCTGAAGACAAAAGTATTTTATTGATGAAATATCAGGATGATATGTCTATAAAAGAGATTTGTGGTGTAATTGAAAAGACGGAAAGTGCTGTAAAAATGAAAATATTAAGAGCCAAAGAGCGCTTTATGAAGATATATCAGGAAAGTTATGGGCAATCCGGCTAAAAATTATTAGATATAAAAATGTCAAAAAATAGCTTTAAAGATCTTGAAGATCTGTATACAAAAGAAAGAAGCAATGCTTCTGACGAAACCAAAAAAAAATTAAATGCCAATATCAATCTTTTTGGTTTGGTAAGTAATCTTATTGAATTGTACATACCTAAAGTCGGCAGTATAATCGGTGCACTCGATAATGGACCTTCTCAATCCGACAAAAATAATAAAAAACAACCAAATAAATAATATGCATAAACTCATGATATTGATGTTCGGTCAGGATATACAAAAAGCACTGACTGATATGCTTTTAGGAATGGTATCTGCTGTTCCAAAATTTATCACGGCCATGATCATATTGATCGTAGGTTATTTGATCGCTAATATGCTTAAAAAAATAATATCGTCAGCGTTACAAAAAGCAAATCTGGACAAATTTGGAGATAAAATCAACCAAATAGATATTTTGGCCAATAACAACATAGAAATCAAACTCAGTGCCTTGTTAGGCAAAATGGTTTACTATATGATTATGTTAGTATTTGTCATGACCGCTGTGGGAGCTTTAGATATGCCTGTATTAGCAGAGTTGATTCAGGACTTTATTAAGTTTGTACCCAATCTGATTGCTGCATTTATTATCCTAATTGCAGGACTCTTACTGGGCGATACGCTCAAAAATGTAGTCACTGCTACCTGCAAGTCTATGGGCATGCCATCAGCAAATATCATTGGCTCCTTTGTTTTTTACTTCATTTTTATCAATGTCATCATAGTGGCATTATCACAAGCACAAATAAACACTGACTTCTTTGCACAAAACATTTCCATCATTATTGCTGGTGGTGTATTAGCATTTTCTATAGGTTACGGTTTTGCATCAAAGGACTTAGTAGCTAGTTTTTTGGCATCTTATTATACCAAGGATAAACTAAATATAGGTGATAAGGTTACGCTCAACGGAGTGACCGGTGTGATCACCAATGTGGATAAATCGTCTGTAACCGTGACTTCTGACCAAAAAGACGTCATAATTCCACTCAATAAAATATTGCAAGACAACATAGAAATTTATAAATAATTATTCAATAACCATTTTTTTAAAATCCACTTTTTTATGAAACACATTTTTACTTTTATCTTATGTTTTTCAATACTTTTGGTAAATGCTCAAACACTGGATGAGTTAAAAGCCAAAAAAGCAGGACTTGAAGCTAAAGCTGCTCCAATCCTTGCAGAAGCAGATGCAATCAAAGCAGAAATTGATGGTATCAACAAACAAATTGCTACATTCCCTGGATGGACTCGTGGACTTTCAGGAGTAATTGGAGCGACCTTCACAGGTAGGTCTAATTGGTATTCTGCTGCAAATTTAACGGATCCATCAAAAGATTTAAGAAACTCAAGAGCAACTTTGTTAGCAGCTGATTTTGGTGCTTTTGCAAATAAAATGCATGACAAGTACTTTTGGAATTCTGCAGCAAAATTATCTTTAGGATTACAAAAACTAAAATTAGGAAACTCAAGTGAAATAACTGAGCCTAAGTTTCAGCCTGTAACAGATGTATTAAATATAAACTCTTTATTCGGTTATAAAATTTCATCTAAACTCGCTGGATCAGCATTAGGTGAATACAGAACTTCGGTAATCGAAAACTTTAACAATCCTGGTTATCTTGACATTGGTGTAGGGCTTACTTATACTCCAATGAGTAACTTAATGTTTGTATTTCATCCGCTCAATTACAACTTTGTATTTAGCGATATTGATGACAAGTTTACTCCTTCTTTAGGCTGTAAAGTTTTAGGTAAATACAATACTGAAATAATAAAAGGAGTGAAATGGGATTCACAATTATCAGGATTTTTTAGTTACAAGAGTGCAGATCCTTCGTTACACAATGGTACATGGACCAACAGCTTTAACTTTAATATTTTCAAAGGAATTGGTGTTGGTTTGACACATGCTATGAGATTGAGTCAACAAGAAGGTATATTGTTGGGAGACAAAAATGGCTTACAGACATTTTATGTATTAGGTCTATCTTATTCAATATAACAGAAATTTATATAGGTTATAATTAAAAATGCCTTTGTCAAATTGATATGACAAAGGCATTTTATTTTGGAGTAACACTGATAAAAAAATAGTTACAAAGATTCTTACCTTATTGGAATTAATCAGTGTATTTATGATTACTATATTCAGATAAAAAATTACTTTTTATCCAATTCCTTCATATTCTCTTTAACTTCTGCTTCAATATTATTTTTCGCATTGTTAAACTCACGGATTCCACTTCCAAGACCTTTCATTAACTCAGGAATTTTTTTTCCTCCAAAAAATACAAGAATGATCAAACCTATGACCATCAATTCTTGTCCGCCTAAACCAAAAACAAGATTAAACATGATGATTAATTTTTATGTGCTGCAAAGATACAACTATTATTTATTTAAGAGTAAATTATATTAAGGGTGTACTCATTTTTCTAAACTATTTTTGTTTGGGTTTATATTTTGACTTATCCATAAGTTGCTGACTATCGGTTAGGTTAATGAGCTGTTCCAGAGTCGTTTCTGGATATCTTTCCATATAAGCCTTAATGATTTTCCATCCGATATAGTTGGCTGTCCTACCCGGGGCGTCATCTGGCATGTCCGGACTTTTGGGAGACGGAAAGATATATTTAGCAATCTTAGTGGGATTGGTTTCAAAAAATAATTTTTGATCAAAGAAAAATGACCACATTTCGAGTTCATTCTCTTCACAAAACTTCATTTGAGCACCGGTGTATTCATGAATAATGGAATCATGTTTTTCAGGCAAAAGCAGTTCTGTAATATAAAGCGCTTTCCCATTATGAATCATTTGGTCTATCAATCGATGTCCTGGTGCTTCGCCTATCAGATCTGCCACATGGATGTCAGCAATCTTTTTGGAGATATGATCAGCATTCCAGGACCTGGTGATATAATCTGAAAAATTGGTATTATCTGGATCTAGTTTTTTATAGGGAATGTCAGGATGTAAAAACATATCTAGTCCTATAGCTATCCCATCCTTTTTACCATCATCTTCAAAAACAAAAATTTGATAAGCAAAATCAGAAACAAAAGTATAAATATCTGGCGCTACAAGCTTATCTGGAAAATAGTATAACAAATTTTGGTACATCTTTTTGATGTCTGTTTTCAGGTCATCGTCATCTGCAAAACGATTTCCTATATATTTCATGACATTCTTAGTCAGAGAATCTTTTAAAAATGGTTCCAAATATTGATATATACTATCTTCGCTAGCTGAAGACATACCTAAAACCTCTGAAAAATAAATTTTATAGAAGGCAGGATTTTTTTCCATTAAAGATTTAATACCTGCAGGATTACTGATATTTTGCAATGCGCTTTCTGTTCTGATGACCTTGATGTCAGCCTGAATGTGGGATGTATCTGGACTTTTATCACCTTTGCAACCCAATATGAATACAAAACATAAAATCAGAATAGAAACAATAAAACTACTTCGCATGAAAAAATTTTAAAATACTCCTATATAACGTAGTTATCATTGATTGTGTTTTATGGATAAGTAATTGGTTTGGGCAATTCATCTAAATTTACCCAGCCTAAATGGGTGCCCATGAGCTGATGTTTGCAGTTCCTTCTTTATTGAGTATAGTCGTCCACTCCATTGAAGCTGCAACCTATTGATCATTCTTAAAATGCAGGCCTGCCTACTAGATGGGCAGGGACTTTAGGGAAAAGGTAGCTGACACTAAAAAAATCTTTATGTCATTTTACTCATGTCAATACACAAAATAATACATCGTCTTCATATCTTCCTTAAATTCATTTCAATGAATGCAACCGGACTTAAAATTTCTTGTCTACGAGCTTGCAATATTTATTACAAAAGGATGAATTTTGGTTTGAGTACTCACATTTGCCTAAATTATCCTTGGTGTTACCGTTCATACGCGTTACTAATCCTTTAGCTTTCTTCCATCAAGCCCAAAGGAGTACTCATCTAGTCTTAAGGAAAGCTCAAGAAGCCTTGAGCAAGACTGCTTATCAACAAAGGCGTCTGCCTAAACACATTTTGGAAGACCAATAATACTAAATGATTGGTGGCGAACGCTTAATGAAAGGTCATGGTCACTTTATGGACCTTGATAAAGGATAAACGACCTCTACTTTACAACTTATGAATGTTCCTTAACTGTTTAGGAGATGTCGCGAAGCCTTATGGACTAGTCACCAAGCGTTAACGAATCTTGCTGAAGACTTTAGCTCAGGTCCTTAAGCATTTATGAGTAGACGAAAATTATTTTTGCCATATTCGATAAGCTTTAGAACAGGTCGTAAAGTCTTTACCTTCACCCACATAAGCTTACCGAGCACGTTTTTATAGTTAATGAAAAGCCAAATACCTTATACCACAGGTGCATAAGAGTTATCGAAGAGTCATCTAAGCTTTTGGAGCACTATCAGAATCTTAATCGATATGGATTAAGTATTAATCGACATGGATTAAGTATTCACTGATATGGGTTAGGTATTGATCCATATGAATTAATACTTAATTAATACGATGAAACACAGTATCGATGTGGATTAAGTATTAATCAATATGGATATATTCAAAATCCATATAAATATATTATTTATCGATATGGGTACATTATTGAGCTATATAGATATACTATTGATCAACATGAGCATAGTATTAATCATCATGGGTTAATACTCCATTTATATGCATTTACAATTGAAGCACGTACCTGTATAAAGTATGTATATAGATAAAGACCAAACTACAAATTATGGCCAATGAAATGAGCACGATACAAAATCCAATGGATTATAATATAGCTTTAATTAATGGTCCGAATATAGAAAAGTACATCCCCAAAAGCACAAGATTGGCAGGGACTTTTGAAGCCTTTCGAAATAATTTGATCCATAGATTTAAGTGCAACTTTATTCCATCGCTTTTTTATGGTACTTAATTAAAGTTAAAACTATTTCATTTATTTTTGATAGACCCAAAAAAATCCACCAAAATGGTATAGTTTTGCATCTATTAAGAAATGTATCTAAACATAGGGAATATTCTCTAAACAACCTTGGTTATTTTTTGAAACTAAATAAACGATATTTCATGCGATATTCAGTAAATATATTAAAAATTTCTATTTTCTTTATTCTCTTGATGGCATGCAATCAGAAAAGAAATAACAATCCTCTTGCGCTCAAACCAACAGCTATGGGTAGGATCAATGATGTAGTGATTTTGGCAGACCAAAAAACTGACCAAACTGCCTTGGGAGATACTATACTGTCCTATTTTGAAGCTCCGTACCCTATCTTGACCGCTGATGAGCCCATTTTTAATGTTCGTTTTATGAGTCCAGAAGATTTGCTGGCAAAGCCACTCAGAAAAGAGTTGCGTACTTTTGTTTTGGTAGCAGATGTTTCGGATACTACATCTTCTACCACTAAAATGCTGATGACTGATTTAGGCGCAGAAAAATTTAAACGAGCACAGACGGATGCTGCTTTCAATACATCTATCGGTAAAGAAAAGTGGGCCAAAGATCAGTTGATCATATATATATTTGCTTATGGTAAAGACAAATTGTATAAAGCTATAGCTAATAATTTTGAAGCTATAGCCAAAAGAATCAACCAACATGATGAAAAAAATCTGAGAGCTACTGTTTATGGAATCCAAAATGACAATAAAGTGCTCTCTAAACTCGCATTAGACAGTTTTGGCATTCAGATAAAAATACCAGGACTTTATCAGTTGGCTATGAGTAAGCCCAATTTTTTGTGGATGCGTATGGACAATAAAGAGATCAATCAAAGCATAGTTATCAGGAAATTTCCATATCGGGATAATAAACAGTTTTCCATGGACAATATCATTAGGCTACGCAATGATTACGGTAAAGAATTTATTAGAACTGGACAAGACAGTGCTTACATGAGTACCAATATCATAGATTTGCCTACCTTCGAATATACTTATGTACACAACAATATCTACACAAAGGAAGTACGTGGCATTTGGGAGACCGTAAACGATTTTATGGGTGGACCATTTGTGAGTTATATGTTACACAACGAAGCCAAGGGAGAAGTGGTTTTTATAGATGTATTTGTGTTTGCTCCCGGAGAAGACAAGCGTGATTTAGTACAACAATTGGATTGTATAGTAAAAACAGCATCATTTGCTGCCGTGGTAAAGAAGTAAAAAAAAACTCTAGGATTCTGATTTTACCTGCTCTATAATCTCCAAATAGTAAGATTCATACTGAGGTAGTATTTCCGTTATATCAAATCTTTTGGCCTGCAAAAAAGCATTTCTCCTAAAAACATTCAGGCTTTCTTCATCTTTTAAGAGTGA
>Ga0075154_10001734_pt1 | contig 15032 bp, 12 predicted proteins | sample JI71714BDNA_FD_70965 | JGI IMG/M metagenome (GOLD analysis project Ga0075154, IMG submission 70965) | Wastewater effluent complex algal communities from Wisconsin, to seasonally profile nutrient transformation and Carbon sequestration -... | ecosystem: Engineered > WWTP > Effluent > Algae... | reverse complement strand
GATCTGATCTTTGCCGGTCTGCAATTGCAGGATTGGCGGCAGGTGCTGCTGGGCTGTGCTGCGGCGGCCGGGCTGGCGATCATTGTGGACATGGCCCTGGGCCTGATCGAAACCGGCATCGCCCGCCGCCGCCTGCGCCCGGCGCTGGCCGGGCTGGCGATGCTGGGCCTGCTGGGGGCCGGCGTGACAGGCTGGTGGTGGCACAGCCGCCCCAGCAGCGATGTGAAGCCGGTGGTGATCGGCACCAAGACCTTTTCCGAACAATATATATTGGCCGAACTGATTGCCGATGATCTGCGCCGCGCCGGCCAGCCTGTCGCCGTGCGTTCCGGCCTGGGATCGGGGATTTCCTTCCAGAGCGTGGCGGCCGGCGGCATCGACATCAGCATCGATTACAGCGGCACATTGTGGAGCCAGGCGCTGGGCCGCAGCGATCCGATGCCGCGTGACAAGATGCTGGCCATATTGCAGCGCGACCTGAAGGCGAAATATGGCGTTACCATTGCGGCGCAGCTGGGTTTTGAAAATGCTTATGCGCTGGCGATGAAGCGCGAGACGGCGCAGCGGCTGGGAATCAGGACGATTTCCGATCTGGTGCGCGCTGCCCCCAGCCTGCGGCTGGCGACCGATCTGGAATTCCTGTCGCGCAGCGAGTGGGCCAGCCTGCAGCGCGCCTATGGCCTGCGCTTTGCCCGGATGCGGGCCTTCACGCCGGTGTTGATGGTGGCCGCGCTGAACAGCGGTCAGGCCGATGTGATCACCGCCTACAGCAGCGATGGCGCGCTGGTAGATGCCGATGCCGTGCTGCTGGTCGATGATCGCGGCGCCTTGCCGGCCTATGACGCGCTGCTGCTGGTCGCCCCGGGGCGCGAGGCGCTAGCCGGGCAGCTCGCCCGCTATGAAGGGCGTATTTCGGTGACGGCCATGCGCGCTGCCAACTGGCAGGCCGACCGGCCGGTTGACAAACGCAGCCCTGCCGCCGCTGCGCACTGGTTGGCGCAGGAGACCGGTCTGACGCGCAGCCTCTTGCCCTCGCGCCCGGCTGTGCCATGAATGGCCATACTGGTTCCGGGGGAGAATGACCGTGGCGCGCTTGCTCATCCTGTCTGCCGTTGCACTGCTGTGGCTGGCGCCAGCCGCTGCGGCGGTACCCGGCGATCTTCATGCCCTCTTCGCCGATTGGCGGCGTTTTCACGACACGCGCGGGGCGGGCGGCGTGCCCGACTATACGCCGGCGGCCACCGCCGCCCGCGCCGCCGGGCTGAAGCAGTTCGAAACCCGGCTGGCCGCCATCGACACGGCGGGCTGGAGCGTGGCCGACAAGGTGGATTGGCAATTGGTCCGGGCCGAGATGAACGGGCTGAAATTTGATCTGGAAACAAGCAAGCCCTGGGCACGTGATCCGGCCTGGTATGTCAGCATCTGGTCTGCCCAGAGCGATACGCCGGCACACGAAGGGCCGGTGCACATGGCGCCGGTGGATCTGTGGCAATATCGCTTCCCATTGAGCCCGGCCGATGCCGACAAGCTGGCTGGCGAGCTGGCCCATATTCCGCCGCTGCTGGCCCAGGCGCGTGGCAACCTCACCGGCGATGCCGCCGATCTGTGGACGGCCAGCACGATCCCCCTGCAGGAACAGGCCGAGGCGCTGCGCGATCTTGCCGCCAAGGTGAAGGGCCACAAGGCCGCGATGCGCGCCACCGCCGCCGCGCTGGCTGCCACCGAGGAATTCATCGCCTGGGTGAAGGCCGAGGCCCCGAAGAAGACCGGGCCTTCGGGCGTGGGTATCGAAGCCTACAATTGGTATCTGAAACATGTGCAGCTTTCGCCCTATACTTGGGCGGACGAGGTGATGATCCTGCGCCGCGAACTCGCGCGCGCCCACGCCGGCCTGCGGCTGGAGGAGAATAATCACAAGGGCCTGCCGGCGCTGACCAGCCCGGCCAATCAGGCGGAATGGACCGCCAAGAGCCTGGCCGACATCGAACATTTCATCCGCTTCATGGACAAGACGGGCGTGGCGACCATCCAGCCTTACATGCAGCCGGAGCTGGCCAAGCGCATCGGGAAATGGGTGCCGCCCGAACAGCAAAATTTCTTTGCGATTGCGCAAGGGCGCGCGCCCAACAGCCTGTTCGCGCATTTCTATCACTGGTGGGATCTGGCGGAAATGCAGGTCAGCCCCCACCCCTCCCCCATCCGGCGTGGGCCGCTGCTTTACAATATCTGGGTGAGCCGGGCCGAAGGCAATGCCACCGCGATGGAAGCCATGATGCTGGATGCCGGCCTGTTCGACAAGGAACCGCGCAGCCGTGAGGTGGTGTGGATCATGCAGGCGCAGCGCGCAGCGCGCGGGCTGGCGGCGCTTTATGCCACCGCCAACATGATCGATCTGAAGGCAGCCATGGCCATGCAGGTCAAGCGCACGCCCAATGGCTGGATGAGCCCCGATCTGCCGCTGCTCGGCTTTGAACAGTCGCTCTACCTGCGCCAGCCGGGCTATGGCCCCAGCTACATCACCGGCAAGGCCCAGATTGAACAATTGTTCGCCGAACTGGCCGAACAGGAAGGCGCCGGCCTGGCCAATGACCGCTTCACGGTGAAAGGCTTTTACGACCGGCTGGGCGGCTTCGGCATGATCCCGGTCAGCCTGATCCGCTGGCAATGGCTGGGGGCGAAGCCAGGGGAATAAGGCCCTATTTCGGCGCGCGCGGGATCAGCATCAACTGAGTCTGCCGGCCATCGATCCAGCGCCAGCTGCTGCCGTTCCAAAACCCGTCCACTTCCAGCGGGAAGCGCACTTCGGCGCCGCCCCATTCCGGCACCTTGGCCAGTGCCGCCAGCTCGATCGACCAGGCAGTATCGGGATAGATGCGATATTCGCCGCGGCCGGCAATCGGGTTCTGATTCTCCCAACTGCCGATCCACGGCCCGGCGCCATGGCCGTGCAGGCCGATCGAGTGAGTATAGATGATCGGATTGGTGCCGGCAGCAATTGCCTTTTGGCGGGCAGCCATCAGCACTTCATTGCCGGTCAGCCCGGTCTTGAAGCTGGCCACCAGAGCATCCTGCACCTTGTTGGCCGCGGCCATTCCGGCTTTCAGCCCCGCCGGCGCATCAGTCTCACCCGGCTTGAGCACATAGGCCAGTTGCTGCGTGTCGGTTTTCAGGCCCAGCATGCCGGCGCAGAAATCGACGTGGAGCAGATCGCCCGGCATGATCACCACATTGTCGGGCAGGGTCTGTCGGCCTGGCGTGATCCCGGGGCCAGCGGCGCGCTGCACCGTCACAGATGGCTGGCACCAGGCATCCTGGCGCAGATCGGCCAGCCGTTCGCGATACCACCACACCACATCCTGGGTGGTGGTCACGCCGGGCGTGATCACCTTTTCCGACAGGCCTTCCGGGATCAGCGCGTGGGCCACACGCATGATGCCGGGATAGACATCCATATCCTCGGGCGTGCGGGTTTCCAGCACGCCCAGCGCGAGCCGGTCATGGTTTTCGATGCGGCTGGCCATCGGCCCCAGTGCCGCCAGCAACTGGCGATGTTCACCCGCGGCCATGCCATCGGCCAAGGCGAAATCGCGGCTGACGTTGAGGGCAATGCGCTTGGGCGCGCGTTCGGCCACGATCTGGGCGACGCGGGCCCATTGTTCAGGCTGTTGTTCGGGATTCCACAGCGACGGGAAAAGATCGCCGACCGGATAGCGGGCGATGGCCAACCGCTCCACGCCCTTATCAGCGCCACGATCGAAGAAGACCAGCACCATGCGCCGCCGGGCCGAGGCCCAGGTGGCCGGCAGCATCGCCTTCACCACCGGATCTTCATGATATTCGGATGCGACGAGGATCCACATGTCCACGCCCACTTCGCGCATGATCCTGGGTACCACCTGGTCCAGCCGGGCCTTGATCAGCCGGTCGTGCGCGGCGACGCGATCGCGCAACGGCGGCACCGCCGGGCGCTGATAATCCTGCGCGGCGGCCGTGCTGGCCGTCAGGGTTGCCGTTGCCAGCAGCAGTGCAGTAAAACGCGCCTTCATACCCATCTCCCCCGTAACGAGCCGGGTGTAGGACAGGTGCAGCGTCACAACAAGATGGGAGGATGTTCGGGGGTGGTGCTGCCGGGGAGGATTGAACTCCCGACCTCAGCCTTACCAAGGATGCGCTCTACCACTGAGCTACGGCAGCACTGCCCCGAATGTCCCGCACCGGGCGGGAAGCGGCCCTATGGCCAAGCGCTTCCTGACTGTCAAGCACTGACGCGCCGCCCATGATCGGCTATGAGGCTGGCATGACCGACAACAACAGCAAATCCGCAGGGCAAGCGCGCGCCGAACGGCTGGCAGCGGCACTTCGCGCGAATCTCAGGAAGCGCAAGGGGCTGGGCGATACCGGTGATCCGGCGCGCAACCAGCACCCTGCGGCTGACGAAAAGGGCGATTAGCCCTTGGCAGCCAGCGCCTTCTGCACCGCCGCCATCACTTCCGGCGAAGTTGGGGTGGAACGGGTGCCGAAGGCAGCAATCAGCTTGCCATCCTTGCCGATCAGATATTTGTGGAAATTCCACTGCGGGGTGTTGGCATCGCCCAGGGTGGCGGCCGCCCACTTGTACACCGGGATCGCCTTGGGGCCCTTCACCACGGCCTTTTCGGCCATCGGGAACTTGATGCCGAACTTGCTTTCACAAAACTGCTTCACTTCGCCGTTGCTGGCGAATTCCTGATCGCCAAAGTCGCCCGAGGGCACGCCGACGACAGTGAAGCCCTTGGCCTTGAAATTCTCGTGCAGAGCCTGCAGGCCTTCATATTGCGGCGTGAAACCGCACATGGAGGCGGTGTTGACCAGCAGCACGACCTTCCCCTTATATTGCGCCATCGGCATCGGCTTGCCGTCGATGGTCTTCAGCGTGAACTGGTGCAGGCTTTGCGGGGCCGGGGCAGCGGCGACCAGAGCCGTCAACGCGGCGGCAGCAAGGGTGATGTGCTTCAACATGTGACAGGCTCCTATCGAACAATCGCAGCGGTGATAGCATGTGGCCGCGCAAAACGCGAAGGCCAAGGGTGACGCAGGCTCACAGCGGCGCGCAGGCCCGTTCCAGCCAGGCCTGCTCCGCCGGGTCAGTCAACAGCGGGCCGATTTCGGCAGCAACGCGGGCGTGATAGGCGTTCCACCAGTCCCGTTCGTCGGCCGTGAGCAGGGCGACATCGACAAGCCGGCGGTCGATCGGCGCCAGGGTCAACTCCTTGAAGCCCATGATCTCACGTTCGGCGCCTTCGGCGCTGCGGCGTTCGACCAGCACAAGATTTTCAATGCGGATGCCATATTCGCCCTGCTTGTAATAGCCGGGCTCGTTGGACAATATCATGCCGGGCTGCAGCGGCTCATCACCGCCGGGCTGCGCCGACCACGCCGCTGCAATGCGCTGCGGGCCTTCGTGCACAGACAAATAACTGCCCACGCCATGTCCGGTGCCGTGGTTATAATCCAGACCGGCCGCCCACAGATGCTGCCGGGCCAGGGCATCCAGCTGCACACCCTTGGTGCCAGCCGGGAAAATGGCGCGGGCCAGCGCGATATGGCCCTTGAGCACACGGGTGAAGCGATCCTGCATTTCCGGGCTGGGGGTGCCGATCACCAGCGTGCGCGTCACATCGGTGGTGCCATCGCGATACTGGCCGCCTGAATCAACCAGATAGATGCTGTCGTGCGTGATAGGCAGGTTGGTCTCTTCGCTCACCCGGTAATGCGGCAAGGCAGCATTGGGGCCGGCAGCGGAAATCGTGTCGAACGACAAATCTTCCAAGCTGTTGGTTTCGGCCCGGAACTGGCGCAGGCGCTCCGCCGCCGCCAACTCGTCGAGCCCGCCCTTGGGCGCTTCAACATCAAACCAGGCCAAAAAGCGGGTGAGCGCCGCCCCGTCGCGGACATGGGCAGCGGTGGTGCCGGCAATTTCGGTGGGGTTTTTTACGGCGCGCGGCAGCACGGTCGGGTCGCGGGCTTCGAGGATACGGGCACCGCCGGCTTCCAGTGCGTTAAAGATGGCCGCAACACAGGATTGCGGATCAACCACCACCGTCTTTCCGGACAGCGCTTTGAGCGCATCAGCAAAGCCATCGCGGGGCTGGCAGCGAGCCGTGTCACCCAGATGCGCGCGCACGGCCGGCGTGACTTTCTCAGGCGCCGTGAAAAGATCGACCGAGCCATCCTTGTGGGCAATCACGAATGCCAGGGCGACCGGCGTGCGCGAGACATCCTTGCCCCGGATATTGAGCAGCCAGGCAATCGAATCGAGCGCCGCGATGACGACGGCATCGGCGCCCTTGGTTGCGAGCCATGCCGCCACTTCGGCGCGCTTGTCGGCATGACTGCGGCCAGCAAACTGGTCATCATGCACTTCCAGCGGCGCCAGTGACGGTGCTGGGCGGTCGGTCCACACAGCGTCGATCGGGTTGCCGCGCACTGCCACCAGTTCGGCTGAGCGCGCCGCCAGTTGCCGGGCGGCCTGCTTGGCCCAGGCGCTGGTGTGCAGCCATGGGTCATAGCCGATGCGCTGGCCGGCCTGTACCTGCTCGCCCAGCCACTGCGCCGCGCTGGTTTGCGGCACGTCTTCGTAGGCGAACAGATCGGCCGGCACTTGCTGGCGCACCTGCACGGTATAACGTCCATCCGTGAACATTGCGGCCCGGTCTTGCATCACCACGGCGCTGCCCGCAGAGCCACCAAAGCCGCTGATCCACGCCAGCCTTTGGGCATATTCGCCAACATATTCGCTCATATGTTCATCGGTCAGGGGCACCACGAAGCCGGCAAGATTCTGGGCGGCAAGTTCGGCACGCAAGGCCGCAAGGCGGGAGGCAATGGTGGACACGGACGATCTTCCCTCTATCTATGCCAATCCAGATAGGCGCAGTGCCCCCGCGCCTCAAGCACAGGAAATATTGATGCGTCTGTTTATGGCCGGGCTGTTTGCCCTGCTGTCGTTTTCCGGAGCCGCTGCCCAGATGAATCCGCCTATTGCCGCCAAGCGCCCGCACAGTTTCACCCACCATGGCATCACCGTGGAAGACCCGTACAACTGGCTGAAAGACCCGGGCTATCCCACGGTCGATGACGCCGATGTGCTGGCCTATCTGAAAGCGGAAAACGCCTATTACGAGGCGCAAATGGCGCCGGTCGCCGGCCTGAAAGACAAGATCTATGCCGAGCTGCAGGGCCGGGTGAAGCAGGATGATGCCTCGGTGCCGGTGCCCGACGGCGCGTTTGAATATTGGTGGCAGTTCCAGCCAGGCGACCAATATCGCAGCTGGATGCGGCGGCCGCGCGGCGGTGGGCCCGACCAATTGGTGCTGTCCGAACCCGAACTCGCCAAGGGACTGAATTATTTCCGCCTCGGCGCGCAGAGCGTCAGCCCCGATGGCAAGCTGCTGGCCTATGCCACCGACAGTGATGGCAGCGAGCGCTTCACCATCCGCATTCGCGACATCGCAGCGGCCAAGGATATCGAGACCGTCACCAAGGTTAGCGTGGGTGCGATCGAATGGAGCGCCGATTCCCGGGCGCTGATGTGGACGGAGGTCAACGATAATTGGCGGCGCATCAAGGCCCGCCTGCATGTGCTGGGACAGAGCGGCGACGACAAGGTGATTTATGAGGAGACCGAAGACAAGGGCTTCGGCGTCTCGGTCGCGCGGAGCCAGGATGGGAAATGGTTCATCATCATCACCTCGGACCATGCCACCAGCGAGGTGCGGCTGCTGCCCACAGACAACCCGGCCGCCGAACCGGTGCTGGTGAAGCGCCGGCAGCCGGGCCATTATCACGACGTCGACGTGCGCGGGCAGACCCTGTTCATCCGCAGCAACGACAGTCATGTGAATTTTCGCGTGGCCACCGCAAACGTCGCCAAACCTGACGAATGGACCACGTTGATCCCCGGCAGCGACCGCGACTATATCACCGCAATCACGGCCTTTTCTTCCTATCTGGCCGTGCAGGGCCGGCGGGACGGTCTAGACCGGATCGTGTTGCGCCGCGATGATGGCAGTGAAACTGCCATCCCCTTCAGCGAGGCAGCCTATACTGCCAGCATTGGCAGCAATGCCGAACCCGATGCGCCGCTGCTGCGGCTCAACTATGCCTCCATGATCACGCCGGCGACAGTGTTTGACTATGATGTGAAGGCCGGAACGTTGATCACCCGCAAGGTGCAGGCGGTGCCGTCGGGCTATGATGCCAGCCAGTATGAAAGCCAGCGGCTGTGGATCACGGCGCGCGATGGCGTGAAGGTGCCGGTGGCGATTGTTTACAAGAAGGGCTTCAAGCCCGATGGCAACAGCAAGCTGCATCTCTATGCCTATGGCGCCTATGGCCTGCCGACCATGCCCGGCTTTTCGGCCAACCGCTTGAGCTTGCTGGATCGCGGCATGGCCTTTGCCATTGCCCAGATCCGCGGCGGTGATGATCTCGGCTATCAATGGTATCTGGATGGCAAGCTGGCCAAACGCACCAACACATTCAATGACTTCGTTGATGCTGCCCAGGGTCTGGTCAAGGCCGGCTGGGCGGCACCGGGGCAGATTTCGGCCAGTGGCGGTTCGGCCGGCGGCGAGTTGATGGGCGCGGTGATCAACCAGGCGCCGCAACTGTTCCGCGCGGTAGTGGCGCATGTGCCGTTTGTCGATGTGCTGAACACCATGCTGGATGAAAGCCTGCCGCTGACGCCAGGGGAATGGCCGGAATGGGGCAACCCCATCATATCAAAGGCGGATTTCGAGTTGATCCGATCCTATTCGCCCTATGATCAGGTGCGTGCGCAGGCCTATCCGCCGCTGATGGTGACGGCAGGGCTGAATGATCCGCGGGTGACCTATTGGGAGCCGGCCAAATGGGTGGCGAAGTTGCGTGACCTGAAGACCGACGACAACATGTTGATTTTCAAGACCAATATGGGTGCTGGCCATGGCGGAAAATCAGGGCGCTTTGCGGCGCTGGAGGAGCTGGCCGAGGAATATGCCTTTATCCTGAACCAGTTCGGTATCCGCGACTGATGCCGGCTCCGGCCAATCGCCGCAGCTTTTCGATGCCGGTCACCGTGCTAGCGGCCGACATTGATGAGCTGGGCCATGTCAACAATATCAGTTACTTGAAGTGGGTTCAGGATATTGCAACCGCCCATTGGCGGGCTGTGGCGTCGCCTGCGCATCTGGCGACTTATATCTGGGTCGTCACCCGGCACGAGATTGATTATCTGAAGCAGACGCGGCTGGGCGAAACCCTGACCCTGACCACCTGGGTGGGCGAACCCAAGGGTGCGCGTTTCGATCGTTTTGTCGAAATCTGTGGCCGCGATGGCCAGATTCGTGCCCGCGCGGTGACCAGTTGGGCCTTGCTGGAGGCCGCAACCGGGCGGTTGGTGCGCGTGCGGCCCGATGTGGCCGCGCCGTTCATTGTGGCCGAACCAGATTGAACAGATGCACCGCAGCAAACAGCGCGATGGCAACGCCGGCAAAGGCCAGGCCGTTCCATGGCAGATGCGCGTGCCAGGCCAATGGCGCGCGCCGACGCCCATAATCGCCCAGCGCCGCCACCACGGCCATTGCCAGCCCGATGGCCAACCCGATCAGGGTGGTGTGCATATCCATCGCGCGCCCTTGGCAGGCTGTTCAGTCTAAGGCAATGTGCGCCCATGCACCTGGCAGCTTTGCCAATCGGCCCCATCATTCCCAACGGAGACTGACCCGATGATCCGCACCTTTGCAGTATGTTCGGCCCTGGCCGTCGCCACAATCGCTGCTCCCGCCATGGCCGCCGGCCCGATCGATGCTGCCATTGCCGGCCCGTGGCGCAGCGCGGCCAACAAGGCCCGCGACCAATATCGCCACCCGGCCCAGACGCTGAAATTCTTTGGCGTCAAGCCGGGTCAGACCGTGGTCGAGATCGGGCCGGGCGGCGGCTGGTACACCGAAATCCTGGCCCCCGCCATGAAGGGCAATGGCAAATATGTTGCCGCGCTGGCCAATCCGCTGGCATCGGTGAACGCCGCCAAGAGCGTCGAGAATTTCAAGACCAAGTTTGGCGACAAGGCGATTTATGGCGACATCGGCATTGGCGTGTTTGCCAAGGGTGTGCCCGATATCGTCGAACCCGACAGCGCCGATGTGGTGCTGACCTTCCGCAACGTGCACAATTGGCACATGGGCGGCTGGGATCAGGAAGCCTTCAACGCCTTCTTCAAGGCCCTGAAGCCGGGCGGCACGCTGGGTGTGGTCGAACATCGCCTGCCGGAAGAACGCGCTGATGCCGACATGAAGAAGAGCGGGTACATGAAGGTGTCTTATGTGAAGATGCTGGCCGAGAAGGCCGGCTTCAAGCTGGCGGGCAGTTCGGAAGTGAACGCCAACCCCAAGGACACCAAGGATTATCCGGACGGCGTGTGGACCCTGCCGCCGACCTTCCAGAAGGGCGACGTGGACCGTGCGAAATTCGCCGCCATCGGCGAGAGCGACCGGATGACGTTGAAGTTTGTCAAACCGAAGTGAGGCGTTTGCTGGGCGGGGTGCTCGCGCCTCGCCCACCAAGGCGTCCGTCATGCTGAGCTTGCTTCAGCATCCAAAGAAGTGCGACCCGCAATGCGCGCCCTTCGAGGCCTTCCGCCCATGGATGCTGAAACAAGTTCAGCATGACGGGTTTCTCTATGGGGAAGGCCGACCGAAACCACCGGGGGTCCACCACCGCCCCGCTTCAGCGATACCGCCGCACCACGGGCTCACTCGCATCCGCTACCCGCGCCATGACGTCGGCCAGTGGCTCGGTCACCACGGCCATCCAGTGGGCGTTGGCGTGGCACAGCAGATCGCCGTCCATCAACAGGCCGACATGGCCGGGCCAGAAGATCAGATCGCCGACGTCCCGCGCGGCGAAGCGCACCGCCTCCCCCTGTTCGCGCTGCAGATCGGTGTCGCGGCGCAGCGATATGCCTTCCACGCTGAGCGCCTGTTGCACCAGGCCGGAACAATCGACGCCATCGGGGCTGCGTCCGCCCCACAGATAGGGCGCGCCGGCAAAGAGCGCGGCGGCGGCAAACCGGTCTTTCGGTTCAGCTTCGACATGGCGGCGATGCACATGGCCGCCGCCGGCCAGCACCAGAAAATCGCCGTCCATCACGCCGGAAACGAGCGCACCGAACGGCAGTTCCATCACCTCCGCTGCCTTGATGCTGGCGGCGGCGAACACCGGCGCGTGGCGGGCGCTGATACGGTGCGTCGGCTCTGCCCCTGGCAGCGCCAGCACGGCAAAATCCACCCAGCCGATGTAGCGATCATGCAGGCTGCGGCCGAGGGCGAACCCGTCCTTCACCTCGACAATCTCGAAGCCTTCGCCGAACAGCAGCTCGCTTGCGGCCTCGGCCCCGGCATCGGGGGCGGAGCGGACGGCGGTGCGGGCCGCCGTGCACACCAGAGCGCGCGGTTCGACATAGCGCATCGCGCCAACATCGCCGGCCAGCGCCAGTTCCACCACATCCGGCCCGGCAAACCATTCGCGCGGTTCAAAGCGCTGCGCCGGCCCCTTCAAAACCCAACTCATCCAAAGCGACTCCTGAGCATGGCCCACACGGCACGCAGGCCCAGCGCTTCGCCGCCCTTGGGCCGGCCGGGGCGCGGTGCCGCATTCCAGGCAAAGGTATCGAAGTGCAGCCAGGGCACGCCTGAGGGCACGAACTTTTCCAGATAGAGCGCCGCGGTGATCGCCCCGGCAAAGCCGCCATCGGCGCTGTTGACCATATCGGCGATCGGGCTTTTCAACATGTCGTGATAGGGTGCCCACAGCGGCAGCCGCCAGGCCGGATCGCCCAGCATCATGCCGGCAGCCAGCACTTCGCTGGCCAGCGCATCATCATTGGCAAACAGCGCCGGCAGTTGCGGCCCCAAGGCCACCCGCGCCGCGCCGGTGAGCGTGGCATAATCGATGATCAGCGCGGGATTGTGCTCGGCGGCCAGGGTGATGGCATCGCACAGCACCAGCCGGCCTTCGGCATCGGTGTTGGTGATTTCCACCGTCTTGCCCGCGCGCGTCGCGATGATGTCGCCGGGGCGCAGCGCGTTGCCGGAAATGGCGTTTTCGGCGGCTGGAATGATCAGATGCAGCCGCACCGGCAGATTGGCCTGCATCACCAGCCGGGCCAGCGCCAGCGCGTGCGCCGCGCCGCCCATGTCCTTCTTCATGTTGGCCATGCCGCCGCCCGGCTTGATGTTCAGGCCGCCCGAATCAAAGGTGATGCCCTTGCCGATGATGGCGAGGCGCGGATGTGCGGCATCCCCCCAATGGGCCTCGATAAGGCGCGGCTGCGCGGTGGCGGCCCGGCCGACAGCGTGAATGGCGGGAAAATTCTGCGCCAGCAGCGTCTCACCGGCCACCACCCGCACATCCGCTCCGAACGGCCGCAGCGTTTCCACCACCGCCTGCGCCAGTTCGGCCGGGCCCAGATCGCTGGCCGGTGTGTCGATAAGATCGCGCACCAGCGCCGTTGCGGCGGCTTCGGCGACAGCGCTGCTGATGGCGGCGACACTGGCGGTGGCCAGCACGCGCGGGCCCTGCGGTTCGGCCTTGCGGTAGCGGGTGAAGCGATGCTGCGCCAGGCACCAGCCCAGACCGGCCTGCCCCAATTCGCCCTGCAATTGATAGCGCCCGGCCGGCAACCGGGTGGCGGCCGCAGCCAGCGCCCAAGGGCCGAGCGGGCCGTCGGCGACGCCGGCCAAGGCAAACCAATCGGCCGGGCCATCGCCGGGGATGATCGCCACACTGTCTGCCGCGGCCGTGAAGGCCTGCGCCGCCACGGCAGCGCGGGTGCGTTCCGATTGCGCCTTCAACCAGCCATCCAGCCCGGCTGCAGCCACCGGCACCAGCGGCACGGCCGGCTGGGCATCGGCTGCAACAAGCAGGCTGGCCAGATCCATCAGACGGGCACCCCGAACAGATCGGCTTCGTCGCTGTCTTCGATCAGGACGGGAACAATATCCCCCGGCTGCACCCCGCCGGCATCGCGCAGATGCACCATGCCATCAATTTCGGGGGCATCATATTTGCTGCGCCCGGAAGCGCCGCCCTCTTCGTCCACCTCATCGATCAGCACGTCGAGCGTGCGGCCCACCTTGGCAGCAAGGCGTTGTTCGGAAATGCGCGATTGCAGCGCCATGAAGCGGTGCCAGCGCTCTTCCTTCACATCCTCCGGCACCGCGCCGGGCAGGGCGTTGGCCTGGGCGCCATCGACCGCTTCATATTTGAAGCAGCCGGCGCGATCGATCTGGGCCTGCTCCAGCCATTCCAGCAGATATTGGAAATCGGCTTCCGTCTCGCCGGGAAAGCCGACGATGAAGGTGGAGCGGATCGCCATGTCGGGCACGATGCTGCGCCATTTGTGGATGCGGTCCAGCACCTTGGCCTCGTTGGCCGGGCGCTTCATGGCCTTGAGCACCGCCGGGCTGGCGTGCTGGAAGGGAATATCGAGATAGGGCAGCAGCAGGCCATCGGCCATCAGCGGGATCAGATCATCCACGTGTGGATAGGGATAGACATAGTGCAGACGCACCCAGGCACCGAGTGAGCCCAGCTCGCGCGCCAGATCCTGGATATGGGCGCGGCGTTCCACCCCGCCCAAGCTGCTGCGGGCGTGCTTCAAGTCCACGCCATAAGCCGACGTGTCCTGGCTGATGATCAGCAATTCCTTGGCGCCGCCCTTTACCAGGGCTTCGGCTTCGCGGATGATCGCCGCCGGCGGCCGGCTGACCAGACGCCCACGCAGATCAGGGATGATGCAGAAGGCGCAGCTGTGGTTGCAACCTTCGGAAATCTTCACATAGGCATAATGGCGCGGCGTGAGCTTCAGGCCGGCATCGGGCACCAGATCGACATAGGCCGAGCGGACCGGCGGCGCGGCTTCGTGAACGGCCGAAACCACCGCTTCATATTGCTGCGGCCCCGTCACGGCCAGCACATCGGGGAAACGGGCGCGGATCACATCGGCGTCCTTGCCCATGCAGCCGGTGACGATCACCTTGCCATTTTCGGCCAGCGCCTCGCCGATCGCTTCCAGGCTTTCGGCCTTGGCCGAATCGAGGAAGCCGCAGGTGTTGACGATCACCACATCGGCGCCGTCATAATCGCCCGACAGGGCATAGCCGTCGCTGCGCAATTGCGTGAGGATGCGTTCGGAATCGACCAGTGCCTTGGGGCAACCCAGCGACACCATGCCGACCCGGGGGGCCGAAGCGGGAGAGACGGTCATGGCCGGGGCACTGCGCTGTTCAGGCGAAAAGTGCAAGGGGCACCTTATCGCCCGCCGATCACCGCCGCCGGATCAACCGGCGCGCGGCCGCGGCGCAGTTCGAAATGCAGTTGGGGTTCGGAAACGGCGCCGGTTTGCCCGGCGCGGGCAATGGCTTCGCCGGCCTTCACCCGGGCGCCGCGCTGCACCAGCAAGGCTTCATTATGGCCATAGGCCGAAACCCAGCCGCCGGCATGTTTGATCAGCAGCAGATTGCCAAAGCCCGGAATGGCATCGCCGGCATAGGCGACTACGCCATCACCGGCAGCGCGCACCGGTTCGCCGGCATTGGCCTTGAGGTTGACGCCATCGTTGAAGCGGCCACCCGGTTTGGGGCCAAAGCCGGAGACGATGCGGCCGGGCACGGGCCAGCGGAAGCGCGGGGCATCGCCGCTGACGGCAGGCAGCGGCGCGGGCAGCGGTGGCGGCGGTTCGGCGGATGCCGGGGCCAGCGGCGGGCGGGCGGGGGTCGGGCGCGCGGCGGCGGGCTGGCCGCCGGTGACCACATCATCGATCGACAGGGCAAAGGCGCGGGCGCGTTCCTCCAGGCTCATCGCGGCGACCTTGGCGGCGGCGGCCTGGGCATCGGGCAGGCGCAGCCGCTGGCCGACGGCGAGCACATAGGGCTCTTTCAGGCCATTGAGGGCGATGATGTCCCGCCACGGCAAGCCATAGGCGCGGGCGATGGCAATGCCGGTTTCGCCGG
>Ga0075154_10001732_pt1 | contig 15055 bp, 2 predicted proteins | sample JI71714BDNA_FD_70965 | JGI IMG/M metagenome (GOLD analysis project Ga0075154, IMG submission 70965) | Wastewater effluent complex algal communities from Wisconsin, to seasonally profile nutrient transformation and Carbon sequestration -... | ecosystem: Engineered > WWTP > Effluent > Algae... | reverse complement strand
ATTATTATTAGCAAATGAAAGAGCGCTTGATTTTATAATTGGAAAATTTTTAAACAATTTTTTGTCTCTCATTTCATATCTTTTCGCTAGTGATTTGACGAATTGCTCCGAACCAGGCTGATCTACGTTTCGAGTTAAGAATGAATAATAAGAATCTTCAGCCAAATAATTAATTAAACTCCATTCTTTAATTTGTAAATTCGAAGAAAACAACGTATTATCAATTAAATTAAATGTTTTTGAAAAACCAGGAACATTTTTTAACAAAATTTGAAAAGTATTTAATGTATTCATAGATGTTACAGAACGAGACCCAGAAGAAAAGCTTGTCACAGAAGATAAAGAAATTGTTTCTTCTAATCGGCCTGGTCGACGCAAAGATGGATCTAATGATGATACTTGATTTGTAGTTGCAAATACGATGAAATTTTGATGACTATTATAATTTGTTTTTTCAAATAATTTTATCAAATCTTTTACTAATCTTAATCTTGTTCCCATTGTAAAAATGGCTAATAATGTTATTTTAGCTACTTTAACTCGAATAGAATAAGTTAATGGATGTATACTACGCATAGCATCAACTGGAATATGATACCAAGGTGTTTCTTTAATACGTTTATTTGGGGTAGCAATTTTAGATTTAAAAAGTTTCCAAATTAATACTGCATTTGTTGTAAATGCAGGGGCCAGTTTTGATCTTAAAAAAACTTTTGTAGGTAGTTTTTTATAAGAATTATTTTGATTTTTAAAAAAATTAGATAACGATTTACGACGTGTTAATTGATATAAAACTAAACTTTTTGGAATTGGATTTATTGGTTTTAAAGAGCGGCGTCCAGGAGAACTCCCCGAATTACCTTTAACTAAATGCTGATCCATATATGATTCACGTAATGATTTATTCTTATGTAATTTTCGATAAACTAATTTCGACAATAAAGAACGAGCTAAAATTTCTACATCATCTTGTTCTTCATCGACTTTAATCATTTTTGTTTTTGACCCAATTACATGAATATCTTCAATGAAAATAAGAGCTGGTACATTTGCTTGGGCAATATCAAATAACTTTTCTAAACGTTTTGTTGCTTTATTTATTCCACGATTACCTATTCGTTGTAAACGTTTTGCATCTTCCATAAATAGTTTTAAACCAAGTTCACCTGCTAAAGCTTGAACTAAAAATAATATATTTTCTGAATTTGAATTACCTGAAACTAGAAGATAATTTTTAGCAAATTCTTTCGAAAATAACCCTGTGTAAACTTTACAGATTAACGGACCAAAATCTTGATGTGCTGAAAAATTATTATTTAAACCTCCAACATCAGATAAAACTTTTGAAAAATTTGTAGAAAAACGATAATAACGCAATTTAGGGTCAAAAGTGTCAAAATAAATACTTTGTTTTCCAGAAATGACAGAACGTTCATTAAAACTCCAATCATATAAATTGTTATTGCTTTTTTCTTTAGCAGTTAAAAAATTTTGTAAAGTTGCGGGATTCAAATTACCCAGATTAAAAGTGGAAGTTTTTAAAGTTAATTTTTTTGAATTATTTAAGGCTGAATAAGCTGTATCATATTTTTTAAGTAGTTTTTGAAGATTTATTAAAAATTCAAATTGAAATTGTACCCTATCGGTTTCTGAATTATCAGTTTTTTCAAAAGATTTCAAAAAAGTTGAAGAAAATAATCTTTCTTCTTTATTAAAAACTTTTTCTTGTTTTTTTATTTGAAGCGAAAGAAGAGAATTTTTATTTTGAGTCTGTTTTACGGAGTCTATTTTTTCTAGAATCTGAAAATTTAAGTTTTGATAAGACAACAAAGAGTTTTTATCGAGTTTCATGCCATCACCGTCAAAACGTGAATTTTGACGTTTAAAAGAGGTGAAAAAATTATCATTTATTACTTCAACATCATTTGATACAATCTCATTTATTAACTTTAAATCTTTTTTATTATTAATTTGTTTCGAAAAAAAGTTCAGAAATGGATTAAAACTTTGAAATTCACTATTCGACAATCTTAGTAATTCAGTATTTTTAGGTAACGTTTTTTGATACTCCATATTATCAAAATTAGAAACAAAATTTTTTAGAATATATGGGAAAAATATAATTCCGGGAGGACCAAAAGCAATTAAAGGTTGTGAAAATGTCATAAGTGATTCTCTAAAACGTTTATTTAAAGTAGCATAACGAATCATAAAACTATATTTCCCTAAAAAAGTTAAAATTGACTTCCATGGAGAAATTTTTTGAATTTTTTGTCTTAGAATTCTTTTCTTTAAATTTTTTTGTATTTGATCTTTATCTTTTTTTTGCTTTCCAGATAAAGATTGTTCGCCGTTATTGTTACGTGAGTTAGAAATTACATTAGAACGATTTTGTAATTTTGATTCATATTTTTTTGAACGTAAATAAAGAATCATAATTGTTTGACGTATTTTTTGTTTAATAACACGAATTTTTTCATCAGCTTGATAATCAACCATACCTAAATAGTCTTTACCAGAAGGTGTACGTAAAAAAATTGGAAATTTTTTTAAAAAATACCAATGCATTTCTCTATAAGGTTCTAATTCTGCCAGTAATTCTGATTCACCAATTAATAAAGTTACTAACATATTCCATTGTAAAACTTTTAAATAAACTTTTAAATTTTTTTGTTTTAAAAATTTATTTTTAGACTCCGTAGAATTAGTAACATTTACAGATAAATTTTTAACTATTTTATTTTTTTCAAGCGAAGCTTGAAAAAAGGTCTCTTCAGTAGTTTCTTGCAATTCCTTATTCATAAAAGCATCAGAAGTAAAACTACTTCGAGTAGCTTGATTTTGAGATAAATTTTTAGAACGTAAAACAAAATCAGAAAAAAAAGAAATATATTTAACTTTTTGTACTAAATTTAAACCAGAAAAGAAATGTTGATTTTCACCAAAAAATTTTAAAGCAGATTTAAAATCTAATGATGGATTTTTTTCAAAATTTAATACATTTTTTTCATTAACTAAAGGGATTTGAAACAATTGTCTATATTTATATTTCAAATATTGAAATAAACCTAAAATATTATATTCAAATGAAAACTTATTATTAAATTGTTCTCCATTTTCGATAAATGAATTTTTATAATCGTTTTTTTGTAGTAATTTTGGACTAGAAAAACCTGCGAAACGCGAATTAAAAAACATATGAGTCATAAAAAAATTTGAGGTTTGACGAATTTTGTGATTATTTAAATATTCTGAAAAGATTTTTAAACCAAACTTAGAATCTAATGTACCGGTTTGATTAGTATATAATGGATCGATAATATTTGTTTTAAAATTTTCACTTATATTTTGAAAATTACTTTGATAAATGTAAGATATTAATCGCTTAATTCTATATTTTATATAAACAAAATATTTGTTTAAAACAAATATTGATGAATATAAAGTTTTCAAACAAAAATTCATTGAAGATTTATAATGACTAACTAAACTAGAAACTAGACAAACATGAAATAATACAGTACATACCCAAAAAGAAACTTCTTTAAATGTTAAATTATTTAACTTCGTATTTGTATTTGGTAATCCTAATATATATTGGGATAAAAATATTCCATTATAAATTTTATTTTGTTTAGATAAGATTCGACTATTAAAAATTCCTGTTTTTCTTCGATATTTTACTTTAGAATTTAATTCTAAATTAAAAATATTTTTTAAAAAAGAAATATATTTTTGTTGATTTTTTAATAATAATACTTTTTTAAAACTCGTTTGAATACTATTTTTAGCAATTAAATAATTTTTATTTTGTTTTGTACTATTATCAAAATTTTGGAGAAAAACATCATTTTTATTTTTAATAAAAAATTTATCAGAAATAGATGAATCCGTTATTGAACGATAAGACAATAAAGATGAAATCAAATTATCATAATAATCCACATTCTCACTTTTTGGGGAAGGATAATTTCGGGTTTCAGTAGCATAAGAATTACTCATTTTAATTTGTGGATTAGTTGTTATATCTGATTGTTTATTTAAATTATACATTTGTTTTAATAAATTTAATTGATCACTCGAAAATTCTTGTAATTGCTGATACAAAGCAAAATTATTTTTTTTCAAATGATATAAAACGGAAAACGACCATTGCGGTTGAATTAGATTGTTTTTAAGAAAACTATATTTTTGAATTAAATTAAAATTTTGTTCAAATAAAAAACTATTTGAATATTTTTTTTCTAAAGCGAATGTTTCCAGTGTATTTATACTACCAAATGAAAATGATTTTAGAGAATTAAGTAATGTACCTAAATAATCAATGTACATATAAGATAATAAAAAATAATCTCTTGGTCGATGAAACTTATTTCGCCAAATAACAAAAGATGAAGATAAATTCTTAAATTTTGTATTAATATCTTGCAACTCGATTTTTACATTTTGAAGCTTAGAAGTTTGTGGATTCGTTAATTTTTCACTTAACTTATGACTATATTGTCTAGCAGAAAAAAATGAAATTTTTTTAAAGAATGCGAATTTAAAATTAGTTTTTGTAGAAGACGAATTAAATAAAAATTTCTTATAATTAAACGCAAAGCTCTTTTTAATTCTAAAAAATTCTTTTTTCTTATTTTTAAATAAGTTTTTTTCATTCAAATACTTGTCCTTAGTGAAAAAACCAGTAGAAACTTTTTGTAATCGACTTCTACCAGGTTTATTAGCTAATTTTATCATTTTTTGTAAAATAGTTTTTTTAGAAAATTGCCCGGCTTTTAAATCTTCCTTCCTAAAAGAAAATGAATACTCTTTAAAATCCTTCAAACCTGAAAGATTTTCAGATCCTTTAATAGTTTTTTTAGTACTATAGTTATTTGAAAAACTTCCACGATAATTATTTTGTGTTAAAAAAATTTTATCTCCATAAGATAAATTTTTTTTATAACTCAAAGAATTTTGTACAAGATTCATAAAAAAAGTATGAAAATTTTTTAAAAGCGTCTCAGCAAAACAAAAATTTACGTCAAAAGTTTTAAATTTGTTACCATTAAAGAAAAACTGTTTTTGATTTGAAGAATTTAATAGTCTTTGACTATAAGAAATAATATTTTTTTTCTTATCTAATTGAGGAATATCCGTAAAATTTGAATTTACTAAGAATAAATTCTCAGAATCCTTTAAATGATTTTTAAGATTGAAATAACTAGATTTCTCTAAATTTCCTTTAGTTTTTAAAGTAGTTCGCCAAAAAATTTTACTTTCTTTTTTCTTTTGTTTAAAACTCTTAGTATAATCTAAATTAGCAGACAAATTTTTTAATTTTTTGAATTTTGTAAAAGATAAAAAAATATTCTTTGTTGTAGAAGAAGTTTTTGTTGTTTGATTTAAAGATCTAAACTTTAATTTTAAGAATTTTTTAGATGAGTAATCATTCAAACCTTTGAGGTTTTCGATTAGTAAGGAAATATCTTCTTGTGTTCTAAAAGCATTAAAAAAATTTTGTTTTCGACTTTTTTTTAATTCAAAAAGAACTTTAGAAAATTCTTTAGTCGTAAGATCCCCGACTAATTTTTTTACCCTAGTATTTTTAGGGTCAATTGTTTGACCCATAGTCGATACATAAGACGATAATTTTTGTTTTGGTTCAGAAAAAGGCACTGCAGTTTTACCAAAATTAAAAAAATAAGAATCTTTTTTTAGTGGAACTAATTTACGAGACATTTTACGAAAATATAATGTATCTCTAAGCCATAAAGACAAAACATCTAAACTTATATATCTTTTATAACGTCTATTTTTACTTAAAGTTTTTATTAAAGTTTGTTTTGAGACATTAGAATCAATTGAATTTTGATCTATATTTTGATGAGCAGTTTGTTGAGCTTTTTTACTTTGATAATATTTTGATTTTTGATACTGCAAAACTTCATCTAATTTGTATTTTGCACGAAAGCCCCACAATAATGAGACAATTCTACTATAATTTGATGCAGAGTTTAATGCTAAGTTATTTGATACTAACGAATTATTTTGTTTTAATTCTAGTTTTGTAATTCGTTTATAAAAAAAGCCTGTTTTATTTTTTGAATGCCATTTTTGAAAAAGAATATTTTGATCCGGAAATTTGCTTCTAGTTATAAAACTCCCTTTTAAAGGATTATATAATTTTTTAAAAAAATTAAAAGGAACTATAGATTTCGAATATTTATTTTTAGAGATAGAAAAATTCAAATCATTCCACGGTTTCACAACTAAAGACGAGCCATAAAATTTCGAAAAATAATTCCAATAAAAAGACCAATTTCCTAAATATTTCCACTTATAACTATTTAATTGCGAATCTGATTTTTCTGAAGAATTTAAAAAAACACTATTTCTTTCCTTTTGAAAAAAAGATAAATTTGTCTGATTAGACAAATTCTTGGGCATTTCTAAATTTTTAACATTTGTTTTAACTTTTCTTTCTATTTCAGAAAGTACGGATTCAGAAAAAACTGGAAATTGGCTGAAAAAAGCATTTTTAACAGTAGTATTTAAAAATTTATCAGTTGTATAAAAATTATTATCCCCAGATTTACCAAGCAAGTTTCCTTCAATAGTAAAAAGTTGTTTGAAATTCTCTTTAACTTTTGTTTTATCTGAAAATTTATAACCTGACATTAAAATTGGAAAATTTAATTTTTTAATATTTATCTTTGTTTGTTTTTTAAATATATCAAATTTTTCAAAACTACGTAAATCCATATTGAATTTTTCCGGAAACTTATATGAAATAGTATCCATAAAAAAAGCTCCAGTCAAATAATCAGAAAATAGTTGAAAAGAATTTGTTTTTTTTAGACTAGTCAACCAGTGATCATAATTTTTAACTAAATTCATTTCTGAAAAATCTAAAAAATAATAAGTCCCAAATAGATTATACCAATTTAATTCTTCTTTTTTAAAACTAGACTCAGTTTCCAAATTGTATTTTTTTAAATCTAACTTTACTTGATTCGGATTAACTAAAACAAATAAATTCTTGTCCACTGCTTTCTTGTTAAAAACGGGATTAACAAAAGCATTTTTTTGAAAAGAAAAATTTTTAATGTTTATATTAGTAAATTGATATTTTGAACTAAAAGAAGAAAGCTTCAAAATTGAGTTAGTTTTCAAATTAGAAAATTGATTTTTAGAAATATTTTCTCTTATTAAATTATTTTTAACTAAATAATTAATCGGAAAACTAATATTATTCGAAAAAACTTTTTGTGAAAATTCATCAGAGAAAAATTTTCCATTTTGATTAGAACTAATCTTTACTAATTTTTTTGGTAATAATTGTCTTTCATAGAAAGCTGAGCTTCGCTCATTTTTCTCTTTATTATTAGTAAAAATTTTAAAAAATATATTTTTACTAAACGTTTTCGCAATATTAAACTGATTTTTTTCTTTTCTTAAACAAGGATCAATAGAAGACATATTATGCCAAACCCATTCTAAACTTGCTTTTTGAAATAAATAATTTTCCCAGAAATTATTTTGAGAAACAAACTCAGTAAAATTAGGACTAGTTTTAACGTTTTCTACTTTAGTATTAATTAAAGGTAAAGTTGAAACTGACGAATTAGGAAAACAACTATCACTTTTTTTTTTCCACCAAAATTGAAAATTTTTATACGACCTTGTTTTACTCAATTCTGTTTCAAACTTTAAACTAGATGCTAATCTATAACTCCCCCAATCTTTATTGGGGAAAGACTCATTTACATTTTCTTTACTAAGAAAAATTGCTTTATTTAAATTTTCTAAAAAATTTGAAGAAATAAAATAATTTTTAGAAGAATTCTTTTGTGCATAAGTTCCGATATAATTTTCAGTATCAGCAACCTTAGAAAAAATGGATGATTCGCAAGATTTCATATAATTTAAATAATTTAAAGTTTCGATATTAGTTTTTTTCGATTTTAAAGGATTTTCAATTGGTAAAAAAGCTTTTGTTTCGTTAAAAAAATCAATATTAGTTTTTTGATTTTGCCAATTTTGATAAGAAGAAGACGAAATTAAGCCTAAACACCCTACAAACGGAATAATTAAATAAAAATAAATCGGTTTTTCACTAAAAAAATTTAACTGCGAAAATTTTAAATTATTTGATTCCGAAAAAACATTATGATTATTTTCCCATCTTAAACGGAATAAAAAATTTTGAGAAGGTAATAAAATCCACCAATGTTTTCTCGTCGATAAAGGTTTAACTATTGAATTAGACCATAATCCTAATTGGTTCGATTCTACTGATTGAGCAAAATGCCAATCAATAACGGAAGTTTGTACAGCATTACTACTAAATGTATTTTTTCTGATTTGCAAAAAAAATAACTTTAGTTGATTTTGTTTCAACGAATAGCCTATAAACTGCTGACTATTCAATTTTTTTATGGTAAATTTTTTTTTTAAACTTAATGATAAAAGCATTTTTTATAAGTTTACTACAAATAATAATCCCAACTCCTAAGTTTTTTTCTTTAAAGATTAAACAACGTATTTTTTTCCAAAAACACATTTTTTTACTTAGGAAATCTAAATTTCTTTAAAAATCAAAAAATCTTTAAAAAAAGTTAGATACAGTTTTTTTAAAACTAAACAATAATTAAATTTATTGTTTTGTATGTTACAAAAATACAAATTTTTACAATATGATTTAGCTAAAAACTATACAATTCGATACTAAATTTTAAATTTTCTGAATTAGGTTCAGAAATCTGAATTATCATTAATTCATGATAATTCATGTTTCTAAAACGAAACATACACTCGGGATGACAGGATTCGAACCTGCGACCTCCTGTTCCCAAAACAGGAGCGCTACCAAACTGCGCTACATCCCGATTTTTTTTATATTATTTATATTTTATTATATAATAAAATTAGACAATTTGCAAATTATTTCTGAAAAAGAAATAATGAAAAACAAACTTAGACGTTAAAATTCAATGTCTTTCAGACAGCTAAAAAGTAAGTAAAAAACTTTTGACTATAAAAATTTGCCGAGAACCAGGATTGAACTGGTGACACAAGGATTTTCAGTCCTCTGCTCTACCACTGAGCTATCCCGGCAAAACTGATTAGACCTATCTACTAGAATAGATTTATTCTAAAAAAAAAACACTTTCTACTTATATAGTAACATAATTTGGTTTTTTATCTAGTTTTTTTATGTAAGTTATATAGTATTTTTAATTTTACAAGTTTTACTTTTAAAAACTTAACAATTCAGTGTCAACAAAAACATTTATTTCTATCTAGCTATATAGAGATACTTGCAATATCTCTATATAGCTAGATTAAAAAATTAATTTGTTTTTAATTGTTGAATTAATAACGGTTTTAAATTTTCATATAATTTTAAAAACGTTTGTGTATCACAAAGGCTCAATTGTGACAATGTCTTACGATTTAATTGAATATTACAAATTTTTAAAGCAAAAATAAATTCATTATAATTTAAACCAATCTTACGAACCGCTGCATTTAATCGTGAAATCCATAAACTACGAAAATCACGTTTCTTTTTACGACGATTAATAAATGAAAGTTTTAAAGCTTTCATATATCGTTGATTTGCCGTTCTAAAAATTGTTGAAGCAGCGCCTCTAAATCCTTTTGTATAATTTAAAATTTTTTTTCTTCTTTTACGAGCAACAATACCTCTTTTAACTCTAGTCATCTAAAATAATCTTCCTTCTAAAAATTTTTAAAACTTTAACTTAATTAAAACTTTTTTTAGTTTTAATTAAATTAAGTGTCTCTAAACTCTGACACTTAATTATATTTATATAAAACTAACAAACTATAAAATTCAAACTACTCATTCTTAAAAATTGAATCTTTTAAAATAATTTAAAATTAACATTTTTCAAAAGATTCAAAAGATACTAATCTTAGCATAGAGAATCGTGATTTATATAAATAATTTATTTTGTTTTTTAATTTTGATTAATGGAAATAATCTTTGTGTGTTTTCCCTCACTAAAATTTAGTGAGAAAATTTTAGTTTTTCTAATCCTCATTATTATAGAAATCATAACTAGTGAAAACTTATTTAAAATTAGTTTTTTAAAAAGCTGATAATATAAACCTCTATAGATTATTATAGAGTAATATAGATTATGTCCATTATCTAAGATAATGGATAATGGGCATATGGCTTACCCTTAAAAAAACTCTATGTAAAGTTTTTTTCTTACACTTAGTTTAATTAAGTGTAACTTTAATACGGGACTGACGGGACTCGAACCCGCAACTTCCGCCGTGACAGGGCGGTGCTCTAACCAATTGAACTACAATCCCTTTTATTTACTTCAAACTAAATTACATGATAATTTAGTTTATAATTTTTGTCAACTAAGTGCATTATTCGCTTTTTTAGTTTGTTTTTACTTGTTTATTTGTAATCAAACGACAAACGCAAGATGAAACTTCACTTGCCATTTGATTACAAATAAAAAATAAAAAGCTATTAAAAAAATTAATAAGCTAAACCCATACTTCTAGTGCTTTCCGCGCTTGTATAAACACGTACACTTAAAAAATCTGTTGGACAAGCTGATTCACAACGTTTACAACCAACACAATCTTCTACACGAGGTGCAGAAGCCATTTGTGCTGCTTTACAACCGTCCCATGGAACCATTTCTAAAACATCTAATGGACAAGCACGTACACATTGTGTACAACCAATACAAGTATGTCAGGTAGGGTAGAAAAAAGTTTTTAAAATTTTTCACTCTTTTCTTTCCTCCATAAAAACTAGACTTGTTAGTTACCTAACATCTAGCTTTAATTGATAAAAAATCGAAAAAAGAGAAATGTACTTGATAAAAATAAGGATGATTGAAAAAAAAAAAATGCACTCTAACATAGATGGTTTTAGCTTCGCTCATTTTTCTCTTTTATATCAATTTTCTCTTTTCAATTAATAAAAAAAACGTCACTATTAAAATTTTAGATACGTTTTTTTTTTGATCAATTTTTTCGTATCAGCAAAAATTATTAAAAACACAATTTTTAATACAGTTATAAACTCAAATAAAAATAAAAAACAAACTTTTAATTTTTACAGCAAAAATCACTTTTATAAGGAATGGTTTTTGCCATTTTATCTTTCATTAATTTCTTTAATTTAAAACTTGAAAACAAATTAAAAGAAATTAATAAAACAATCAAAGAATTTATTAGTATATTCAAATCCAAGTACTAAAAAGCTGTAGAAAATTGTTAATTAATTTTTAGGAATTTGACCTATATCTATTCAATTTAATGAATCATAAAAAATAAACTTTAAAAAAGTTTAAAGAGTTTTAATCTATGAAACTAAATCTGATTTTTAAATAGCTTTAGCTTTACGAAAATCCATTTCTAAAAATAAAAAAAATTGTTTATTTCTAAATTTAGAATATAATTGTTTATAGAATTTATTTTTGAATTACCTCAGGAAGTCTTCATCAAGATAAATTTCTCTTATATTTATTTCCTTTCAAAAAATTTTATGTACTTTTTGAATAAATTAGAGCATTCATTATAAAAAATTTTTCTAGATTCATAATATTTCTTCCAACTGTAAAACATCAAAAAATATTTTGAGTAAAAAAACTATACAAAACAGTTTAGATAGAATGATTTTTTAGCTGTCTGAATTATCTATTGATAGATAAACCAGTAAAAAAAAATTTGTTAGGAAATGAACAAAAATTTTTATTGTTTAACTTTAAACTAAAGCAAAGATAAATAAAATTTTCGAGAGGGAAAACACTCACTCTGTAATATGTTAATAGTGTGTGTTTTTCCCCTCACTAAAATTTCTTTTCGAAATTTTTAAATTATCGATGAATTTCAGTCTGCAGAAAAAGAAACAATAAAAAAATATTAAAATTCTATATTTGTTAACCTAAATTATTATATACTTATTTATAATAATTTGGAATAAAAACCGTACATGAATATTTTCTATTCATACGGCTTTAAAGAAAAATAAAACGATAATTATAAAAGAATAGTTAAAAATGCATTATAATACTATAAAATATAGAACATTTTTTTCTTTTAAATAATTTTTTGGTTTTCATTTTGTTTAATAAACTAATTTAAGAAAAATATTAAAAATTTAGTAATAACATAATTTTTGCTGTTAAAACTACCTGTATTTGAAAAATTTTTAAAACTTTTTCAAATTACATCTATAATATTATTATGTTACATTTATATTCATTTTACTTTAAAATCTGATTAAAATGTAGAAAAATGTCTTTTAAAAAGAGTTTTAATAGTTATTTCTTAAAATAATAAAAGAGAAAATGAAAATAGTTTTTTTTAAACTAAGTAATGAACCGAAGAAAATAAAAAACACGTTTTATTCGGTTCATTAGTTAGATGCATTTCAAAATACTCAAGCTTACACTATTTTTATTACAAGTCTTTGAATTTTTTCAAGTGCATCTAATACAAAAAAAGTGTAATTTTCGCTCAAGCTTGATTTAACAAATTCAAAAAAAAACTACATTATTTAACCAATTTTAAATGACAGAAAGATTAATTAATCTTCATGTTCTTCAAACGGGTCACGCAAACGTTTTGATGGAGGCCCGAAACCTACATAAATAGAATAGGCTGTAATACTTAGTAAAAAAAACCATAAAAAAATGAAACTCGAAACTTATTCTTAAGAAAGAATAGGCTTCTGTTCACGATTCGTACTTGCTTGTCACCAAGCATACGGCTCTGTACATATTCCTAATTCCAGATTTTGAAATTAAATAAAATTATTCAATTTGGAATGAAATATGTTGTTCTTTATGAAAAACTCTACTGACATTAACAAATGTTAGATCAGAATGAATCATTATTAAAAATTTCTTTTGTTAAAAGATTCCTATTATTTTATTCAAAAATGATAGATTTATATCCAAATATATCTAAAGAAATACAAATCTACATAACTAAAAAAGTTAACACTAAACTACTATTTTGTTTTGTGTCTCTATAATAATAGTCAAAAATCTAGGGTTAAGCTATAAAAACTTATTCTTTTTTTTGAGCTTTAGTACTTGAACGAAAACTACGTTTCGTATGAGTCCAGTAAAAATGTGGACTTACAAATTTCGCTCAAGTTTTTACTTATAATCGAAAGTTAAAAATAAGTATTAAGAACTGGCATGCTATTTTACCTTTTAATTGTTTTAGATTTTTCAATTAATTCTTTAATTTTTAAAGATTTTACTCAAAATATAAATATAATGTTACTTATTTAAAAAAATTATATTTATTGAAAACAAAAAACTAAAGATTAAAAAAAAATTCTTCTAGGTAAACCAGTCGATTTATAGAAATTTTCTTTAAGAAACCGCACATAGTAAAAAAAAATGCTGGATTATCCATAAAAATTGAAATTATATAATTTTCTTAAAATCATCCTCTATTTTTTTGTCTAAATTTTACGTTTTTTATTAGTTTACTAAACAAAATCAAAATTTGAAAAAGAAACCGTTATAATTACTTTTCTCTTTTTTTAATTTAAAGCTTAAAACTTATTTTAATAAAGCATAGCTTTGTTATTTAATGTTACTTTTTTCAATTTTGAAACAAAATAACAAAAAATTAAAATCCTCGTATTTAAATATGAAAGGTTATATAAATTAAAAAAAACATTTATTTAAAATAACAATGTTTTATAAAAAAGTATAAAAAAATAGTCCTTTTTTTAAAGAGATCTTTTTTGATTTTTTTGCTTCAAAATTTAAATACTTACCTGTATATAAAGATTTTTTACTCTTTTTTAAAACTTAATTTTAATTGAATTAATCTTATTGAAGCTGAACTTTTAACTAATCTACATTATAGTTCTGCTTACAATTATAGGGATTTTTTTATGATAAATATCAATTTTTAATATTGCCAATTGTCTGGTTTAGTCGTTTTTTACACAAAGACTAGCAAAGGCGTATAATTTTAAAATTAATAGATTTATATTCTACTAAGTTGGATTAAATTTATTTAACGTTGAAAGCTTCCTACGAAAGGAAAAAAAAATACTTTGAACTAACTGTTCAAACTAATTCTTCATATTTACTTTCCCAATTAGGTTGTTTCAATAAAATATAAAACAAATAATCCTAAATGATGCAAGTTACTTTTTTAAATTATTCTGTAAAAATAGTTTTAATTTTTATATTATTTGCTGATAGAAGGTTTAAATCCCTAAACTCTTTATATTAAATGTATCAGAATCTTAAAAAATTCATTTTCATTAAATTAAAAACATTTTAAAATAAATACTTTAGGTATTTTCCAATAAATTTTGAAAATTATAAATGAATTTTTAAAATTGAAAAAATAATCCGCATTCTTAAGATAAGCAATCTGTAAGACTTTTCAGGTCTTTAAGACTTCGGTCTTCTTGTCCTCTACTTACACAGTCAGAATTACGGCAGATTCCAGATCATTTCTTTACTTTTTGCTTGCAAAAATAAAGAACAGGTCGCACACAAATCGCACCATAAATTTTAACGATATGAGACATACTTTTTTAATTTTTTAAAATTAATATTTTAACTAAGATTAAGAATTTCAGAAATTAAATCTAATTGTTAAATTGAAAAATTTTTCAAAATTTTTCAAATAAAAAGAAAAACTAATGAACAATAGATGAGTATCGAAAGTGAAGAATTAATAATCTTCTTTATACCAAAAAGATTTACAATCCTCATTCCGAAAAAACTAAAAATGGCAGTCAAAAGCTAAAAATACTGAAATTATTTATAATATTTTCTATCATTAAAGAAAATACATAATTTATTATAACAATATAGTGGATGTGTTTTCTTTTCATAGTTTTTACTCATATTTTCTTTATTCATATATTTTTTCTGAGATGAACCATTTATATGTTTTTAAATAAATATAAACAGACTTCTTCTAAATAAGTTTAAAACTTTAAAATTAAATTTTTTAAAGTTTTAAACTTATTAAAAAAAAATTGACTAGAAAAGAGAAAAATGATTGGAAAAAGCAAATA
>Ga0075154_10001731_pt1 | contig 15069 bp, 12 predicted proteins | sample JI71714BDNA_FD_70965 | JGI IMG/M metagenome (GOLD analysis project Ga0075154, IMG submission 70965) | Wastewater effluent complex algal communities from Wisconsin, to seasonally profile nutrient transformation and Carbon sequestration -... | ecosystem: Engineered > WWTP > Effluent > Algae... | reverse complement strand
AAGCGAAATTGTTGCTATGAAGCTCGCATCGGTCGGGCTGCAAACCTTTGAGGCATTTCTGCCTGCAGAAATTTCCGGCGGCATGAAAAAACGTGCCGGCATAGCGCGCGCAATGGCGCTTGATCCCGAAATTCTTTTTTTTGATGAACCCTCGGCAGGACTAGACCCCATCAGTTCGGCGGCGCTTGACAAACTTATTCGTGAACTGAATACTGCGATGGGCACGACAATGATTGTGGTAACGCACGAACTGCAAAGTATAGCCGACATTGCCGATGAAGTCATCATGCTTGATAAGTCTGCACGCGGTATTATTGCTCGCGGAACTCTGGCGGAGGTCAAGGCGATAACGGATGACAAGCGAGTCTATAATTTTTTCAATCGCATTGTCGAATAATCCGCCGAAACAAGTTGCAGAGCTATTAGCGAGCGAATACAATGCTGCACTCAAAAACTCAACATTCATCACTCAACATTTTGATATGAGCATCCCAACACGCCGTGTGAGCAGTCCGTTTATGATTGGCGCATTTGTTCTGGTCGGCTTTACTGTGCTTGTTGTGCTAACGCTTTGGCTTGGTGCGGCGAAGTTTTTTCAAGAATACAAAGAATTCAACACCTACTTCGATACGTCTGTGCAAGGCTTAGAAGCCGGTCAACCCGTGAAGTATCAAGGTGTTCCGGTGGGCAATATCCAGCGCCTCCGGCTTGCGGAGGACGGCAAACTTATCGAAGTAGCGGTGCGTATCAACAAGAATGTGGCGATTGACGACAGTATGCGCCTCAGAATTGAAATGGCGAGCATTGCCGGTTCACGGTATTTGCTGCTTTTTTATCCCGCCGACCCTGCTTTACTACGGCTGCATCCCACGCTGCCTTTCAAACCTGACCATCCCGTTATTCCTTCTGCGCCGTCTTCCATAGAAGAACTGCGTGTGAGCCTGAATGAGGCTCTGAATAACGTACTGGCAATTGACACACGCGGTATTTCATCGGAATCTGTGCGGGCGCTGCGCTCCATTGCAAAGGCAATGGAGAATCCCGAAATTGCAGAGATTCTACATAATGTCAATCTCACCTCGAAGGGCGTGGGAAGGCTGGTGGGAGCATTCGACACATCGAAAATTGTCAATAAAGCCGACAACGTGATGAACGATGCACAGGAAACCTCAAAAAATCTTGTTTTAATGAGCGAAACTCTTCTGCGTACCGTAGAGCAGCTTGAAAAAGTAACAAACCGCGTTGATAAAGAAATTGACCAAATGCAAATTGCCAAGCAAACCGAAAAGGTCATTAGCCGCTACGATACAACCATGCTTGGTATTCAAAACTCAGTAACGATGCTCACACGCCGTGCGGACAACTCTGTCAGCAATCTTGCTATTCTCATTCAAGAACTCAAAGCAACGAACCGCGACCTGCGTAAATCCTTACGCATGATTAACGACAACCCCTCGCAGTTGCTTTTCGCCGAGCCTCCTCCGAAAGAAAAATGAAGAAACAATTACCCATTTTGACCATGATACTACCTGCTTTCATTTGCACACCACGCTTTCTCAATGCCCTTCAACGCTTGCTTCTGAGCGCCATATTCCTTTTGCCGCTTGCTGGTGTGACCGCGTGTATTTCGCTTAAAACCGAATATCCTAAAACAACGTACTATCGTTTGGAAGACAAGCCTGCTCAGAAAGCTGCAAAGTCTGTCCCCGAAGGTCTGCTGGTGAAACCCTTCACCATTGACAGCGAGTTCGATACCGACCATATTATTGTCATGGCAAGTGGCACAGAAGCACAGCCCCTGCAATACCATCGCTGGACGAGCGAACCGCAAGAACTTATCTCGGCAAACATTACCAATCGCTTGCAGCAAAGCAGCTTTTTTGCACAAGGCGTGTTTACACCTGCGTCGTCGGTTGTGCCGGGCTTGCAGTTGGAAGGGCGCATTACAGAGTGTTTGGCGCGTGGGACGGCACAAGAGGGTAACATAGTCAGCCTACGGATTCACTGCACCGTGCAGCGCCTTGATTCTATCGGCAGGACGAGCGTTCTTCTTCAAAAAGTGTATTCGCACACCGTGCGCCGCGCAAATGATGGCGGAGCGTCTATCGCGCCCGCTATGAGCGAGGCTGTGAGCGCCCTCGGCGACGCACTTTTGGCAGACCTTACCGCTCTTCTTGTCCGCTAAACTCTTCTTCATTATGTCCAACGAACTCAGTCGCAAAGCCGTTCACGTCAGCATGATTGCCTGGGCATTGCTCATAGGGCGTATCGAACCATGGATGGTGAACGGAATTTGTTTTCTGGCGCTCTTGTTCAACATCTTTCTGCTACGACGCATTACCGCAGGAACGCTTGAGCGCGAGCAAGAGCGTGAACAAGGCTATTCTATCGGCTTGCTGGCATATCCGGCAGTGTTGCTTCTTATTGGTCTTGTGTGGCACAAACATCAAATTGTCATGGCAATTGCATGGGGCGCAATGGCATTTGGCGATGGATTTGCGAGTATTGTTGGTCGGAGCGTTCCCTCCCGCCCGCTTCCGTGGAACAGCAGCAAAACATGGTCAGGTTTTACGGGCTTTGTTTTTATTGGTTTTGTGCTGACGTGGTTATTTGTCATGCTATGCTTACCGCCCAATGTACGCGAAGGCTTGTCCATAGAGGCTTGGACGGGTATTATTGCGGCAGCAGTGGTAGCGGGCGCAGTGGCAGAATCGCAAGAAGGCTTTGTGAATGACAATATTGCCGTCCCACTGGCTTCAGCACTCGTCGCATGGGTGGGAATGGCAATAACGCTCCCTTTGCCGCCAGTGCCGTCCCACTGGCTTTACGGCTTGCTTGCGGTGAGTGTTTTTGCTGTGGGCAGCGTGGGATTATGAAAGATTGATGTTGCGGGTGGCATTGCAGGCTGGTTCTGTTCGTTTGCGATATTTCTGGGCGGTGGTTGGACGTGTTTGGGGCTACTGTTGGTGTTTTTTGCAGGCGGCTCGTTTGCTTCAGGTTGGGGCTTTGCACAAAAGCAAGCACTTGGCGCGGCGCAAGAAAATCATGGAATCCGCTCTGTTGTTCATGCGCTCTCGAATGCCGGTGTGGCGGCGGCTTGTGGCATACTGGCGTGGCTGCTCCCGAATGATGCCATGCTATTCAAAATTATGCTTGCCGCTTCGCTTGCCACAGCAACATCAGACACGTTTTCGTCCGAGTTCGGAACGCTCTACGGAAAACGCTTTCTGAACGTTCTTACGCTCAAGCCCGACACTCGCGGCACGGACGGCGTTATTAGTCTGGAAGGTCTTGCTTTCGGATTGCTGGGAAGCGCTTTGGTGGCGGTTGTTTTCAGCCTTGGTCTTGGCTGGGGAATCTGGACAATACTCATTCTTGGCGCGGGACTGGCTGCAAACCTCACGGATTCTGTGCTGGGCGCAACCCTCCAACGTCGTGGGCTGATGACCAATCATTCGGTGAACTTCGCTGCGACGCTTTTCGGAGCGCTCTTTGCGTTGTTCTTCTACCTTGAATTCAGGTATTGATATTTTGCCTCATTTCTTCATTATTTTTCCGATGATGTTTACACTTGAAGCCGAAGACCCTCATTCCAAAGCCCGCGCAGGGCGCGTTACGACCGACAGAGGTGTTATCGAAACGCCGATTTTTATGCCCGTCGGGACGCAAGGCACAGTCAAGGCAATTGAACAGCGAGAACTTGTCGAATTAGGGGCGCAGATTATTTTGGGCAACACGTATCATCTGTATTTGCGTCCTTCGGAAGAAGTGTTGTCAAAAATGGGCGGCTTGCACAAATTTATGAATTGGCAAAAGCCTGTGCTGACCGATAGCGGCGGCTTTCAGATTTTTTCCCTGAAAGAGATCATGAAATTGAGCGAAGAAGGTGCGGCGTTTTCGTCGCACATTGACGGCTCCAAGCATTTTTTTTCGCCGGAGCGAGTGATGGAAATTCAGCGATGCATCGGCTCCGATATTATGATGCTCCTTGACGAATGTACGCCGTATCCTGCCACGCACGACTACGCCAAGTCTTCGATGGAGCGCTCAATGCGCTGGGCGAAGCGCTGCAAAACGGCGGTGGAAACAACCGAGCCGCGCTACGGCGCACGGCAATTCGCTTTTGGGATTGGACAAGGCAGCGTCTTTAAGGATTTGCGGCGCGAATCGCTGGAAACACTCTGCGAGATTGGCTTCGACGGCTACGCAATAGGCGGTCTGGCAGTGGGCGAGAAAGCAGAGGTGATGTATGATATTGTTGATTTTTCGACGGACTTCATGCCGAAGCAGCAACCACGCTATCTGATGGGCGTTGGAACGCCACAGAATATCTTGGAGTGCATTGAGCGCGGCGTGGATATGTTCGATTGTGTTATGCCGACGCGCAACGCTCGCAATGCACAGCTTTTCACGACCAAAGGGCGCATCAATCTTCGCAATGCCAAACACCGCTTCGATGAAACGCCGATTGATGCGGGTTTGGAGAATTATGCGAGTGCGAACTTCTCGCGGGCGTATCTACGGCACTTGTTCATTGCCGACGAGATTTTGGCATTGCAACTGGCTTCGCAGCACAATATCGCATTTTACCTGTGGCTTGTCCGCACGGCGCGGCAGCATATTCTTGCCGGAACGTACAGCGCATGGAAACGGGATTTTTTGAGTGAGTCCTATCCTCTGTAACTTTCAAATGATTTTTTATGCTCGCAACCATCCAAACAGAACATAATTCTTTCCAAGTGGATTTCTCGAAGCCGCTCGACATCAGTATTCCCCTGCGTTCCGGTGAGGCAAACCCGAATGCGTTTTTTATCCAACAGCCCGAATTTACCCCGTTTCGGGCGGGCGGATTTGTGGGAAGCGTGGCAGAAGGCGGAGCGTGTAACTGTGAGAACCTACTGCTGAACCCGCACGGAAACGGTACGCACACGGAGTGCATCGGGCATATCACCAAAGAGCGCATCACAATTAACCAAGTGTTGAAGCGCTTTTATGCTGTTGCCGCGCTTGTTTCGTTAGAGCCGGAGCGTCTTGCAAATGGCGATGCTGCCCTCAGCGAAAAGCAGATACGTGCTGCTGTGAAGGGCTTACACACGGATGTATCGGCGCTCATCGTGCGCACACTTCCGAATCATGCCGACAAGCCTTTTCGCCGTTATTCCGGCGCTAACCCACCCTATCTCACGCCCGAAGCCGCCGAAGTCCTTGCCGTGAGCGGTGTGCGGCATCTTCTCATTGATTTGCCCTCCGTGGACAGAGAAGAGGACGGCGGGAAGCTCTCTGCCCATCATGCCTTCTGGCAATATGCCGATAATGCGGTCTTTGAGCCGCGTTTCGACGCCACCATTACCGAGATGATTTTTGTGCCGGACACCGTGCCGGATGGCGCATATTTTCTTAACTTGCAAATAGCCAGCATCGAAAGCGACGCCTCGCCGAGCAAGCCTGTTTTGTACACGATTCTTTAACCTTTTGTGGGACAAACGCCATGAGTTTCTTAACACGCCAACTCAGCACTGCCGCGCTTCAGCGCGAAAAGCTCAAGGACTACCGTAATATCGTCGTCATTCAAGTTACGGTCATTACGATATTGATGACGATGGAGGATTTGCTGGCGGGAATAGGTTTTGTCGATATCCAGAAGTGGGTTTATACGCTGTTCATTGCTTTTGCGGGCTTTTATTTGCTGCTACTTTGGGATATGATGCGAAATTTTACGAGCAATATGCTCATTGTGCGCGGCTCGCTGGCATGGCTCATGGTTTTATTTGTGCTGGGTGCAATGGGAGAGAATCCGTTTCAGCGGTTACTTCCCAACCCGCGTCCTTTCTACATCTTTATCCACACTTCCCTGACAATTATTCAAGGCTATGTTATTTCGCTGTCCATCCGTGATATTTTTGCCCGTGGCGGCGTAACAAGTGATAAACTCTGGGGTTCGGCGTGTGTTTATCTGATGATTGGCTTTGTTTTCGGTGATATTTTCGACTTGCTCAATCTTCTCAATCCCGGGACGTTTGGTGTGGAAATTCCGGTTGGTTTTGCGAGTTATTTGGGCGGTGTGTATTTTAGTTATGCCACGCTGGGCGGTGTAGATGCGGGCTACGATAATATGTCTCGCCTAGTGCGCAATGTCTCGGTGATTGAGTCGTTATTTGGTAACTTGTATCTGGTGTTTTTGATTGGGCGTATTTTGGGATTACCGACAGGTACTCCGCCGGAAGAAACACCGAAACCAACGCCGCCGCCACAAAAAGATGTTAGTCCTTACGAATAAATATTCTGCTCATCACCCCCCGTGCAAGCGATAGTTTAGGATATTATGGAAGCCTCATCACATCAAGCCTCAAAGCATATTTCACCAGAACAGACCGTCATCACTGCCGCCGATGGTTATGAGCTGGCAGCAAGTGTATATGCGCCTTTGGTACCGAATCGCCATGTCGTTTTGCTCAACTCCGGTACAGGCGTGAAGCGCGGCTATTATCACAAGTTCGCATCATTTCTTGCCAGTGAAGGCTTTACGGTTATTACATACGACTATCGTGGCATCGGCGATTCTTTGAGGGTTGCCATTCAAGATTTTGATACAAGCATCAGTGAATGGGGCGAAAAGGATTGTGTTGCGGCTTTAGACTGGGTTCACGAGCGATTCCCGGAGAAAAGGCTTACAGTTGTTGGGCACAGCGCGGGCGGCAAGATTCCGGGCTTTGCTCACAACAACGGCTATATTTCATCGCTGGTGACAGTTGCCGTGCCGAACAGCTATTGGGGCTTGTGGCATTGGTGGGGGCGGCGTGGTTACTTTCTTTTCGTGCAGTTTATTATGCCCGCATTGTCCCATTTGCTATCCTATTTCCCATCACGTTTTTTTGGCTTGGGAGAGAATTACCCCAAAGGTGTTGCGCTTGAATGGTCGCGGTGGAGCCGTCGCCGAGCATATTTACTACATCCGAAACGTGGGCATTTCCCGAATTATTTCGATGAATTTCGCGGCGATATTCTAGCGCTCAGTTTTACGGACGACATAGTAGCCACAGGTGCAGCAGCAGAAGCATTTATGCGCTTTTACGCAAACGCCGAGAACCACACGCACTGGCACATCAATCCGAAAGAGCACGGCATTGTATCCATTGGGCACTCCGGGTATTTTCGAGAAGCGTGCCTTTCGCTTTGGAAACAGCTTGCCGAATGGATTGAGGCGCATTAAGCGCTCCCCCGCAGATGACCGTCTCGAGTGCATATTGATAACCCATTCAACCTTTCTTTTTGCCAAGGAGTCTTAAAAGAGTCTCACGTGTAATTTGCATATCACGCAGAACTTCACGATTTTTGTAGTCTTGATTGTCTTTCCGTTTCACAAAGGAGCATTTTTCGTAATGAACGCAACCACCATGATGTACCGTCGCAACCGTCCGTTGTTTTTTGTCTTTTCTCTTCTGTGTGCCTTGGGTATGGCTACAGTTCCTTTTTCTACAACCGCACAACCCGTAGCCGGGAAGCCAACAAGTGGAAAACCGATAAGCGGGAAGCAGATAGATGGCAACACCGTCTTAGCAAAAGTTGGCTCAGAGACCATCACCTATAAAATACTGGAAGATGCTTATCGCAAAAATGTGAATAACAAAACACTGATTTTGTCAAATGTTTCAGCCGACAGCGTTCGTGACTTTTTGAACTTATACGTCAATTACCGCTTAAAGGTCTTAGATGCAAAAGCGCGAGGTCTTGACCAAAAACCTGAAATAGTACAAGATATTCGCCAGAATCGTAGTGCGCTAACGGCTCCGTACCTCTTCGAGCGGGCGATTGTGAACCCACGTGTGGACACTTCGTTCGCACGACGGAAGTTCCAGTTCAAAGTAGGACTTATCTTTACCAAAATTCTTAGTAACGATACAACTCAAGCATACAAGCGCACCTTGTCCATGCTCGAAGCGCTTAAAAAAGGTGCAGATTTTACGAAGATGGCGAAAGATTCCAGTGATGATGAGTATTTCCGCAACGTCGGTGGCGAAATGCCGCTCATTACAAGCGATCGCGTTCTGCGTGATATTGAGAATGCCGCTTTTACCATGAAAGTCGGAGACCTCTATCCCAAGCCGATTCGCTCTAACCTTGCTGTTTCAGGGTATTACGTCGTAAAACTTCTTGCAATGGAACCACGTGTCGCTGTGCGTGGGCGCTATATTCTCGTGAAGCCGCCTACTCGCCAAAGTAACGTACCAATGCCGACAAGCCCACAAGACTCAATAACTGCTGTTAAGCGCGCTGATAGCGTTCTTGGTCTCATCAAAGGCGGTCTGGATTTTGCTGAGGCTGCGAAAAAGTTTTCCGAAGATGCCTACGCTCAATATGGCGGGATTTTCCCAAGCTATTACACCGAGACAACTGGGTACTTGAACGGTTTGCGGACACGATTCCCTGAAGAAGTAGAAAAATGGCTCTTTGCAAAGGGTCGTGCTAATGGGGACGTTTCGGGTGTGATTCCTACGTTCAATGGAATGTACATCATTCGCCGTGATTCCTCCAAAATTGGCGGTGATGATCGTGAAGAAATCAAGCGTTTCTATAAGCGAGTTCACTTTGAAGCAGATAAAAAAGTGTTTTTTGACTCCGTGAAAAAAGCACGAAAATTTACGCTCAACTCAAAAACGTTTGATGCGTTTCTCGCTGCCGTTGACACAACTCGTCCCGCCTTCGATAGCGCACAGAAAGCGAAGTTAAGCCCGAAATTACTCAAAGAAACAGTTTGTAAATTTAACGGTTTTACGCTTTCGGTGAATGGTTTTGCAGATTCTCTGCTTATACGTCCTGATTTGCGTGGTTTTTCGCTCACACGTCAGGGCGCATCGCAGGCGCTTGATAAAATTATTGAAGCTGCTCTTACCGACGCTCTGACGCGCACACTGGAATCGGATTTCCCGGAATTTTCTGCATTGATGAAAGAATTTCAAGAGGGCATCCTCATTTTCCGTATTGAAGAACAGGAAATTTGGAGCAAAATGAAGTTTGACACAGCTCGCGCTCGCGCTTACCACGAGCCAATAAAAGAAAAATTCAAGACCCAAGAATTATTCGATTTTTCTGAGATTTGGGTAGCTTCGGATTCGCTTGCTCAAGCATTGTACAAGCGGTTGCAGGCATCCGGCAACCGCCCTTCGCTTTTTGATTCGCTTGCCTCAGAATATACCGAACGCGCGGGATACAAAGAGCGCAAAGGCAAGTGGGACCAGATGGCGGCAAGTGATTATACGATTCCAGCCGAACTCAAAAAGCGCGGCTCCAAGATTGGCGATATTTTACCTCCCTTCAAGTTTCAAGGCGCAATGAGTATTGTCCGCATGAATGCACGAATCCCCATTCGGCAAAAAACCTTTGAGGAAGCTATTCCAGACTTTGCTGCACAGTTTCAAGACACCGTTCAAAAAGAACTTACCCAGAAATGGCTCGACAGCTTGCGCGTCAAGCACACAGTCGTTATTGAGCAAGAGACGTTTACATCAATTTGGAAATAACTAACCAGAAATAATGACTATGAATTCACGTTTTGTTGCTTTTCTATTCACGGCAATCGCTCTTGTTAGCCCGATTCTGACGACGAACAAAGCGTCCGCGCAAGGCATGGGCAATATCAAATCCGGTGAGCCAATGGACAAAATCGTTGCCATCGTCGGTAACGAAATTATTTTGCAATCCGAAGTAGTCGGTCATCTTATGATGAGTGCAATGCAAGAACGCCGCACGAACGCTCGCCCTGACGACCCGGTGCTGCTCAGGCGTTCGCTGGACGTGCTTATCAACGAAAAACTCATCGTTACAAAAGCAATTGAGGATAGTTTGACAGCTTCGGAAGATGAAATCACCGAACGCATGGACTACCAAATCCAAGCAATGATGCAGCAAATGGGTTCGGAGCGGCGCATTGAGGAAGTGTACGGAATGTCTATGGCAAAAATTCGCCGTGACTTCCGTGACGAAATCCGCAAGCAACTTCTTACCGAGCGTCTTTCGCAGCAGAAATTTGCAGCAATGAAAGTTTCATCCAAAGAAGTACAGGATTTTTTCAAGCAATACAAGGATTCCATCCCTCCTGTGCCGCCCCAATTCGAGATTTATCATATTGTTAAAAACGTAGAACCTTCGCCGGAAGCAAAAGACAAAACACTTGCGTTGGCAAAAAAAATACGTGATTCTCTCGTTGCCGGTGGCGATTTTGCCACGTTTGCGCGACGCTACAGCAATGACCCGGGTTCGGCTGCATCGGGTGGAGACTTAGGGTTCGTGGAGCGCGGAAAGTTTATTGCCGAATTTGAAAAAACTGCGTACGCTCTTCAAATTGGCGAAATTTCGCAACCCGTAGAAACGCCGTTCGGTTTTCACGTCATTCAGCTTCTCGACAAACGCGAAACCGCAGTGAAGACACGCCACATCTTGCTCAAACTTGGTCAGACCGACGACGACGCTACACGCACGAAGAAATTTCTTGACTCGCTTAGAATGAGAGTCGCAAAGGGTGAATCCTTTGAAGACCTCGCCAAGCAATACTCCGACGATACCGATACGAAGGCTTTCGGTGGGCTGCTTGGACGTATGGAAACCACGAAACTTCCGGCTGATTTGCGTGAAAAGATTGAGAAACTCAAAGACGGTGAAATCACGGAAGCGCTCACGTACAGCGCTCCGGGCAGCACCAAAAGTGGTTTCAACATTGTATTTCGCAAAAAATATATTCCCGAGCACAAAATTACGTTTGATGATGACTACAAACGCCTTGAGCAAATGACCACAATGCAAAAACGCGCAAAAGTTTATGATGACTGGATGAAGGAATTGCGCAAAAGCATTTATTGGGAAGTCAAAGGTAAATTGTAAGAAGACGTTGGCATAAAACATTCTGCGGAGTATGAAGAACACGTTTGCACAGTCAATAATTTGTGTAAATTTGTTCCGTTTACTCTTCCAGTACAATAGCAATGCGCCGCACAGAACGTCTGTGCGGCGCATTATTTCTCACTGCACCAGCAATTTCTTTTGCAAATCCGCTATGGGCAATCACTCCCACCATCAAAAACTTAGCCTTCCCGGGCTGCTGATTACTGTCGGAATTATCTACGGCGACATCGGCACATCACCGCTCTATGTACTCAAGGCTGTTGTGGGCACGCGCCCTATCACAGAAGACCTAATTTTAGGTGGCTTATCTTGTGTTTTCTGGACGCTGACTCTTCAGACCACGATTAAGTACGTTCTCATTACCCTTCGTGCGGATAATAACGGAGAAGGTGGTATTTTCTCGCTCTTTACACTTGTGCGGCGGCGTGGGAAATGGCTTGTGGCACCAGCGATGCTGGGTGGCGCATCGCTGATTGCTGACGGTATTATTACGCCGCCAATTTCGGTCGCCTCGGCAATTGAGGGCTTACGCATTATTGACCCTGCGCTGCCCACCGTTGGTATTGCAATGGCAATTATTACAGCGCTTTTCATCGTGCAGCAGTTTGGCACGGCAAAGATTGGTCAGGCGTTTGGTCCTATCATGGTGTTATGGTTCGGGATGCTTGCCACGCTAGGTATCGCCAATATTGGTGCATATCCGGCAGTTATCAAAGCGTTCAACCCATATTATGCGTATCACTTATTGACTGCTTTCCCGCAAGGATTCTGGATTCTAGGCGCGGTATTCCTTTGCACCACCGGTGCGGAGGCTCTCTACTCCGACCTTGGGCACTGCGGGCGACCTAATATTCAAATGTCGTGGGGATTTGTCAAAACAGCACTTATTCTCAATTACATGGGGCAAGGCGCATGGTTGCTTTCAAGCGGCATGAAGACGCTTGGCAATATCAATCCGTTTTACGGTATGATGCCGTCATGGTTCTTGCCTATCGGTATCGGCATTGCCACTGCCGCCGCAATTATTGCCTCACAAGCACTTATCACAGGCTCTTTTACGCTCTTTAGCGAGGCAATTAAGCTGCACCTCTGGCCCCGCCTTGCGATTCGCTACCCCTCGGAATCACGGGGACAAATGTATATCCCCACGGCAAATTGGTTGCTCTGGGCAGGCTGTATGTTCATCATGTGGCATTTTCAAGAGTCCAGTCATATGGAGGCTGCATATGGCATCGCTATCACACTGGCAATGCTATCGACGACTATTCTCTTGGCACAATACCTCCGGCGTATGGAATACTCTACGGGCGTTGTGCTGGGCATTGTCGCTGTTTTTATTTCTATCGAACTGGGTTTTTTGATTGCGAATATGAGCAAGCTACACGAAGGTGGCTGGATAACGCTTGTTATATCATTTGTACTGGCGATGGTGATGGTAATTTGGTTTAATGCCCGCATTATTCTTGCCCGTTTTGCGCATAGTGTTCGTATTGAGGATTATCTTTCGGCATTGCGCGACCTCGCCGAAGACCGCGAAGTACCGAAGTATTCAACACACCTTGTCTATCTCAACAAAGTTTCATATCCACATCAAGTTGACCGCAGTATCATTTATTCCGTCTTAGAAAAACAACCGAAGAGAGCTGATATTTACTGGCTTCTGCATATCGAAACGACAGATAGCCCTTACACGATGGAGTACGAGGTGGAGCATCTTGTTCCCGATGCCGTCATTCGTCTGACGTTTTATCTGGGTTTCCGTGTGCCACTGCACATCAATGCGTTTTTCCGGCAAGTGGTCTGCGACCTTGAGAAAAACGACGAAGTAGATACCTCCAGCCGCTACATCTCGCTCAAGAACAACCAAATTACGGGTGACTTCCGCTTTGTGGTGTTTGAAGAATATCTTTCCGATGAGTACGACCGCCTGACGGTGCTTCAGCGCCTTATCGTCGAAGCATACATTTTTCTCAAGCGCTTCAGTCTTTCGATTGTCAATGAATTTGAACTGGACTTGAGTTCGGTAACGGTGGAGAAAGTTCCAATTTCGACGCACTCGCACCAATATTTGAAGTTGAAACGCATAGAAGATTAACATTTTCTGACGGCGGAAGCGAGAAAAACAAGGCTTGTATGGCAAAGCAGCGTTTGACACCTGATGAGTATTATCAAGCTATTCAAGAGCCTCACAAAAGCATTGCTCTGGAAGCACGGAGATTACTCCGTAGTACGGAACCGGATGTGATCGAGGAAATAAAGTTTGGTGTACCTTTCTACTCGCGTCAGGGAATGGTTTGCTACATGAACATCAACAAAAGTGGCGTAACAATCGGCTTTATCTGTGGAGCGCAGATGGCGGATACATTCGGACTGTTTTCGGGAAAAAACCTTAAAATGGTGCGTCATATTGCACTGCCAAGCGTGGATTTTATTCATGAAAACTATGACAAAATCACAAATTATGTTATTGAAGCGCTTGTAATTAACGATTCTAAAGCGAAAAAATCATTCTGATAGGAAACAATGACCGATACAGTATCAACCGGAACAGCAACCGAGCCGCAAATACCCGAAGGCAACGTCATTACGTGCTTGGACAAAGGATTTGTGCGTCTTGTGGACTATATGGGTTCAGACGCAGCTATCGTACAAGCGGCGAGGGTTTCGTATGGTGCCGGTACAAAAAAAGTGAGTGAAGACAGGGGATTGATTCGGTATCTCATGCGCCATGCGCACACAACGCCGTTTGAGATGGTCGAATTCAAATTCCACGTGAAGCTCCCGATTTTCGTAGCGCGTCAATGGATTCGCCATCGCACGGCGAATGTGAACGAGTATAGCGGGCGCTATTCGGTCATGCCCGATGAATTTTATGTGCCGGATGCCGCGCAGATTCGTCCCCAAAGCACCACCAACAAGCAGGGACGAGCAGAAGAAACATTTTCCGACGCGGAAGCATCATCAATACAAGCGCTCTTGCAGAACGGGCAACAGCGGGCATACAACGATTACGAAAAACTGCTCGGTGATAATTTTGCCCGTGAGCTGGCTCGTATCAACCTTCCGGTGTCGCAGTACACAGAGTGGTACTGGAAGATTGATTTGCATAATCTGTTTCATTTCTTGCGACTCCGCATAGATGCGCACGCACAATACGAAATCCGCGTCTATGCCGATGCAATGGCACAGATGGTACGCGAAATTGTCCCGATGGCATTTGAAGCATTTGAAGATTACACCTTAAACGCCGTTCGCCTTACAAAACCTGAGATTCAAGCAATGAAGCGCCTTCTGGCAACGACCGATACCACACTTCTGACCGATGAAGCGCTTTCAGAATGTGGTTTGTCCAAACGCGAAATGGAAGAATTTCGTAGTAAATTGCGCACAATGCAGCCTTGAAAATCGGTAGCTCTGAATTTTGTTATGTACGATTTATTTGCACTCTAGCCATTCATACTCTATGCTCACGCAAGCCATTCAAGACTATCTGAAAGCAATATACAAACTCAGCGAGCATAGCAGCGGCGAGGGTGAAGGGGGCGGCAAACTCGGTGCTGTTACCACCAATGACCTTGCCCGCGAACTCAAAGTAGCACCTGCTTCTGTCACCAATATGCTCAAGCGTTTGAGCGATATGCACCTTGCTTCCTACACATCGTACAAAGGCGTAACGCTTTCCGAGGCAGGTAGCAAAGCAGCACTGGAGATTATTCGGCATCACCGTCTCTTGGAGCTGTACCTCAAGGAAGCGCTTGGGTACTCGTGGGACAAAGTGCACGACGAAGCGGAAACGCTAGAACACCACATTTCCGAAGAATTTGAAGACCGCATCGCAGCTATGCTCGGTGATCCTAGATACGACCCACATGGCGACCCAATCCCGAGTAAAAATGGAACCGTCCCACCGACATCCACAACACCGCTTGCGGCACTTGACACTGGTATGAATGCTATTGTATCGCGTGTTTCCGATGCGAATCCGGAATTTTTACGCTACTGCGCCTCGGTTGGTATTGTGCCTCGTGTTGAAGTCCAGATTCTCGCAAAAACGCCGTCCAGCGAGACGCTGACGCTGCGCATCGGTTCGTCTGAAGCGGCAAGAGAGCACGTCGTCGGTAGTGTGGTTGCTGAGCAGGTTTTTATTGAAAATTTCACCCCTTCCAGCACGTA
>Ga0075154_10001730_pt1 | contig 15069 bp, 8 predicted proteins | sample JI71714BDNA_FD_70965 | JGI IMG/M metagenome (GOLD analysis project Ga0075154, IMG submission 70965) | Wastewater effluent complex algal communities from Wisconsin, to seasonally profile nutrient transformation and Carbon sequestration -... | ecosystem: Engineered > WWTP > Effluent > Algae... | reverse complement strand
TTTTTTTATGTTGCAAAAACCAGCCGTTTAGGTTATATGAATTGTGATAAGTTCTACAAATTACCACCTGAAAAACTTACCCTACTAGCAGTAAATGAAGCTCCGGCGGAGAATGTCAATTCCTTTTTAGTTTTTAGCAAGTATAAAAGTTTAATGCTGCCGAATACAAATAATCCCGAAAAGGCTGAATTTAGCAATATCGCCAAAAAATCTAAATGTAAAGCTGTAGTAATTAAATATGAAAATAAAATTGCGTATTTAAGTGTGCAGGAACTTAAAGCCGGAGATGTGCCTGAAGTTACGCCTGAGTTTGTTGCAATGACACCGACTCAATTAAAAACTGAGTTGAAAAAGTTGAAGTAACAGTGTTAGGTGTAATGATGGCAGGTTGATATAAAAGGCCTTTACTATTTACCAATTCATTCAAAACATGTAGACTAACCAATAAGCAGCATGTGTTGCCTGTTAAAAAAAAGAGGTTGAAAATTTTCAACCTCTTTTTATGTTATGCTGCTGAAATTATTTTGTGAGCATCATTTGTTTTGTTGCGATTATTTTTTCGTCAACTATTAGTGAGTAGGTTAACAGGCCTGAATTTAATTGTGTAGCATCAATTTCAACATTACCTGAACCAGTCGTCAATTGAATGGTTGAAATAATTAAACCTTGCTGATTTACAATTTGTAAAATTGCTGATTTAGCAGAAGCCGGAACATAATAATTAATGGTAGTATTACCTGTAAACGGATTAGGTTTATTTTGGAATAAAACAGGCATGTCCGATTCTTCAGCCAATATGATGTATTGAGCATTACTATTTTCGCTACTTGTTGGATTACCGCTTATTAAATTTTCTAATTTTTCAATACGTTCTTGTAATAATTTGTTTTCTGCAGTAACTGTTTCTACAACACTGTTAAGTGATGCTAATTTCGATGATAATTCCTGAATACCAATGAGTGCAACACCTGCTTTATCCATTGCCGCAATAGTAGTATCATCACCTAAACCAAAAGCAGCATAAAAATCCTGAGCCATAGGGCCAATATGTTTTATGTTTGGATCATCGGCTATATAATTCCATTCGGTGACAGACAATTTATTTATTTTATCTAATATTTCTGTTTTGTTTAATTCAGTAATATTTCGTTTCAATCGTTTATCACTCGCATCGGTCCAAACACCACCTGTGGTTAGTTTTGCCGTTGTTGCCTGAAATTCCATTACACTGCCAGCTGAAGCATTACGCCCTATTCCTAATTTATTAATAGAGGAATTACCTAAACGAATTGAATTGCTTTGACTTATAGAAGTAAAATAACCAATTGCAATCGCATTTGTTATGGTTGCTGAGCTAACATCGGTGCCATATCCCATTAAAACACATTGTTCATTGTCTGCATAGCTGTCGCCACATTTTGAACCAATATAAGTATTATAAGCACCTTTGGTATAATAACCTGCATCTGTGCCCATATATACATTGTATCTGCTTGAAGTCCCGCTACCACCAAAATTATAACCGGCATTTTCTCCTACAAATGTGTTGGCATATCCATCAACTTGTGTGTACCCTGCATTTCTCCCGATATAAACATTATCATATCCATTTACTGAACTAAATCCGGCATGAGCACCGATATATACATTGTAATTCTGCGTATTACCATGCCCTGCAAAAGCACCAATTAAAACCGTCTCAGAACCTGCATTATAACTTCCTGCTCTATTCCCTACAATTACATTTAATGAATCATTGCCACCAATGTCCGTATTAGAATGAGTTACAGAACCTATACATATATTTTTATTACCGGTAATATTTCCATAACCTGCTGCCTGGCCAAGAAATATGTTTTCATCACCGGTGGTAGTTAATTGTCCTGCACCTGCACCAAATGATAAGTTGCGTCTACCTGATGTATTTGCAAAACCGGCTGAGGGGCCAATAAAAACATTATCATCGCCGTCATTATTACTAGTGCCTGCATATGCACCGATCGCAATATTATTAAATGCAGTAGTTGTGGCGGCGGATGCTGTATTTCTTCCTATGAAAATATTATCATTACCAATAAAAGTATCATGGTCAGTAGGCCCAATAAAAATACTTGGATATGAAGCGTCACCATCCAGTTTGAAAGCAGGAATAGAGCTAATAAATAATTGATTTTCGATGTAGAGATTATCCCAGCTTTTTGTAGTGCTGCCCAAATCGTGTATCGCATCAATGTTGGGAACTAAGTCAACATTAATGGACGTGCTTGTCAAATTAGATAAATCGGTAGCTACATCACCACCACCTCCGCCGCCGCCGGATAAACTGGTCCAGCTAATTCCGTTATACCCTTGAAAGTCTGTGCCATTCCAACGAATCATTCCGGCTTCCGGTGTGCCAACATAATTGCCAAGTTTTGCAGTGCCTAAATATCCGATGCCATCTACATATAAATTTTTCCAGCTTTGTGCTGCTGAACCTAAATCAATAGTATTATCTGTTCCGGGTTGTAAGTTGATGTTCACTGCTGTTGTGGTTAAATTATTCAGCGACTTACTTGCATCCTGCGACGAAATGGCTGTCCATGTGGTGCCGTTAAAATAGAAAAAACCGGGGTTCACATTTGTCTGGTAAATTAATAACCCTGTTGCCGGCGAAGCAATTGCATCACGTTGCACCTTGGTCATACGGGGAACTAATATTCCTTTTGAGGTGCTCACCATATCCAATAAAGCAGAAGGGTTGGGGTCTGTAGTCCCAATACCGGCGCTGCCTGTAGTCGGAAATAGGTTGGTTTGAGCAAATATGGCCGTCGTGGTTAATAATACACACAAAGCCAAAAGTAATTTGTTTGTCGGTTTCATATTATTTGAGTGTTTTAACAAAGGTGCCAAGCTTGGGTTGCGCTCACAATCCATTTTTTTGTAAAACTTAGAAACGTCCAAATTGGCTTAGAAGAAACTTGTATGTAATAGCTGCTCTGTTATAAGTTGAAGCACTGCAATAAACTATTGTTGGTTACGGTAGTCAGTTAATTCGCAAAATGCAAAAAAAAAGACCCTGCCGAAACAGGGTCTTGAAACCAATTTATCAATACTATTTATTTTACAAATAACAATTCACGATATTTCGCTAAAGGCCATTTGGTATCAGGTAAATAACGTTCTAACATATCGGCATGTTCGCGAATTTCATCAAACAATGTTTTTACATTATTACAATAAGCAAATGCCTTTTCGCGTGCATGTTCAATACGATTTGCGCGTTTGCGTTCTTCTACCATACGTTCCAATGCAGCACGTAAATGATTTAAATGCAAAGTGATGTTTGTAGCTAAATCAATTTGTTCTTTGTAATGTGCTTCATTTAATCCTACAGCTTTTAATTTCATAACATTGTCTAACAATGCATTTTGATATTCGACAGCGGCAGGTAAAACATAGTTGTAAACTAATTCTCCATAAATACGCGCTTCAATCTGGATTTTTTTCGCATATTCTTCGAATTCAATTTCCATACGTGCGTGTAATTCGCGTTCGCTCAGGATATGATTTTTAACAAAAATATTTTTTGCGCGTTCTGTTGCATAAAAGTCGATAGCTTCGGGTGTAGTTTTTACATTATTTAAACCACGGTTTTCGGTAGCTTCTTTTGCCCACTCTTCGCTATAGTTATCACCTTCAAATAAAATGTTTTTGCTTTCGCCGATGTAACGGGTTAATACTTTTAAAATGGCGTTGTCTTTGTTTTCACCACCTTTAATTAAACCGTCAACTTCTTCGCGGAATGCTTTTAATTGTGCGGCAACAATAGTATTTACGGTTGTCATTGCCTTACTGCAATTGGCACTTGAACCTACGGCACGGAATTCGAATTTGTTACCGGTAAATGCAAACGGACTGGTGCGGTTGCGGTCCGTATTGTCTAATAATAAATCCGGAATTTTATTGTGAATATCTAAACGTAAATCAGCTTTATCTAAATCGTCGAATGTTTTTGCATCAACACGATTTTCAATTTCATTTAATACTGAACGTAAAGCTGTTCCAATAAAAGCAGAAATAATTGCAGGTGGCGCTTCGTTGGCACCTAAGCGGTGATCGTTGTTGGCGCTTGCAATACTGGCACGTAATAAATCAGCATTGTCGTGCACTGCTTTAATGGTATTAATAAAGAAGGTTAAAAATTGTAAGTTGGTTCTTGGTGTTTTTCCCGGACTTAATAAATTTTTTCCGGTGTCGGTACCCATACTCCAGTTATTATGTTTACCTGAACCGTTTACACCTGCAAATGGTTTTTCGTGGAATAATACACGTAATTTATGATGACGTGCAACTTTTTCCATTACATCCATTAACAAACAATTGTGGTCAACTGCAATACTTGCTTCTTCAAACATTGGAGCACATTCAAATTGTCCCGGTGCAACTTCATTGTGGCGGGTACGAAGTGGTATACCTAATTTATGACATTCCATTTCGAAGTCCACCATATAATTAAATATACGTTCAGGTATTGTTCCAAAATAATGGTCTTCTAACTGCTGACCTTTTGCAGGGTAATGACCAATTAATGTTCTGCCGCAAATACTTAAGTCGGGGCGATTTAAAAATAATGCCTCATCAACTACAAAATATTCCTGTTCCCAACCTAAAGTTGCAGTAACGCGGGTAACGTTTTTATCGAAGTACTGACAAACAGGAACAGCTGCTTCATCGAGTAGGTGTAATGATTTTAATAAAGGTGCTTTATAATCTAATGCCTCACCTGTGTAGGAAACAAAAATAGTAGGGATACATAATGTACTTCCGCTTCCCAATTCCATAATGAATGCAGGTGATGATGGATCCCATGCTGTATACCCGCGTGCTTCGAAAGTACTGCGAATACCACCACTTGGAAAACTTGATGCGTCCGGTTCCTGTTGAACGAGTGCGCCACCGCTAAATACTTCGATACCTGCTGCAGGTCCGCTTGGTGTAAAGAAACTATCGTGTTTTTCGGCGGTTGTTCCGGTTAAAGGCTGAAACCAATGTGTATAATGTGTGGCTCCTTTGCTCATTGCCCAAGCTTTCATACTCGCAGCTACCTGGTCGGCAATTTTGCGGTCAATTTTTTGGCCTTGCTGAATGGAAGCTTTTACACTGAAATACGCTTCTTCACTCAGGTGTTTGCGCATAATTTCTTCGCTAAACACATTCGAGCCATAATAATCAGAAATTTTGGTGGAAGGGACCTTTACCTCAATCGCCTCGCGATTAAGCACCTGTTCCATAGCAGAGGACCTGTTTGATATCATTCCGGTTAATTTTTTTACAAAATTATCGGGAATTTTCGAAAATGTACATCAATTGTCCACTTTTTATGTGGAAAATCGACAAGAGGCTTAAAATTTCTGTGTTATTTTCTGGATAAATGAGAAAAATGATGAGTTGGTGGTAAAATAGTATATATATAAATAAGTATAATATGAAATTGAAGATATCACTAAAGCGCTTCTAAAAACTTGATGAGGTTAGCCCTTTCTGTGGCACTCAGGTTTTTGAACGCATCGGTAGATTTTTGGGCTTCTCCGCCATGCCAAAGTATAGCTTCTTCCAAGTTGCGGGCTCTGGCGTCGTGAAGGAAACGGGTATGCCCGTTAGCAAGCGCAGTTAGTCCGATACCCCAAAGCGGTCGGGTTTTCCATTCATAACCATTTGCCAAATAATCAGGACGGTTATCGGCCAAGCCGGGACCCATATCGTGCAGCAACATATCGGTATAAGGGTAGATGGTTTGATTACTCACCTCAGGAATATCTGCTAAAACACCGGTAGTCCATTTTTGGCGATGACAATTTTCACAACCGATTTCGAAAAACAATTGTTTGCCTTTTTGCACCTGAGGGTTATCGAGATTTCTGGGAGCAGGGACTGCCAAAGTTTTGGTATAAAAAGCAGTTACATCTAAAAAAACAGCATCAACTTCCGGATCATCGCCTAAACCGTCATCTTGCACCTGACCACTGCATGATTCCTGTGGGAACAACGGAGTGGTTATACCCATGTCGCCACTAAATGCACCTGCCGTTTGCTGGTCGAGATGGGGCTGATTGGCCTTCCATCCAAATCGACCTACCTGATTGGTTCCGCTAACAACATCATATACAAAGTTTACTTTTCCGGAAATGCCATCCTGATTATTATCATTTTCATCAGCGCTGGCTATTATATCAAAACTGTTTATAGCTTCTAACAACCCAAGTCCAAAAACCGGCGGAGCTGCCCGAACCGATAACATGGTTCCTGGAGGGAGTGGCATATACGTATTATCAATCGTGTAAATTGGTCGCAACAAACTATAAGTTGTGCCATCGGGGTAACTATAAAATTCTTCTATATAGGTAGTAGTCACATTTCCCTCCGCAAGGGTTCCGAAAACGGCTTTGTCCTGTAATTGACCTCCAAAACCGGGTGCCGGGTTTGGACCACCATGTTCATCGGTACCGGGAATACTTAATCTGAATACACTGGGTTTATCGCCACGTCCATCGAGGGTATGGCAATTTACGCAACTCACATCATTAAATATGGGGCCGAGACCTGCATTATTTGGTGCAGGTGCGGTAACGAATGTTGCTTCAAATGTAACGTCACCTTCCATATGTTTTTGAAATGCACTTGCACTCAGGTTAGGAGCAGGTGTTGAAAATGCAGCAGAAGTTGCTTCGTATAAAGTTGTTGCACCACCGGCGGCATATTCATCCGGGTTATACCAATTGATAATTTCCGGGTCAGTGGCGCAACTATATATAATTGCAGAAAAAGCAAGTATTATCACCGAATAAATGATAATACTTGTTGTAGTTATTTTTGAATTGTTGCTATTAAATGGCATCAATTAAAGGTTTTACTTTACTTTCTAATTCTTCCTGTAAATGACGAACAGATTCCTGAGCGGCTTCAATGGCTGCAGGATTGTCGAAAATGGCTTGCGTAAAAGTCCCAGGAATTGCATCAATTAAATCGATGCTTGCCTGAATTTCTGCTTTAATATGTGCATCTAAATCGGCATCTTTTGAAAGAATAAAATCACTGATACCACTGCCATCCATTAAATATTTTCCTTCATATAAATTTTGGATACTTCTGATATTATCTTTAAAATCTTCTTTGCTGTTGGCACTAAATCTGCTTTCTTCTAAAGTGATATCCAACTGAGAAAGTGGGTCGTAAATTTTTCCGTTTGCTACTTCATCTGCAATGGCGATCATACCATTAATTATTTCCTGCATGGCAGATTTCTGACTGATATACATGCTGCCTGATTCGCCGGCCATGGCAATTTCATTTTGGAAATTTTCGCCTGTTGAATTCCAGCTATATTGTAAATTATAGGTATCGCTTTCTAAGCTTTGTGAAGTTGCAATTAAATATTCAAATTCACGTGGCGTAAATGCATCAATTGTTTTATCACCATTTTCACCCCATAATAAAAATTCAATTGTGTGGAACCCTTTTAAAGTACCTTCTAAACCATCGATATATGCTTTAGTTAATACGGCGCCACTACTTAATACGGCTTCCAAATCAACTACATTCACCGGCCAGCTATCAATAGATGGGTCGATACCATTCGTAGAAACAGGTCCAAATAAAAATCCTTCAGACTGCTCCCATGGCTTGCGCGTATTACGCCAGGCCTGACGTGCAGCTTCAAGATTTGATGAAGTAGCATCTGCCTGTAAACTAGTTACTGCGTCAACTAATAACTCACTTTTTGTATGTAAATCAATATAGGTTTCAGTAATTACATTTTGAGATAAATGCCCTAATATTGGTTGGAAATCATAGGTATTAATATCAGTTGGATTATCATCTTTACAAGAAGAAAATCCAAACAAAGCTGCAATAAATACTAGCGATGTTAATTTTATTTTTTGAGAAGTATGCATGAAATATATATTTTAAAATTTAAAAATGATAAGCTAATGCAAGTGTGAATGTGTTTTCTTTATTTAAATCAGGGATACCAATAGTGCGAAAAGTATAATCGGATTTAATGGCAATATTTTTATTCCAGCAATAGTTTAATCCTGTGCGAATTTCTGAACGCTCCCAACGCGGATTATCGAATATTTCGCCGGATGTTTTATACATAGAATCATAATAATAATAACCTGCAAAAACATCTAAACGATGGATGTCTTTTTCGAGACAGGATAAAACATTGTAACCGGCTTCAGCAAAATAGCCAAGCACTGCGCTGGCAATTGGTGTTCGTTTTACATTTAGGTTATTGGATAAATTTCGGTTTGCTTCTGAAATGGTAGCAGCATTTTGTAATGTGCCGCTCAAAAACATAGCATTGAAGGTGAAAGCAGAAAATTGTGCATGTAAGTGGGCATCTACTATTTGCACAACACCATCGGCAGTGATATCCGGTTTTGGTCTGTTTGGCGTGCTATTACCTGTATATGAACTTAAACCAAAAACTACATCATCCTTTATTGCATAGTCTAATCTTGCAGCTAAAGCAAAAGCTTCAGCATTCACATATTCAAAACGAGATTGATTACCACGCTGGATCCAGTTTGCCGAACTAAATGCAGAATTGTCTAATCCGCTGATGATGGCTAATTCAAAAGCCAATTTTTTCCATTCAACCTCAGCGCCAATTCCGTTTTCGTACCATGCGGCAGGAATTAAGTTGGCTTCCATATTATTATAGGTGGAAGTCATATAATCGAGGGGTTCGCCATAAGCCGCAATATGCCCAACCGGTACTGCAATTCGACCCGCTTTAAGTTCGAGCCAGGGTTTTGCCTGCCAGGCTATTTCCAGTTCCTCAATAATTACTTCCCCGCCTTTTTCTATTTCCATTTCAAATTCACCAAATTCTTCAAACTTGTCGAATTCCATTGTAGCACCTGTTCCACCGTGTTCAAATTCGATTTCCATTTCCAGTTTCACCTTTTCGGAAAAAGCATATTCCGGTTCAAATACAATGCGGTTTAGGTCGATGTTGTTGCGTTTGTCAGGGTACGTTTCCCAGTCGAATACGTTAAATGTCATCTCCCCATAACCATGCAGTTCAAACTTGTCAGCAAATGGTTTTTTTGGCTCTTCGGCAGTTTGTGCCGCAAGCTGAAGGCCCCAAAAGGCAATGGATAAGGAGGTTATGACGTGTAGTTGCATTATTTAGATTTGTTCTAAACAACGCAAAAGTAAGTGCAGGGAAGTGAACAAAAAAGGAATGGTGTCAAAATACCCTATTTAGGGTAGGTGGAAAAGTGTGTAGACATATATGTAGCTACTACTATTTGCTATGACTACCAAAAATTGGCTTATTTCAAAAAACTTAAACTGTAGAATGTTTAGGTTTATGCAGCCACATAAACAATAAAATAAAAAACAGGGGAATACTTCTGTAGCGACTCAGGGTATCGGCGTCGGTGACCATTAATCCATAAATGCCTAATAATTCGATTGCAACTATGATCATAAACAAAGCAGTTGCAGAAAATGGGTGTTTTTGGCGCAACATTTTAATTGCCAGGAAAACAATGATTAACCAGACAATAATTAATTCAACACTTTGGTATAATCGGAATACACTATCGCTGTGCATTAGATTGGGTCGGAAAAAGATATTATTGAGTGCATAAGGAATTTGTTTAATAACAGCAATGCCATTTCCACCAATAGCAGAAAATTTATAATCCGGGTCAGGTTCTCCGTTTAAGAAATAAGTTTGTTCAGATTGTGCGTAATGAAAATAATTCAGCTGAGGAAATACAATTGGAACAGCAAAAAATAAAACTATAACCGTGATGGAATTGATGATAAAAGTTTTGTTGAGGAATTGTGGTTTTACAATAGTTCTGGCAAAAAACAATAGTAATAAATTTAAGCTGACTAAAATTGCCAGGTAGTCGCGTATTAAAAACAAAGCATAAATACATACAACCAAAATCAACAATGGTTTAGCCGGTGTTTTGTTGCGGTTGGGGCTGCTTTCAATGGTAAACAATTGGATAATTATTACACATAACAGCATAAACACAGGAGCCTCTTTGAGTAGTCCCCCTGTCCAAAAAACAATAGACGGTAAAAAAAATAGGAACAGAAAAATTCGATTTTTTTTGTCGGCATCAATAACCAGAAAACGTTTGAACGATTTGAATAAGCCCATAGTAGCGGCATAACTACCAAAAGCAATTAATACAATATTTGCCCAAACATTTCCAAATGTAAACACATTTAAAATGGCCAGTAAACGCACCATGTGATATTCGTTTACATGCCATTCGATAAACAATTCTTTTTGGTAAGGGATTAAATGAGCAGGTATGTTTTCAAGTGAGCTTCGCGTAATTAATTCAAAAAAATAAGTCGGATTGTCGAATAAACTTTGATAAACAATTTGGCTGTCGTGAAAGTACCTGAGACTATCGCCGTGACCAATTATATTGAGCCAGATATAATAATTAGCAAATCCCAGCAAGAGTTTAAATAGGAAAGCAGCATAAGGCCAGGCCGGATTTATTTCTTGTATTTTGAAAAAATCGAAGCGATAAATAAAAAATAATAAAATAGTTGCCCAGACTGCCGGAATCAGGAATTCTTGCATGGTTCAAAGATACTGAATAAGCCACATCCTCAATTCAATTGGTAAACAATAATTTATGTGTCACTAAACCATAAGGCATATTGAGAGATAAAACATACCATCCATCGGGTAGTTCGGGTAGGTTGTAAGTTGATTGGCCGGGAGGGGAGGTAAAAGAAAAAAGTACCTGACCAAGTGCATTAAAAAGATGGCAATTCACATCAGTAGTAGTAGTATTTGTTATATAAATTGTTTTATCATAACTCCAAATTTCAGCTTGTTCATGCTCAACCAATGTATGTCCCGGTGGAATTAATCCGGCATCGGCTCGCATTGCAATCAAATAACTATGTCCTTCACTACTGGCATCGCCAACCATTATTATTTTGCCATCAGATTGAAGCGTTAACGTAACACAATTATTTTTCTCAAGGCCGGAATGGAAATTTTCATATCCATCATCTCCTATTGATTCGTCTAAAATGCCGTGTTCATCTAATCTTGAGAGTGTTAATTTATACGGACCATTACCAAAAGGTTCACCCCCTGATCCACCCACTAATATTTTATTGTCAGATTGAATTAATAAATTATTTGCTTCTGAAACACATGAACCTGCGAGATACTGATTGTAACCTGAAGTTGAAAAATCACCTGATAATACACCATCCTGTGTTAGCCCTACCAACAAATTTCTATAATAAGGAGAACAATCCTGATTGCCTAAATACAATCCATATCCTGCCAAGATAATGGTATTATCTTTTAATTCTGCAATCGCATTTAATTGATATGCATTTGCCACATTAGTGGAAAATTTCCCACCATTTGCAAAGGTAGTATCTAACATGCCAAAATGATTATATCTTACCACAGCAAAGTCGTTATTTAATTTACCCCCTAAAAGTATTTTACTATCGTGCTGTTGAAAAATGACTTGTGCTTCACAATTCGAACCATCAAAGTATTCAGTTACTATACCATTATTGCCGAAGTTCGGATCAGGGCTGCCGTTCGGTAAACATCGTCCGATAAAAAAATGGTTAATATCAGAATTCCAGAAATCATTGAAATAGCCACAAAACAAAATGCTGTTATCGCTCTGAATAAAAATGTCATTTAAAGTTGCCATATAATTCGACTCAGAAACAAATTGTTTGGCAAAACCATTTTCACCAAATGTAGAATCGATTTGGCCAAATTTATTTAATTTAATTAAGGTAGGTTCTACCGGGTGATAATTGTCATACGGGTAACAATCTAATCCGGCAATAATACTTCCGTCTTCGTTTTGGGCTACTGCATTCATATCTTCAATACGCAGATTAGTATTTCGGCTGATAGTAACCATACCATTTTCGCCATAGGTACTATCAATGTTGCCATTTTCGGTTATACGTATAAATAATAATTGCCGGTCACTATAATTAAAACCTGAGATTATTATTTTATCATCTTTTTGAATCAAAGCACCGGTGCAGATTACTATAGGATGTTGGAATGAAAATTTAAAAAATCCGTCTTCGCCGAAACTGTCGTCAATTTGAACTCCCTGACTTAAACCTGTATGTAATATACCGAAAAAAAGGCCTAATGTTACAATTGCCTTAATGAATACTTGAGTTAAAGGAGTTTTTTTGAAGTACATGTTAGTCTAGTGCTTGTCAATAAATACTTGAATAACGCTTGCATTTTGATTATATTGTATAAAATATACACCGGGGGCTATGCCGTCAAAATTGCTGATTACCCCGGAACCTGAAATAACCCATTCAGCAATAATTCTTCCACTGATATCCAATAAGCGAATTGTTTGATTATCGTTATTGGGGAAAGCATAATAAATAGCATTATTGTTAAAAATTAATTTAGGTGTTGCATTAACTTTCCCATCGTTTAGTGTAAAAGGTTTTGAAGGATGGGATAACGTTATATAAGTGTTATAATAAGTCAAGCCTGAAAGCGCAACATATACAACATAAGTCGTTTCCGGATTAGGTGTATGACCATATACATCTTTCAGAAAAGATGGGAGGTGGGTAGCAATATCTTCTCCGACTGGCATTATTTGATAGTAATTTGTTGCAGGTAATTCATCTGCGTCAGTTGCACTAAATGAAGTGGTATCATCTGCAGGCACTAAAATAATTTCATATTCATTTATTCTTTGTTCGATAGGTGACTTTGGAAAACTTACAAAGATATCATGAGGCGTTTTAGTGGTGTCGTCCAAGATTACAAGTGGTGTTTCCGGATAAAGTGGTGCAGTGTAATAAAGTGTATAAGCGCCAAAATTTAACTCGCCTGTAGTTGCGGCTATTGAATCCGGAATTGTTAATACTGCTGCCCAGTAAGATTCAAAAATAATTGGACCATCATCGCCCACCGTTTTTTTATTTGTTGGAAATTGGATTTCATAATTGAATTCGTTTGTAGAAGGAATCTCCACAAAATAATTTTCATCTAAATTATAAAGTGTGTCATAGTTTAAGTCGGTACCAAACTTTGCTATATAAACCCGATAGGCAGCTAATCCATATTCGTTTGCGGGTTTTGTAAAAATTACTTTAAAATCACTTGTCGTGCCGGAGGTTCCATTTTTATAAAGTTTAATATTTTGCGCTTCACCTGTAGAACGCAGTATGATTTCTTCTTTATTACTTACAATGGAAACATTGGCGATATTGGTTTGAATACCATCCGGCATTGACACTACTCTGGCTTCAAAAGTGGAATTTGAAGCAAGAGGATTCCCATCTGTATCAAGTGTTGTTGCATTAAAATTTATTACATGGTTCGTCCCGTCCGGAATAATACTGATATACCTGTCGGCAGGTAAAGCAAGTAATGCATCTAAACTATTATAAATCGCATCAGGAATTCGGTGCAAGAATACCCGATATTCACTTACAAATGATTCATCATCCGCTTTATTAAAGGTTAATTGTAAATCATTAGCAGTTGAAGTTTCACCAATATCATTCAGCACTAAATTTTCTGCAATAGATGCTGTAACGTGCTCAATAGTAATAGGCGTGTTAGGCGTAGCTTCATAAGCATAATCTTGAATTATAAGTTTAGGGAGTTCTGCAACATTATTGGATAAATTGTCGATACTTAATCGCACCCAACCATAATGAGTTTGGCCATCAGCCTGAAATTTAAAACCTATATAATTATTTTGTTTGTTCCAGCCTTCAATAATTTCTACATAACTATATGTATTCATATTAAGGGCGGCGAAATTAATTTCATTGTTGGTATTCCATAAAGCACTTTCCCCAATAATATCACCGGGTTGTAAGTTAGCTGCTAAATTGGGGTTTACCGGGGTGCCTACTATTGCAGAAAAATTATTGGCATAAAAATAAATGCCTAAAGTTGAAGTTGACCAACCTTGATAATAACTGTACGTAAAGGACAAAGCCAAATGGGCTTCAATTCCAATATCAATAAAACCATCATCATTGATATCTATTTGTAATTGGTCGTATGCGTATAGATTTTCATCTGGGTCAATGTTAGTATATAATACTTGGGATGAAACATCATTATTTAAAGTAATAAAGCCTATAGCTGCAGAAGAATAAGCAATTAATTTTTTATTTTTATTTGACTGCATTTTTATGCGGGTTATTTTATGAGTGTTATGTTCCCTTTAAGCTGAGTTATTATCCCACTTAAATATTCAATTTCTGCAGTATAAATATACACACCTTCTTGCACTTCTGTACCATTAAACTTGCCATCCCAGCCTTGGTTTGCTGATTCAGGTGTGATGTTTTCTTCGCTATATATTAACTCTCCCCAGCGATTATACACCTGAAAATGGACGATTTTGTTTATGGCTAAGCCTAGTGGGATAAAATAATCGTTAATGCCATCTCCGTTAGGGGTAAAAGTATTCGGGACAAAAACACTGTCCGGGCCTTCATGTAAAACAGTAATGGTCACTTCATCTGCCGCATAACATCCATATTCATTTATCGACTCCAATAAAAATGTGGTGGTTTGGTTAATTAATCCACTTGGAGAATCACAGGTGTTGCAACTCAAATCAGTATCCGGCGACCATTTTATTTCTCCGGCTGTAGTGCCATGTAAAATAAATCTCTCGCCAAAATTTATGGTTTGGTCGGTGCCTGCCATAGCTAAGTTTTCAATTACGGTAATGGTAAATTCTTGTATGAATGAACATTCATTCATAATCAAAGTGTAACTCAACGTATAAGTGCCTTCACCTTCTGCTAATTGCGGATTAAAATTATTTTCGATAATACCGGGACCTTCGAAAATACCACCTGATGGAAATGCTTCCAACGAAATGGCTTCCGCATCGGTACAAATATAAACAGGTGCCAAAACGGTTATTTCAGGTGCTGTGGAAATGATAATTGTCGTAACAATGGTAGAATCACAACCTCCTGCAGTGCTGATTACAGAGGTATAAATGCCTTCGCTATACGCATAATTACCAT
>Ga0075154_10001729_pt1 | contig 15074 bp, 10 predicted proteins | sample JI71714BDNA_FD_70965 | JGI IMG/M metagenome (GOLD analysis project Ga0075154, IMG submission 70965) | Wastewater effluent complex algal communities from Wisconsin, to seasonally profile nutrient transformation and Carbon sequestration -... | ecosystem: Engineered > WWTP > Effluent > Algae... | reverse complement strand
TATTCGAGCGATCTGCTTCGTGCAGTGCAAACTGCACAACCGCTGGCGAAAATTCTCGATCTGCCGATAATCCAATCGCCCGATTTTCGTGAAAGACACGTCGGCGTTTTGGAAGGTTTGACGTTTGAAGAATCGAAACAAAAATATCCGAACGATTATTACGCACTGATCAATCGAAACATCAACCACGTCATTACAAAAGGCGAAAGTTATCGTCAACTTTTGCGCCGCACAAACCTTGCGCTTCGTGAAATTTTCGAAGTTCATCGCGGAGAAAAAGTTGTGATTTTTTCGCACACAGGCGCAATTTGCTTTATTACGCTTCAACTTTTGGGCGCAATTAATCGCCGAACCATAAATACGCCTTGGCTTGTAACTTCAAATTGCGGTATTAATCGTTTTGAAATTCGCGGTCGAAACAACGTCCGCGTTCTCGCCGTCAACGATACACGACATCTGCACAAACCAACCGGAAACGATGCTTTTGCGGCAATTTAAAGTCAATTACGAATTACAAATTACAAATTACGGATTGAAGACAAATTCAATCATTCGTAATTCGTAATTTGTAATTCGTAATTGTTTTAGCCGCCGTTGCGCCCATTCCGACGGCACTGCTAATTGTTGGAGATATTGGGTTTGCGACATCACCGACAGCAAAAATCATTTTCGCGCTCGTTTCGCATAGATGATCGATTTTGATGTAATCATTTTTGTCCAACTCGATTTTTCCGCGCAAAAAATCGGTGTTCGGTTCAACACCGATGCGAATTAAAAGCAGATCAAAGTTATGTCTCTTTCCGTTTTTAAACTCGATTTCTTCGATTTGATTTTCACCTAAAATTTTTTGAACTTCCGTTTCAGTTAAAATCTCGATCTTAGGATTTTTTTCGGCTTGCGTAACAAATTCCTCACGAGCGCGAAAAGTTTTTCCGCGATACGCAATCGCTACCGATTTTGCCGTTTCTGCCAAAATCAGCCCGTTTTCAAATGCCGCATCGCCGCCGCCGATAATCAAGACATTTTTGTTTCGCGCTTTTTCCGCGTCGCGTTTCCCTGACGAGATAATTCCTTTATTTTGAAACTTTAGCTCGCCTTCGACATTTAATTTTCTGCGCCGAATTCCGGTGGCAATGACAATCGCTTCGGCGGAAAATTTCTTGCCGTTTTCCGTAAAAACTGTTTTTGTTTCAAAATCGATTTCAGAAATTTTCGCGCTGAAAATTCTTTCAAATCGGCGATTTTCGATCTGCTTCAAAAAAATATCGCGCATTTCGCGTCCGTTCTTGGCTTCGATGCCGAGATGATTTTTTATTTCGTTGTATGTCCAAAGAAGCTGTCCGCCAAATTCTTCGGACGCTTCCAGAACGATCGCGGAAAGTCCCAATTCGTCGCACCAAAGCGCAGTCGAAATGCCCGCCGCGCCGCCGCCGATGATGATTACGTCGTATTTCATTACAAATTAATTCTACCGCAAAACGTCTGTTTTCAGCTTTTACAAATTTCTGAAAATTACCATTTTTTGTCAATAATATTCCGTTTTTTGTCACATACATCTAATTTCAATCATAAATTATTAATTGTTCGACTTTAGCTTTAGATATTCAACCCGTTGCAATTAAAACACTTAACCTTCTCATTACTTTTTTATTAAGACTGGCATTTGGATTGCTCTTAGATGGTTGCAGTTCGAGGCTTGCTACGTCTTCAGCACCTCGGGCTTCTTCAAAATTAGACCATTCCAATTCCCAAAGAGAAACAAATATGAAACTCGACTTTGAATCGAACACATCTACATTTATATCCATCGGAAATGATTATACCGAACGAACGGAAACGGATAACAAACAAATCGAAGTATCGAAAATGCTTCGCGAAGGTATCGAAGCCGCGCAAAGCGGAAAATCAGGCGAAGCGCGAAATTTACTTTTGCGCGTTACCGAGATCGAACCGACAAACGAAAAAGCGTGGCTGTGGTTGGCTTCGATCAGCGAATATCCCGAAGAATTACTTGTTTTTCTGAATAATGTCTTAAAGATAAACCCTGAAAACGAAAGAGCCTTGGAGTGGGCAAAAGCAACTAAAACTTTACTTTCAAAAACCTTTGTTCAACGCGGAATCGACGCGGCAAATGAGCAGGGAGATTTTGCAAAGCAATGTTTTATGCAGGCGATCGGTCACGACGAAGGAAATGAAATGGCGTGGTTGTGGTTGGCTTCGGTTTCCACATCTGAAGAAGAAAAATCCGAACATTTGCAGAAAGTTTTGAACATCAATCCCGAAAATGAAACGGCAAAAAATTTGCTCGGTTCGATGCAAAAAAATAAATGCGACGCGATGTTTCAAAAGGCGATGAGTTTTGCAGTCGAAGGCGAAAACGCGCAGGCTTTGGAAGTTTTGGAAGAATATTTTGCCGCATCAACGGAAAAAGAAAATGCGCTTGTTTTGAAATCATTTTTGGTCGGTTCGTTTGCCGAAAAATTGGAATGTTTCGAGTCGATTTTAGAAGTTAATCAAGAAAACGATCTGGCGCAAAGAAACGCGGCTTACTTGCGAACGATGATGCAAAAACCCGAACTCGAAGCGTCCGCGCCCGAAGTTTTTGCCGCCGAAGAAACTGCCGTAGAAATGCCGCAAGAAGTTGTTGCTGAAACCGCAGCCGAAAGAGTTTTTGCTTCGGAAGAATATAATTTTGTAGAAGAAGCGCAAGAAGAAAATCCGATGCCGGAACTCGAAGTTCCGCAGTTTGAAGTGGTGCAAGAAGAAGAATTTTCATTAGCGAACGAATCTGAAATCGAAGCCGAATACGCCGAGATGGAAAATCGTTTTGAAGATCTTCAACAAATGCCTGCCGCAGAAATGCAAGCTGCTGAGGAAGAAGAAACCGAAGTGCAAGAGGAAAATGCTGAAATGTCGGCTGATTATTCCGATGAATCGGTGAACGAAGAAAAAACATATGCTTTCTACGAACATCAGAAAGAAATCGTAGATCATTTTGCGCCGCAAAGTGTTTCTGCAAATGTTGAAGAAAATCCGGTTGCCGATTATAACCGCGAAACCGAATCTTTCGAAAATGTTCAAGAATTAACGCAAGCCTACGATTTTGCTCAAACTGAAGAAGTTAAAGAAGAAATGAATGAAGCCGCGCCGGAAAGCGAAGCGTCAGACATTTATGAAATGCAAGCGAGCGAAACGATCGCCGAAAACAATTATTCAAGTTTTGATGAATCGGCTGAAAATTCATCGCCGCAACCCGAAGCGGAATTGGCGGAAACGATGATGAATTTCAACGCGGCTGAAACCGAAGTCGAAGAAAAACTTGAAGAATCGGAAGCAACAACTTATTACACCGAAGAAAATTCGCTCGAATCGAAAGTTGAAATGGTCGCTTGCGGATTTTGTGAAGCATCAAACGATGCAAATTCATTGGTTTGTTATTCGTGCCGCGCGATTTTGACACTTTCAGATTTGGAAATGATTTTGGCAAATCAAGAATCGGATAAAGAAATGATCGGCAACGCAATTTTCCAAATGGAAGCCGAACGTGAAAATCGCGAATTGAACTCAGACGAACTCAAACAAATCGCGCTCGGATATTTGAACATCGGAAATTTGCCGAAAGGTTTGAGTTATCTGAACGAAGCCGTAAAAATGAATCCCGACGATTTTGTTTTGAGCGGTCAAATCAACAGTTTGAAAATTCGCCATTCGGAAATCGAAAAGCAAAAAGATGCTCAAGAAGGAATGCCGAAAAATTTGACGATTCTCGTCGTTGACGATTCGGCGACGGTTCGCAAACTTATTTCAGGCAAATTGGAAAAAACCGGACACGCGGTTGTCAGCGCGATTGACGGCGTTGACGCGCTCGAAAAAATCAAAGATATGGTGCCTGATCTGGTTTTGCTAGACATCAATATGCCGCGAATGGACGGTTATCAAGTTTGCAAAATGATTCGTTCAAATGATGCAACGAAAGATGTTCCGGTCGTGATGATTTCCGGTAAAGACGGATTTTTCGACAAAGTTCGCGGACGTATGGCTGGCACGACAGGTTATATTACGAAACCTTTCGGACCGGAAACTTTGATGAAAACCGTTGAAACTTACATTGTTTGATAAAGGCAGAAACCCGCACGTTAGTAAGGGTGTTTAAGTGGAATTTGTGCAAATTTGGACACACTTGCTAACGCGCGTGTTTCTGCCACATCGAATCTTGACACACTTGCTAACGCGCGTGTTTCTGCCTTCGTTACCGAATTATGCAAAATATTTCTGACATATACCTTGCAGAACAGACCTCAGTTCCGATTGGTGAAAAGTTCGTTGTCTTTACATTAGGCGACGAGCTTTTCGCCGTTTCCGCTCAAAAAGTTACGGAAGTTGCTCAACCGCTTTCAATCACTGCTTTGCCGAATGCTCCCGAATGGCTTTTCGGCATCACGAATCTGCGCGGAGAAATCGTTTCCGTCATAAACTTACCGAAACTTTGGAATTTGCCGATTCCGACAAGTTTTGCCCGTCCGAAAATCATCATCGTTCGCGAAAAACTCGGCACGCTCGCCATCGTTACCGACAAATTAAATGAAATTGTCAGTCTGACGAACGATGTGATCGAACCTTGCAAAGAAAATTCTCACATCTGCGCTCAAGCAACTGTCGAAAAGAAAACTTTAAACTTGATTGATTCCGAAAAACTTTTCTCAGTTTTGTCGGAACAACGAGTTTGAGAGATAAATTATTGAACTTGATTGTTCTTTATTTTTCTTTCGTCCTTCAAAAACTATGTCTCAATTTTCTTCAAAATCTTGGCTTAATTCCCTTAGGGGAAAGATTTGGTTGGCGACGAGTGCGCTGGCACTTTTCATCTGCGTCTTCGGGCTGATTTCTTATATTATCGTTTCGCTTTTAACAGACGATCCGTTTTATGCGGTGTTTATTCCGTTTTTATTTTTGGCGTTTGGGGTAATGGTTTTCGGTTGGTGGCTGGCGAATGAAGTTGTCTATCCGATCGAAAAAATCACGCTTTTGGCGAAAAGTATGGAACGCGGCACGACAACTTCTCTGCCGAAAACATTGGGCGCAACCGAAGCCGACGATCTTTTGCAGACGCTTCATCGAAACGACCGGCAAATGCGCGTTCTCGTTAATTTGATGGACGAAGTTGCCGCCGGAAATTTGAATGTCGCGCTTGAACCGCTTCAAAATTCCGACCGTTTGACCAATTCATTTCAACAGCTTCTCGCCAAAGTTACCGAATCGATTCACGCCAAACAAGAACTCGAAAAATTGCAAAAAGCGGTCAATCTTTTAACTGCTGAAGTTGCGGAAATCGAGCGCGGAAAACTTTCAGCGGAAATTTCGACCGATTCGGCGGCGACCAAGAAAATCGCTGAAATAATAAAATATTTGTCGAATAATTTGAGCGAAACAATTATTCAAGTAAAAAACGAATCGAATTTTGCGCTGAAATCGGCTAACGAAATTAAACAAACCGTCAGCGAAATTATTCAAAAAGACGAAACGCGTGTCCAAGAACTCACGCAAGCGGCGTTGATTCTCAAGCAAACTCCGCAAGGAATTCAGAAAATTGCCGAAAATTTGGCGGCTTCAACCGAATCTGCCAATCAATCGATCGAAAAAGCACAAATGGGCGCACATTCGGCACAAGAAAATCTGACGGCGGTAAATCGGCTTCGCAAACAAATTCAAGAAGCTATCAAACAAATTCTCAAACTTCAGGAAGGTTCACGCGAAATTGCCAAGATCGGTAAAGCGATCGGCGATTTGGCGCACCGCACGAATATGATCGCGCTTAACGCTTCGATTCAAACGAATGACAATGAAAATTCAAGCGGAATGCGCGTAATTGTTGAAGAGATCGAGCGTTTAGCCGAACGCGCAAACGGTTTGAGCGGTCAAATTTCCGCACTCGAAAAAACACTTTCGGCGGAAATCGTCCAAACTGAAAGCGATCTGCAAACGACATTCGGCGAAGCGGCAAATCTTTCGAAATTTGCTATCGAAACAAGCAATGCTTTGAGCGAATTGGAAAAAAATACGGCGACGTTTTTACGTTTGCAGAATAAACAGGTTGCTTCGGCGCAAGAACAATCTGCCGAAGCCGAACGCGCTTTTGTAATGTTTATCGAATCTATCGGCGAAACGGAAGACGCTATCAGAAAACTTAAAAAATCGAATACGAACGTTGCCGACATTTCAAAAACGATGGAAAATTTGCAATTCGCAATTTCTGATTTTGAATTGGTTTCCAAACAAACTAATCACACTTTACCGGATTTTTCGATGGAAAATTCCGCATCTGCAAATGAGGAGAAATTCTAATGCAAATTAATTCGATTTGGGACCCGATTGTTAAATTTGTTTCTGCGCTCGCGATTTTACTCTCGATCGTTGCCGCAGTTGCCGCTTGCACATCTTATTTCGGCTGGTCGGAAAAGCGTTTCGGAATCGTCGCTTTAGCAATTATTTTTGCGGCAGGTTTGACGGTTTTTTCGATAATCGAACTGATTTTCGCCGAACTCAGGCTAAAACGCGAACGCAATTTAGCTCTTGAAATTGCCGTGAAATTAGCGAACGGCGAATTTATTCACGAAGAGATCGACGAAAAAAGTGAACTGCTCGAAACACTCAAACAAATCTCTGTTTATCGCAAGAATCGAATTAGTGTTTTGGAGAAAATCGCTTCGGGAAATTTGTCGGAAAACGTCGTTTTAGTTTCAGAATTCGATGAAGTCGGGCGAACATATCAAAGTGCGCTCGAAAAATTGCGCCTTTCCGTGCAAACGCAAGAAGCCCGCGAACAATTACAGCAAAGTGTCTTAAAACTTCTCGGCGAAGTTCGCGAAGTTGCCGCCGGAGATTTGACGGTTCAAGCGCAAGTTTCGCCCGAAATGACCGGCGCGATCGCTGAAGCGTTCAATTCGATGACGCTCAACTTTCGTTCGCTAATCAGCCAAGTTAAAGACGTTACGTTTCAAGTCGGAAGTTCGGCGAATGCCGTAAATGATACGACTGAACAACTTGCACGCGGAAGCGAAGCGCAAGCCGCACAAATTTCGCGCACGACATCAGCCGTTTCGCAGATGGCTTTGCAAATTCAAGAAGTTTCAAACAACGCGTCGCTTTCGGCACAAGTTGCCGGCGATTCTTTGGGAAATGCGCGATACGGAACGCAAGCCGTTCAAGACAATATCAACGCAATGAACGCGATTCGAAAACAAGTTCAAGAAACCGCGAAACGCATCAAACGTCTCGGCGAACGCTCGCAAGAGATCAGCCAAATCGTTGAACTGATCGACGATCTTTCCAACCGCACCAGTTTGCTCGCGCTGAACGCTTCATTGCAAGCGTCGCAAGGCGGCGAAGCGGGACGCGGTTTTGCTGTCGTTGCCGAAGAAGTTGAAAGATTAGCCGAACGCTCAAATCGTCTGACGCGCCAGATCGCTGAACTCGCGCAAACGATTCAATCCGAAACAAAAGACGTTGTTGCTTCGATGGAAGAAACGATTCACGAAGTCGTCGTCGGCTCGACATTGGCAGATCGCGCCGGACAAGCACTTGTCGAGATCGAACAAGTTTCGACTCATCTTGCCGCGTTGATTCAGTCGATTTCGGAATCGGCACAACGCCAAGCCACAAGCTCCGAAGACATTTCCCGCGCCATGACAAACATTGCGAAAGTTACCGAACTCGTCCAAAACGGTTCGAAACAAGCCGCCGATTCGATGAAGGTTTTGGTGTCGCTTTCCAATGAATTGCGCGGTTCGGTAGCGACTTTCAAATTACCGGAAGACCGACGAAAAACAAAACTTTTACCGACCGAGACAAATAATGTCTATGTTAATTAAAAAACAGAAGGCACAAACGAGCGTGCCGAATGTGCGATTTTGACACGCTTCCTCGCGGTCGCGTTTCCGCCTTTAATTGAAATATGAATTCGGAAATTTTACAAAACTTTATTCAAAAAACCGACAGTTATCTGCCGTTGATCCGCAATAACATTTTGGTTTGTGTGCGCGACGGAAATCTTCACGGCGAACTCACGGCGGCGCATTCATACATTCGCACGATTATCGAAGACGCGACAATTACCGAATTGAAGGACGTTAAACGTATCGCCGGGAAAATTGAAAAAGAACTCGCGCTGCTGACGAATTCGACAGATCATCTGTCAGACGAAAAATCGCGCAAACTGCTCGACAGTTTGGCAATTTTGGAAGCGTATCTTACAAAATTGACTTTCAGTGAAGACATTTTTCCGATAGATGTCGTTGATTTTATCGAAGAATCTTTTGAAAATTTAACTCTCATAAAAACGCCCGAAGAACCCGACGAAGACGATGAAATGGCGGGTTGGGAAGAAGAATTTGAGATTGACGATGAAATGTTGGAAATCTTCACGCTTGAAGCGGAAGAACTTTTGCAAAACATCAACATCAATCTCGAAAGGCTCGAAGACGCGCCGAGCAACCGCGAAGCGTTGATGGAAATTCGCCGTTCAGCACACACGCTCAAAGGTTCAGCCGGAATTGTCGGCTTGAAACAGCTTTCGTCGTTGGCGCATCGTGTCGAAGATTTGCTTGATTATTTGGCGGACAATGAAATTGAAGCCGATGTCAAAATCTTTGAAATCTTGCTTACTTCAACCGATTGCCTTGAAACATTGGGCAATAATGAATCGTCTGAACAATTAGAGAAAAAACTTGCGCGGCTTTACAAAAATTTTGATGAAATTTTAGCATCGCTTCGAAATAAACCGATCGAAGAACCTGCGCCTGTCAAACCGATTGAAATTGCAGTTCCAAGTTCGCCTCAGACAGCAGCTCCGGCAGTTCACGAAAATCGTCCGACAATTCGCGTTTCGCTCGATAAACTCGATGAATTGGTTAAAATCGTCGGCGATCTGCTTGTCAGCCGTTCGGTTTTTGAACAGCGTTTGACCGAATTTAATCATCAGATCGAAGAACTTCACAACAGCACGAATCGCTTGCAGCAAGCCACAGGAAAACTAGAAGTCGATTTCGGCGCAACCCAATTTCACGTGCCGAATTCGAGATTTCCGGTTAGAAGTTTCAGTTATGACGGCGGTTTGCGGCAAACTTCCGATTTCGATTCGCTCGAATTTGACCAATATAACGAATTTCACGAAACCACGCGCGAATTGATCGAAACAACTGCCGATGCTTCGGCGATCAGCGGCGATCTTGACACGCTCAAAGACAATCTCGAATTGCTTTTTGAAGGTCAACGCCGTTCGATCGAAGAAATGCAGGAAAAACTTTTGCGTCTGCGAATGGTTAAATTCGGAATTCTTTCGGCGCGTCTGCAACGCACTGTGCGCGTAACGTGCGAGGAAGAAGAAAAATCAGCGAATTTGACGATCGAAGGCGAAAATCTCGAATTCGACACGCAAATTCTCGATTCTCTGGTCGAACCGCTTTTGCATTTGCTTCGCAACGCTATTTCACACGGCATCGAACCGCCGGAAACACGCAGACTTTTGGGCAAAAGCGAAATGGGCAAGATCAGCCTGAAAATTCATACCGACGGAACGCACGTCAATCTGACAATTTCCGATGACGGACGCGGAGTTTCCGCCGCATCGTTGATCAAAAAAGCGGTCGAACAAAATTTAATTTCAATTGAAAAAGCCGAAAAATTAACCGAAGACGAAGCGTTTGAATTGATGTTTTTGCCCGGACTGACAACGGCTGAAAAGTTAAGCCAAATATCCGGACGCGGCGTTGGAATGAATATTGTCAAAACAAATATTTCGCGGGCGCAAGGCACGATTTCCGTTAAATCAATTCCGCAAAAAGGAACGTTTTTCACGATTCGTTTGCCGATGTCGCTTGCCGTAACACGCGCGATCTTGGTAAAAACCGATGAGCGAACTTTCGCTTTTCCGCTCAAGATCGTCAAGCAAGTTACGGAAATTTCTATCGAAGATCTTCAAAAAGCGAAGAACGAAAATATTTTGCGAATCGGCGAAAAAGAATATTTGCCGACCAATTTGAGCCAAATACTCAATCTCGATTTTAATGCAAAACCCGACACGCAAATTCCAATTTTGCTGATCGAAACGGACGACAAACAATTTGCTTTGGCGGTTGAAGAAATCGTCAAAACCGAAGAAATAATTATCAAACCGCTCGGTTTTCCGCTCCAATTGAACACGGAATTTTTGGGTGCGTCAATTCTCGGCGACGGCAGCGTTGTGCCTGTTTTAGATTTGGTTTTCCTTTTGAAAAATCAAGTTTCAAGTTCTGATTTTCAAACGGAAAAAGTCGAATCTAAACCTTTGGAATCTGCGCCTCGGCACTCGGAACTTAAAATAATGATCGTTGACGACAGCCCGAGTATGCGCCACGTTACGACGAAACTCATCAAAAACGCAGGTTGGAAAACGCTCGTTGCAAAAGACGGCATTGAGGCTTTGGAGATTTTGCAAGATGCGGCTGAATTGCCGGAAGTAATTTTAACCGATGTCGAAATGCCGCGAATGAACGGCTACGAATTGCTTTTCGCGCTCAAACAAAGCGAACGTCTGCAAAAAATTCCGGTCGTAATGATAACTTCGCGCACCGGCGACAAACACCGCCAAAAAGCCTTCGAACTCGGCGTTTCCGAATATCTGACCAAACCGTATGAAGATTGGGTTTTGGTTGAAATGATTAATATTTTAACCAATCCGTAAAATTACTGAACAAAATTATAAACAATAGTTCCCGTAACTTTCACTGCCTTTCCATCAAAAATTGTTGGTGAAAATTTCGATGCTCTTGCTGCTGATTCGCTCGCTTTACGTAAATCTTTATCTCCACAAAAAGCCTTTGCTGATTCAACTTCTCCTTGCTCATCAATAACCACACTTACAAGAACTATTCCTTGGGCAAATCTGTTTCTGGCACCTTGAGGATAATTGGGAACTACTAATTTTTTCGCCTTTCCGTTAATTATTCCGCCATTCAGTTTTCCTTCTTCAAAGAAGTTAGTTGCTTCTTCTGAAATCGTCGTGTTGTCTTTTTTTGGCTTTATTGCTGCTTTAAATCTGTCCAATCTCGGCTTCGATACCGACATTCCGAAATTGTAATAGGCAAAACAAGAGAATGAATCCTCAATTTCCTGTAATTCGTCACTGTCTTCGTCAAAGTATTTCCGTGCCGTTAAATATTGCCGAATATACATATCTTCGGTTTCGTTGTATTTATTTAGTTTGGTATAAATTTCTCTCATCATCACGAGAAAAAGTAAGATATCTTTGCTTTCTTTTCCAAAAACTTTTTCAGCCAACGATAAAGATTCCAAGCCAAATTTATTAGCTTGCCAAAAATCTTCATTAAGGTAATATGTGACAGCTACATCGTATAAGGTGCGAACAATAGACTTTTCGTTTTTATCCGCATCCAAGCGATAAATTTTTACGGCTTTTTGAAAATTAACAATCGCGTCGTCAAATTTCTTTTTTGCACGGTAAATTATGGCTAAATTCTTAAAAGCCGCAGCAGTTTCTATTGTTTCTTCGCCGTAAATTTTAATATTTAAATTAATCGCTTTTTGAGCGAGTTTTAGCGACTCATCCCATTTTTCTGCCTTGAAACTTGCGCCTAATTCTTGATTAGTTCTTAATAATTCCGCTTTTTCATTGGATGCGTCTTGGGCTTGAAGCGAAAATACAGATATTTGAAGAACGATAAAAATTAAGATGATTTTTTTCATAGAAAATTCTCCCGATTATTTCTTAGGTGGTTTGCTCGGGCGAATTTCGACTTTGCTCGGCAAGGCGCGTTCGTGCATATTTAATAAATCTAAAACAACGTCAGCAATATCTTCGGGTTGTAGTTGCCAAGCGTTTTCTTTGCTCGGCGTGTCGCCGCCGAAAAAGGTATTGACCGAACCGGGACAGATGTAGCTGAGTTTGATATTGTCGGCGCGGACTTCTTGCATTAACGCTTCGGAAAATCCGTTCAGACCAAATTTTGAAGCGTTATAAGCCGCCATTCGCGGATGCGCGTTTTGTCCGGCGAGCGAAGAAATGTTGATAATATAACCGCCGCCGCGTTTTTTCATCATCGGCACGCCGTAATGACACGCGTAAAAAACGCCGAAAAGATTTGTCTCGAGCGTTTGTCGAAATTCGTCGCCGTCCATTTCTTCGACGGTTTTGCCGATAATTCCGATTCCGGCATTATTGATTAAAATATCGATTCCGCCGAAAATCCGTTCGCATTCTTCGAGCATCTGACGCACTTGGTCTTCGCTTCGCACGTCGCAAACTTCGCCTTCGACGCTTCCCGAAGCCGAAAGTCTTTCAAGCGCGTGTTTCAATTCCGGTTTGTTTCGCGCACAAATAAAAACCTTTGCGCCCGATTCCAATAATTTTTCCGCGATCGCATACCCGATTCCTTTACTCGCGCCTGTTACGACGGCAATTTTGTTTTCGATATTCATTTTGTGTTTGCTGCTAAATTGTTTTCTCTGACGTTGGTTTCTTCTTTTTCTCTTTTAATTTTCGGAGATTTTTTGCTGTCTAATTCCTTCCATAAAATCGTGACACTGCCGTCTTCGTCTTTGCGGATGATACGAAAAGCGATGAAAATATCTTCGCGTTTATCAAAATCGAGTTCGTTGTAAGTTACGCCTTGGACAGCACGCATCGAAGCACCGCGATAGGCGATCGAACGCAAAAAATAAGTCTGATTTTCATTCGCCGCCAAGCCGCTTCGATAGCTGAATCCGTCTTTTTCGATTCCGGCGATCAGTTGGCGTTCCATTTCAGACGCTTGTTGATATTCACTTGTCGGTGCAAAATCAAGTAAAAATTTTACGCCTTTCGTATCCAATGAAACTTGTTCGAGAAAAATATCGCCGAGATTGACCAAAATTCCGTGCGACAATACGCCTGTCGTTTGAAAACTGTTGTTCGTGAACGTCAAATCCGCCAATCGGCGAATGCGGTAATTGTTGATGCGAAATGAAAAAGACGAACCTGCGCCGGGCATCGAATATTTCATACAATCAGCCGAAGCAACCACGATATTCGGATTTACACCGCATCCGAAATCAACCGCTAATTTTGTAATTCCGGTTCCCGATTGCTTTAAAAAGGCGGCATATTTTTTGACATCTTCGGCGTTTGGAGCAAGTATTTCGAGTTCTTCTTTCGTCGGTTTACGATAGAGCGGAACGATGCTTTCAAAAAAAATCTGGCGGGCGTAACCTTGATTTACCGAACCGCGTCCGCCATTTTTTAAGGTATCAAAACGGCGGTCGATCTGTTGTTCACGTCGAAGTCTTTCCCTTATTTCCGCAGTTGAATTAGGTGTCGCAACCGGATTCGGAGTCGAAGTCGTCTGCTGACCGTTTGTAAAAATAAAACCGCCAAACAAGAAAACCGCCAAACATGCCAACTTTTTCATAATTTTTACCACCTTTTTTAATTTTTACATTTCAATAAATTTCCGCCTTAATCAATAAGGTATAATTTCGACGGTATTTTCTGGTTTTTCTTTTTCCAAATGACTTTCGGAGATTTTTTTTCGGAAAGCCGTTTCCACAAGATCGTTACATTTTCGTCCGCATCTTTCTCGACAATGCGGAAAGCGACAGTTATATCTCGCCGATCGTCAAAATCGAATTCGTTGTAAGTTATGCCTTGAATCGCGCGAAACGATTTGCCGCCGTAAGCGATCGAGCGCAGAACAAAAGTCGAGTTTTCAACAGCTAAATGCCCGCGACGGTAAATAAAATTGTCTTTTTCTATGCCTTCGGACAGCTTTTCGGCAATGATTTTGCCTTTGTTATAATTGGGTTCCGGCTGAAATTCGTTAATATATTGCAAACCTGCAGTCTGCAAGGAAACGCTTTCCAACGCGACATCGCCGATATTTACCAGCAATGTATGCGTTAAAAAACCTGTTCCCTGAAAACTGTCTCCGGTAAAAGTCAGATCAGCAAGCCGCGCAATTCGATACCGTTCTTTGCGAAACGAAAATGAATTTCCAGCTCCGGGCATCGAATATTTCAAACAATTTTCATCGGCAGAAACGATTTTGGTATTTTCCGCACAATTTTTGTCTTTTATCAATTTTATCAGTCCGCTGTTCGGCTGACGCAAAAATTCGGCGTATTTCGTTTTTAATTCTTCGTTCGGAGCAACCGCTTCCAACTCTTTTTTCGTCGGTTCGCGATAAAGTGCTTCTGTATATTTCTGCAAAGCAGCGAGTTTCAAACGTTGTTCTTCGGCGATCGATCTTTGCGCCCAAACCACCGAAGAACACAACAAAACTGCAAAAACAACGCTGATTTTTATACCACTCATAACTTCGCTTTTAAAATCTCATTAACGATTTTCGGATTCGCTTTACTTTTTAAACATTAATTCTTACTCCACCTTTTACCAATAAAAGGTGCAGGCTTACTTTGAAGTTGTTTCCAAACAATCGTTATCGAACCATCAGTATTTTTTTCAACTACTCGAAAGGCAATTATCACATCATCGCGCTTGTCAAAACGGTATGGATTATGGATAGTGTTTTCCAATTTATTTTTCACAATCAGGTTATAAATTGCTTCAGGTAAAGTCGGCTTCAAATCTCTGACCAACATTTCTTTTTGGTAAGCAATCGTCCGCAAAACATATGTTGTATTTAATTCTATCGGCTGAAGTTTGGTAAATCTATGATTTTCAAAGTCATATTCATTCCAAAATTGCATATATTGTTTTCTAATTACCTCTTCATCGGACGAAGGAACAAAATCCTTCAAAAAATTTATTCCTTGCCTGGTCAATAAAACTTCTTCCAAAGCAAAATCACCTAGTTTTACAAAAATCCCTTGAATATCATTTCCATTAGATACCAAAAAGCCATTGACCATCTCCAAATCCGCATATCCGGGCATTGAGAAGTTTTTTGTTCTGAATGAAAAAGAACGCCCGTTGCCATCTATAAAACTAGAAGGGCATTTTTTTACAGAATATATTTCCTTACAAGATATTTCCGGTAAAAGTCTGATTATTCCTGTGTTTTCCTGTTTCAACAAACTTTCATATT
>Ga0075154_10001728_pt1 | contig 15085 bp, 10 predicted proteins | sample JI71714BDNA_FD_70965 | JGI IMG/M metagenome (GOLD analysis project Ga0075154, IMG submission 70965) | Wastewater effluent complex algal communities from Wisconsin, to seasonally profile nutrient transformation and Carbon sequestration -... | ecosystem: Engineered > WWTP > Effluent > Algae... | reverse complement strand
CCCATTCGATCGAGTCAATTGCGTCCTCGACTCCGGCAAGGCTATCCTCGTTGAAGCCCGGCGTGCTGGCCGTCGCCACATCCGCCGCATCGCGGATCGCGTCGATGACTTCGGTCTGGTCGGGACGATGCTTCAACGGTGCCAGCATCTTAGTCCGATAGCCGATCCCGTTCGGGTCGCTTTCGGGATTGTCGCGGAAGCCGATCACTCCGAACTGGACCCGGTCCCCCACATCTGTGCCGCGGATCCGCTCGACGATCTGTTCGACCGCCGCACGGGTGCCTTCGATGTAGGGGCCCATCGACCGAGTGGTATCCAGAACGAAGACCACTCCCGCATCGAACGGCTCCTGCGGCATTTCGGGGGGCGGGGCGATTTCCTCTGACTTCGGGATCGACGCCAGTTCCAGAAGCAGGGTCGGTTCATAATTCAGAGGATGCAGCGTCTCCTCGAAAGACAGGATGGGCATCATGTACAACTCGTCGCGGATGTTGATGAACTCGAGCGGCTCCACCGAAATCGCCCCCGATCCAACCTCCATGCTGCCGCTGTCGCTTTGCGCCAGAAGATCGGCCTGCAGCGCAAGCACATCCTCGTCGTTCATCAGGGCTTCCAAAGCCTCACGCGCCTCGAACAGAATCTGACGATTACGCCCCGCGCTGTTGGTGAAGGCTCCGGTGATGTTTTGTTTCCAATCAACGACTGCCCCCGCCTGCACCCATCCGGTCGGCCCGGCACTGGCCGAAGGCCCGATCCGCAGCCAATCCCCCTCGCGCGCATAGACGTAAAGCGGCTGGAAGGGCGGAAAACTTTCCGCCACATCGGCCTCCGGCGCGGCATGCAGCGTCGCCCCGGGCCGCGTCAGCACGCGCTGGAACGTCGCCTGCTTGCCCTCCATCAGCAAGGGCCGTTCTTGCGCGACAGCGGCCATGGGCGCAGCCATCCCCCCAGCCAAGAGGAGCAGGGCAAATGGCGCGGCAAGGCGCCGGAAACACCTACGGACAGAAGTCATCACGCGCTCCTTGCGAAAGTGTTTCAGTGGCATCAGCCAGCACGGCACAAACCCGCGCCAACCGCGCGCCAGCATCGGCATTTCCCGCCGCCGCCGCGCGGGCATAGTATTCCGCCGCCTGCGCCGGATCGTCGCCGAAGGTCAGGCCGATCACCTCTTCGGCAAGAGGGTCAGTCTCTGACTTGTCATACAGCGTCCCGAACAAAAGGAGCGCCGCCGCATCCTCTTGCGCCGCCGCATCCTCAACGACCGCCAGCAGCGTATCGGCACTCACCTCATTGCCACAGGTCTCCACCGCCGCCAGTTGCGCGGACAGACCGCCGTCCACGGCGCGCAGCGCCGCGAGATTGCAGGTATCGGCCACCATCGGGGCCTCTGCCGGAGCTTCCGGCTCCGGCGCAGGCTCCGGCAACTCTGCAACAGGGGCGGGGGCCTCGGGCACAGGCTCTTGCAGTTGCAGGAAGAACCACGCCGCCGCTAGGCTGGCCAGCAGCAGCACCCCCACGCCAACCGCTAACGGCCAGACCAAGCGGCGTCTCTCTCCGCCCCCGCCAGCATCGCCCGCCTGATCCGTTCCCGCCTCGTGGTCAACTGGCACTTCCGCATCGGCAAACTCCACCGTCTCTACCATCGCCGCCGAAGGTGCAGCCACCTCCACCTTCTTGCGGATTACCCGCAACCCGGACGAAGCTGCGGCTCCCTCCAGCGGCACGATATCCACGGACCAAGCCACAGTCCCTGACAACTCACCGGCCAAAATCTGAACATTCGTGTAGCCGTCAATCTTGTTAACGATCTCTGGGCCGACCACCACCTCAACACGGCCTTCGGGGCGCAGCACCTCATAGGGGCCAAAATCATGCCGCGCCGCCTGCCAGTTGGCATCGCCGATGGCGATCCGCCCGCTGTCATCTAGGCTCGACGGGGCGAGCCATTTGCCATTGGCCACCTCCATAATGGCCACCATGACCTCCGACTCCGAAACATTGCCCCCGGCAAAGCTCAGGATCGCATAGCCGCCAGCACTGCGGCTTTCATCCGGGCGAACCTGCACCCTCATGCCCGCATCTCGACGCGGATGCCCGCAAGGATCTTCCCCAAAAGCAGGTTCTGCTCGATGTCGATCTCGCCGCCGCCTCCATCTTTGGCATTGTCCCGCATCACCTCATGCAGGGCAAAGACCCAATCCTCCCAAGCCTCAGTCGCAATCGCCCGCGGCACGACCGGCAACCCCGCCACGTCATAGCGCGGCGCACGCGCCGCGAAGACGGGCCGCGGCGGCGCCCCCTCGGCGGTCACCTTCGGCCGATGCGCCTCTGGCATCACGCTGTAGCCTAACGTCGAGACGAACTCGTTCACCCGCTCCGCCGCCACCACTGCGGCAGGCGATGCGACGCTCTCCACCGTCAACCCATAGCTGATATCGGCCAATTGCCCGCCTATCCGGCGCGCAAGACCCGTCCGCCGCGCGGCATGGATCAGTTCCGCCACGAGATCGGCAGCGATCTGCCCGCGCATCCCGCAATGGGCGTGAAAATCCTCATCCTCGCGGAACCGCTTAAGGTTCTCTATCCATTGCTGAATGGCGACATCCGCCTGGAAATCCTCAAGCGACATAGTCCGTACCGCCACCACCTCGGGCACGGCCTTCGTCGCCGCCGCTGCCGCAGCCTCCGACGCCGCAGGCCGACCGGGCCGCGCCGGGCCGCCCGGCCGTGCCGGACCGGCAGGCGCGCCTGCCGCCACCTGCGTTCCCGCTGCCATGGTAACCGCCTTACCGATGCGGATGTTGCTCGGCACCCGGATGATGTTCTCCTCGATCCGGTCTTGTTCCACCATCAGCGCCGACATGAGCGCCCCGAACCGATGCCGCTCCAGCGCCGCCATCAGGTCATCGATGATCTCGCCCGCTATCCGCTCCTTGTCGGCGATCCGCTGCTGGATGTCGTCGGCGACATGGTAAGGCTCCAATGTCTTGACCATGTCGCCCACAACACGCTGCAACTGCTGTTCGATCTGTTGCAGCTTCTGCGTCGGCTTGCAGACCCGCGTCAGCGCCGCGATCAAATGGCTCACCCCCCCGTCATTAAGCGTCAAGGCCGCATCCCATGCCGCCTCTGGATCAGCGAAATGCTGGCGCACCGCATCCGCCGCCAGACAGCCTGCCTTCAACTCCCCAATCCGCACCTGTTTTTCTGGTCGGATCCGCACCTCGCGACGGGCTTCGTCATAATCGATGAGCCCTTCGACATAGTAATTCGTGTTCCGCAGCCAGTAGCAGTTGTTGAAGGGCCGGCCGGGAGCCCAATTGTCCACCCAGTTGTCCATCCCATTCGAAAACTTCTCGCGCAGGGAAGCTTCTATCCGCCGCTGGAACCGTGTCGTGTCGCCACCCGCCGCCGCGCTATCGCCCAGATGCTTGTCGAACTTCGTCAGCACGAAGAACAGGATGCAATCCACATTTGCCCGCAGCTCCGGACGCGGCCCATGCGTCTGGTCAATCCAGGTCGACACCAGCCGGGGCAAATCGACCGTTTCCATGTTGCTGTCGGGCAGACACAGGAGCATCGAGGTGATCTCCTGATTTTCCACATAGCGGTCAAACAGATAGGCCACCTTCCCGCGGAGCAGCAACCCGGGCAGCGTGGTAGGGTCGGTCAACGTCGCCGCCAGCGACTTGTTAAACCGGTTCCGCGCACCTGGAAAGTCCAGCAGGTCAGTCGTAGCAAACAGGGGATGCGGCTCATCCCGCATCGGCAGGATCAGTTCCGCCGCAAGCGCGCAAACTCGGGCGCGCGGCAGGCTGGCGCGCACCCCGTCCTGCGTCATCACCTCGATCATGCCGTTTGCCGTGCCCGCATCCAGCACCGTGCCCAGCGTCTTAACGTCTAGGATGGATGTCTCGCGCGGCGTCACCGCATCAAGGCCCACGAAGACATCCTCGGCGTAGCCGATCTTCGCCAGCGTTGCCGTCAACTCCTGAAACAGCTGCGTCATCGGCGCATGATTGCCCCAGAGGATCGCCAGAAACTCCGCCCGATCCGATGGGGCAAGCTGCGGCACCAACAACGCTGCAGACTCCCAGAACGGTTTCAGCGCCACGCAATGTGCGCTCTGGCGGAAATTGTTCTCCACATATTGCTCGATCTCGACGACTTCCTCATAGCTCATGCCGGGATGGGTAACGCCACCGGTATGCGCCTTGGCCCGCGCCGTGAAAGCATCGATATGCGCTGCGATTTCCGACGGCTCCGGCGTCGGCTCCGACTGGTCTCCATCCATGAAGAAGCTGTTCACCAGCATCCGCGCGATATCCGCCTCGGACAGGAAGCGCAGATGGATCGGGAAGCCCGATGGCAGCACTTCGCGTGCCGTGGTGAAGCGGGTAACGAGCCCTGTGCTTTCTCCCTCCCCCTCGGGATTTAGCTCGCTGATGTAATCCAGAAGCGTTCCACCGAAATCTGCCACCAGACGCCCGCCAGCAGGACGCGCCAGCACTGAGACTAGGAAGGATTTCCCCGCCTGCGACGGGCCGAATACGCTGATCGACATACGGGTTCGTGCCGATCTGCCCAGTTTCGTCGTCCGCCGGATCGCCCGGCGCAGTGTCCGGACCATCGATTTCCGCTCCGCCCCGATACGTTCGGCATTCGACGGCGTGTCGATCCAGTCAAGCGCATTCAACCCGATCCGGGCAAGGCTCATGCAGCGTTCCGCAAGGATTTCATCACTCATTGCCGTCTTCCTAGAACTTGAACAGACCGGTATCGATCCAATAGGCATCTTCTGCACCCAGCGTGTGCAGCTTGAACGTCACTTGATCCCGTCGCACCGCGCCGCCTTCGCCATCCTCTATCTCGATCACCTCGAACGCCTCCCGCGCCGCCTCACGTCGCAGCACCGCATCTGGGCGCGCATCATCGGGATCTGCGTCGAACTCCGCCCGTTGCAGCGTGATCACAAGCGGCGGCTTGTGCCGCTGGGAGGAGGCATTGGCGAAATCCACCCGATAAAGCGGCGTCGTCGTCCAGCGTTCCAAGGGTAATTGCCGCGATCCAAGATAGACCGGCGAAAACATCCGCAACCGCGCAGTATCCGCTGCAGGCCCGGACTTCGACAATTCGACCCCGTGAAACAGCACCCGGTCATTAGTGATCTGCCCCGACTGGTCCATCTCGCCAATGTAATTCGCGGTAGAGTTCATCTTAAACGCCCCCGCCGCGATCTTGAAGTTCGGGATGCGCGATTCCGACAGCGCGATCAGCATGCCGCCCACCGCAACCGTCGATTTTGGATCGCCGATCCGATGGGTGACTGGATCGCGGAACGGATACCAGGGGCCGGTCTTGTAATTGTGCATCAGGATCAACCGATGTGGCGGCACCACCAACAATTCCTCAAGGATGCTGCGCACCGCCGGAAGCCGTGACGGACGCCCCGTCATCAGAACGATATCCACCCCCAGATGGTCCAGCACCTCGGCCAGATTGCCCAGCACCTTCTGGAATGTTTCCCGCGCGATAGCATCGACCTGCTGGCGGTCGCAATTGATCACCGCATCCGCCAACCGGAAGCCCTGCGCCCCATGCGCCCGCGCCGGATCCTCCAGATAGTTCACCAAGGCCTGTGGGATGCTTTCAGGCTCAGTCTCATCCGCCGCCGCCTCTCCCTCGACCTCCTGCCGCATCCCCAGCACATCCGCGATCGAGATCGACATCCCGTCGAACTCCCCCGCCGTCTCGCATTTCGCCAGAAGCTCCAGCGCAAGGGGATGTAGCACGCGCAGCGCGAATTGCCGCCGCTTTTGAACCACCTGCTGATCCTGCCCGCCTATATCCCCGGCAAACAGCGTCCGCATCATGTTGTTGGCATGCACACCCCCGGCCTGAGTGATCGTCGTCTCCAGCCCTGGCAGGATGATCGAGGCGATCACCCGCTGCACCAGTTCATCTCCCGCCACCCGGAACCCTTCCCGGAATGTCTGTTGAGGATGCAGGACGCGGTTTTCCTGGCCGAAATAGGTCGTTACCATCAGGTCGGTCGTCCCGCCGCCGACATCGATGCAGGCCAGCCGGAGCGACGGCTCCTCCGCCTGCGCCTTCTGGCGCACCCGCGGCTTGCCCTTCATCTTCAGGAAACGGTCGATCTGCCCGTCGAACTTCTGCACGATCTCGGAATAGAGATAAACAAGCTGCGTGCAGCTCGCCTCGTCCCATTCCTCCGCCACATCCGGCTGACCCGAGATGGTGCTTTCCGTCCCGGAAATTCCCATCATCGACCAGATCAGTTCCATAGCACTCTTGGCCCGCGAGCGGATGATCGCTTGTTCCTGAATGGAGGTCGCCGTCGGCAGTGTTAGGATAATCCGGTCCAGCCGCCGCGGCAGGTCTGATTGCGGCCGCCGCGCCCGCCCAGAAGGCGAATTCACTTGTACCAGAGCGTGGGCGATGATCTCGGCCAGCATGAATCCATAAAGCGAAGACCGCGAAAAGCGCGGCCGCCCCGCCGGGTCCAACGATGTCCGTCCAGGCTTTCTCAGCCGGGCCTTCTCTTCCGCCGTAACCCGCGAAATCACGTCGCCCGCCCCGTTCAAGAAGCGCATCGCCGACCGCGCTGCACGCGGCAGGTTGTTCGGGTCGCCGTGATTGTGGAACCGCCAATCCTGCAGGACCGAGGTTTCGTCCCACAGATAGCGCTTCGGGCTGGACAGCCCCGAAACCGCCTCAGTCCCCTGATCCCCGGCGACAAGGCGCAGCGCCTCGGGCCCGATCCGCACCGGGCTGGGCCACATGAACCCCCCCGCCCGCCGCGCCCGCCGCAATGCGCTGTCCTGCAGCATTAGGGACTCAGAAAACTCCACCCGGCTTTCCAGAAGCCCGCTATAGGTGAATTCCGGCGACGACAGGTCGCGGATCTCCAGCGGATAGGATCGCGCGGGGTCCAGCTTCCCTTCGCCCGGCATGCGTTCGATTAGGATGCCGCAGGTCCGCGAATTGCCGACATCCAGCACCAGATCTACCTCGACGGGCGAGATGGCGTCATGCTCCCCCACAGTATTGCACAACCGCACTAGAGGGAAAGCAACTGCCTGATCCAGTAGCCGCAGATAGGCCAGATAGCGCGCCCAGTGTTCCAGCCGATGCGGCAGGTCATCTTGCGTGATCCGCCGGCCCGGGCGTTCCGCCCGCTTCATAGCAAGGAAAAGCTCGGCCAGCTGATCCGACACCCAAGATTGCAGGTCCACTGCCTGCCCCGCTCCGTCGCTTTCAAGCCGCCTCAGGAACCAGTCCATCCGCGCCGGGTCCGACACGAAGCGAAACTCCCGGCTCGCGGCGGAATCGCTGCGATCTGGGGCCGCATAGACCGGCCCATCCCGATCCCGCCCCAACGCCGTATCTAGCGCAAGCTGCACCCGATGCGTATGCCCAGTATCCGCATCCGGAACCGGCAGCCGTACCGTGCGGATCAAGGCCCAGGCCGACGGGCCCGGATCATACAGCTCTTCCCCGCCCGGTCCCCGCGCGCTCTTGATCCGTAGCACCGGCACCGGCACCCAGACGCCCAGGAAGGGCTCCATCGCCCCGATATCGCCGACCGAATATTCGTCATCATCCTGCCGGGCAGCCACCACCACGTCGGCATCGTGCTCCTCATCCCCGGTCAGCGGGATCAACTCCCGCTCCACTAGGCTCGCCCCGACATCGGGCCGCGTCACCACCCTTTCAACAAAGCGCATGCTGCGCAATTGCAGGTCCGATTGCCGGAACCCGAAATCTAAGAACTGGATGCCGGAATAGGGGACGAGTGTAATCTCGTCCCGCCACTCCGGTATCTTGGCAAGCGCATTTCGGCGGGTCATCGTCTTCATTTCGTCAACTCGATCTCTTTGCTCCAGACGGTCCCTTCACGGACGGTCCCTTCGCCCGACAGGGCCTCGACCACTTGACCATTGCGCTGCACGAACAAAGCAAAAGACTGCCGTCCCTTCGGCGCGCGATCCGCCGCAAAGCGCACGCTCACCACATAGCGCCCCGGCTCTGCGCGAGAGAAACTGATATTCTCCACCGGATCTTCCGCGGCAGCAATGTACGGGAAATTCGCATCCACATCGATCACACCCTCGCAGGACCCGTTCCCTGTCACTCTAGGGTTCTGGAAATTCACCACCTCGCCAGAAGGGCATTGCACTCGCAGGTCCAGATCATCCAACGACCCCCAGACAAGCGACACTGTCATCTCCCCGCCCAATCCCTCTGCGCCGCGCTCGGCCAGGCGCCGGTCCAACTCCTCCGGATCGACGGGGGCCAGCGCGGGAACCTCAAAAGGCGCCTCCGCTGGAGGCACCGCCAACTCTGCACGTGGCCGCGCCGCAAGGCAGGCCCGATCTTCGTCCGCCAGACGCGCCTCCAACTGCACGATCTCGGCTTGAAGGTCATCCGTGGGCAGCACCATCGCCTGCGGATCGGCACAATTGCGCAACGACACGGGCAGCAAGCCGCAAGGCGCGATCATCAACCACAGGATCCCCGCAATCATCAGCGAAAGGATCAGCCAGCCCAGCCCCAACAACCACGCCAGCAACCCTGAACCAGCCAGCAGTCGCACGCCCTGCTCCGCCTGCACAGGCGCAGCCATCGCCACGCCTGTACCGGCTCCCGCTGCCACCGACGCCAACGCAGGCCGCACGGGCTTTGCCGCCACCGCCGTTAGCACCCCCCGGACCCGCACGCGCTCATCCGGCTGGCGGCCCCAGTTCACCACCACTGGCACAAGAGCCCCGTCCGCCATCCGCATCGCCCAAAGCGCCGCCGCATCCGGCAGCAACGTCGCATTGCGCAGCGCCTCGGCCAGCCAGAACCCATGTTCCGTCTTCTGCGCTGCCAATTCCTCGGCAAGGCCGAGGATACGCGCCATCTGCGCCTCCATCTCCTGCTGCAGCGCCGCCGCCTCGCCCTCCGCTAGATCGGCCAGCCGCACCGGAACGCCCGACCGTGCCGTATACCACTCCACCGCAGCCCCCTGCGCCGTCACCACCGGCTCGGCGAACAGCAGCGCCGTTTCCTCGCCTATTCGCGCCTCCAAGGTGCTGGTGATCAACTCAAAGGACCGCTGCGCCGCGGATCCAAGGGTCTGCAACCCTTCAGCAGAAGTCGTTGTGATCAGACGATCGGACATCGGCTTGCCATCCCGTCCCTATTCGCCATCTGTAACAGACGGCGCGGTCTCGGCCGGGGCCGCCGCATCCGCCGCCGCAGGTTCCGCAGCCGCCTCTGGCGCCGCAGGCGCCGCCGCCCCGCCATAGGCCACACGGGGGCTGCAATCCGTCTGGTCCGGCGTCACAGCCGCAGGCGTTCCCGCTAAAAACTCCCCAAGGTCCCTCGCCGCCAGCGCAAAGTTCAGCGTCCGCAACGGCCCTTGCCGCACGAAGGTGTTTACTCCCACAACCCGTCCACAGAAATCCACCAAAGGCCCACCGGAATTGCCCTGCGCCAACGGCGCGGAATGGACCAGAACGTCCACCCCGTCCATCATCTGCTGCTCGGCATTCACCGTGCCATCCACCACCACCAAATCCGGCATCGCCGCAAGGTCCCCTTGCATCAGAGCCTGAAACTCTTGATCTGTCTCCATGACGTCGCCGGGGAACCCCGCCGTCACCACATGGTGCAGCTTCATCGACCCCGTCGGATCGGACAGCGCAAAGGCGGGAAGGCTCGTCTCCGCGATCTGCAACAGCGCGAAATCCGCGCCCGTCGTCTCGAACGGCCCCGCTTGTTTCAGAAGTTGCGCCGAAACCGCCCGCCCCAACGTGGCATTGGTGACGAAAATCTGCTCCGGCCCTGCCCCTTCGATCACATGCTGATTGGTCACAATCAGCCCCGGACCTACGACAAAGCCCGACCCGGTGGAAAGCCCATCCCCGCTGCTCGCTACCACCAGCACTGTCCGTGCTTCGATGGCCTGCAACAGGCTTCCCGTATCCGCCGGATCGGCCGGATCGACCGGCACTTCCACACGCTCCGGTCGCGGCGCGACCGGCGCATCCGGCGCTGCCTCCGCCGGGGCCTCCGGCTGCACCGCCCCTTCAGGCAGGACAGGCAGCCCCTCCGGTGTCAGGTTCCCTGGCAGCACGAGCGCACCATCCGCCCGGCACTGCGCTCCCTCCAAAGCGGCCCGCAGCGCGTCGCGCCGATCCCGCAGCGCCGCCGCTTCCGTCGCTTGCGCATCGAGGATCGCGGCCTCATCGACAAGGCTGGCCGCCGGAAAAATCCGGGTCCCGGGCCACAGTATCCAGATCAACGTCACCAGCGCCAAACCCAGCAGCACCGCCAGCGGCACCCAGGCCACCGGATGCAAACGCGAGGGCCCCTCCGGCGCATCCCCTGCCGCACCTCTGCCGGGGGGCACGTCGATGCCACCCCCGTTGCCCCCAGCCCTTACCGGCTCAGCCGCCGCTACTCCACCTGCCATAGTTGCCGCCGCAAGACCGGCCCCTGCCACAACCTCTACAGGCGTAGAGGCCACGACCGTCGAAGCATCACGCCGCATAAAGGCCGCTAGCGCCTCGGTTGGCGTACGGTTCAACACACCCCAATTTACCAGAACCGGATGCCCGTTTACCACTCGGATATCCTGCGACGAAGCCAAGGACAGCACCCCCCGGATCATCGGAGCCAACGCGGGATCATCTGCCAGCGCCTCGATCTTTGGCACCAGCCGATGAAGCCGATCCTCCGGCGCCCGCCGCTGCACCGGATCAAGATCCGCCAACGCACGATCTGCGCCCGGATGCACCGTATGCCACGCGATGTTGAACTGGCTCTTCGCCTTGTCGCGGCTGACAAAAGGTTCCGCGAAAAGGTCCGCAGCCTCTGGCCCTATCCGCGACAGCAACGCCTCGCGCAGCGCCGCATGGTTTTCCAGCACCGTGCCCGATCCCATCGACAGGCAATCCTGGACCGGGACCGATGATTTCAAAAGAAAATGGTCGGCCATCACGGCACCTCCTGCAAACGCCGCATGATCACTTCGGCACTCCCACCGCCCTCGGCCTGATAGGAATTGCATAGGGCCCGCTCCTGCTCGTCCAGACGACAGGTCACCGTGCGCCGAAATATCTCGAAATTGTTGGAACAGGGAAGATTGGCATCTTCCTCGATCACCAGCGCCTGCCCCGGAATGAAGCTTCCGGTGATCGGCCCTTCGCAGGTGCTGCCATCCGACCCGCGCATCGACTCCCGCCCGGTCCCGTCATTGTTGAAACAGACCGTCCACTCAGAGAAAGAAATAACCTCTCCCGTCACCACATTCTGCGCGGCATAGGGCGAATCCAGTTCCCAGCACCCTTGCAGATCGTTCAGATCAGCCCGGTCGATCAGGTCTTCATTCAATTCTGGCGGAGGCGTCTCCACCCGCTCAGGTTCCGGCAAAGGCTCAGGCTCAGGCTCAGGCTCAGGCTCAGGCTCAGGCACGCATTGCACCTCGGCAAGCCCGCGCTCAAGCGCGGCAATCTCCGACTGCAACTCCGCCCGCAACGCGCCGTAATCCGCCTGTGCAGTCACCGCGGCCGGGCAGGCCAACACCTGCCCCAGCCCGAACGGCAACCGCAGCCCGCAAGCGGGTAGAATCAACGCCGCAGTGACACCGACCATGACGGCCAGCACCGCCGCACCGGCCCACAACAGCGTGCTCTTCATCGTGATCCCTTGCCCGTTTCACAGCTCTGACGGGCAATTGCCCACCAATGCACAGAACGAAGGCCGAACGCACCATTGCGACAGGCCTTCGCGCAGATCGTCAGTTCGCTGCCAGCGCCTTGTTCAGGATCGCTGCGCGCTCCGCCGCCTGACCGGGCAAGAAAGCCGGGGCCGCGCCGCTGTCCATCGCATTCAGCGCATACTTCACCCAGACCTTCCCCGCCTCCTCATTCGCCGCCCCGGCAAAGCCTTCACGCAGGTGGTGGCCCACCAGTTCCGCATAGGGCTTCTGATCCGCCGCGCCCAAGGTCACCAGTGCTGCATTCGCCGCAACCGGGTCATCCGTGCGATAGGCTTCCGATAGGCAGATGCGCCCAGTCACGGTCATTTCTTGCAATGACTTGCCCGAGGCATCTATATCCGCTCGCACCGAAGTGATCATCGCTTCCGGCTGCTCCGTCGCAAGACTGGAAAGTTTCGGCTCTAGCTTCGCCTTCAACTGCCCGCACAGGCTCGAGATCTGTTCCTGTGTCGCGCCGACCTGCTCCGCCACCTTCTGGCCTTCGGCAATCGCGAATGTCCGTGCAAGACAGAACTGCTCGTTCATCGCCAGCGTCGAATCTGGCATGGACTCAGCGGTTGAGAAGCCACCATTCGTCGTGGTCAGCACGTTGATCTGATTGCAATGCCCGTTGATCGACCGCGTCGGTTCTGTCGGCACGCCAAAACTCGGCATCGCAGCCTGATCCACTACCGCAGGTACCGCCGGTGCAGCAGGAGCCACGGCCGGAACCGGGGTGACAGCAGGTGCAGCGGCAACCGCCGGCATCGCAGCCTTACGCCGATATTCCGCCGGCAAACCACTGCGACCAAACGGGTTGGCAGCCGCAAGCTGCATAGCCTCCGCTGGGTTCAACCGCTCCTGCGCCATGGAATCTTGAAGCAACTGCCGCTCCACATCAGTGATCTCCCCGGTCTGCGGATGGCCGAGCGTCCCCTGATAGGATGCGACCGCCGCCCTAGTCTTTCTTCCGGGCTGGCCGTCCACCGGACCCGCGTCAAAACCGAAATGGTTCAGTGCCGTCTGCAGGTCCTTCGCCGCCTGAACCTCAACGGGCGACCGCTGCGGTGCCGCCCGGCGCGGTGTGTTGCGCTGATTGGCATTGGCCTGATTGTTTGCGGCACCAGCAATTATGCCTCCAATAATGCCGATGGCCAGTGCCTTTCCCAAATCATCCGCCTGCACGGGCCGCGCTGGGACAAGGCTCATAGCTCCGATCAAAGAAGCTGTGAGGACAGTATGCTTCAACATAATCATTTCTCCCAACCGCAGGTTTACTACCGACACCAAAATGCGTCGGAAGGCATCTAAGCTTCTGGAGTGACGATATACCGACACCGCTCTCGATCAAGTGATTTTCGACGATCAGTTCGAGCTTCAGGCTTTAGTCTGATCATAGTTAAAACATTAGTCGGCACGGCAGAGACCTGCTCCCGTGAAATGTTGGACCTGCCCGGCTTTTGTGGAGAGCGTTTAGCTCATTTCCCGGGCCGTTCGCTCGAAGTCGATGGGGCTCTGGAAGCCGAGCGATGAATGCCGCCTGACGGGGTTATAGAACCCGTCGATGTATCTGGCGACGGCGTTTTCGGCCTGCTGGCGGGTCCCGTTTCCCATAGAACACCTCCTGGTTCCTCAGTTGGTGCTCTCTACTTTCTCCGGGCAAGTCCACTCCAAACCGCGTTCGCGAAGCATGGCTCGATAAGAACTTTGCGGAGGCAGGCAGAACTCGTTCTTTCCCGCCGCGCTACCGTGATTCAGTGAACGGCTCGTTGTGGCGACCCCGGGAGGACACATCATAATCACAAAAAATCATATACTTACGCTGGATTGATCCAACTTTTCACCCCGTATGATATCAAGGGGTTACACGGGGCATTTCCAACTTTTCCAATCCCCCCCTGGCTGTGAAAGGCTCCCTCTTTTCGTCTGCGCCATCCCCAAGTGCAGGCATGCATAGGACAGGTTCGCCCTCGATTGTAAGGTGAGAGTTCCTCCGAGGTGTCGTGCTCCGCAGACTCGCAACGCCTACAGCCTTGCCGAGGGTCCTGTATCGCATCAAGACAAACAAGGCTTGCGACATTGCCCGGCTGAGACCTTCGAATGGAAGCTTCCTCAGATGTAGATCGCATGTTCTTGTGACGTTCCGTGAACGTGCGTGCATCTATGTCCCGCAACGTGCTATGCTACCGCATATTGTGGTTCATAGGGGGATTTCCATGCGCGAGACACAAGATACGCTCCTGAAGGTCGCTGACGTAATTGCTGCTATGGGGATCAGCCGTAGCACATGGCAAAAGCTCGTCAGCACGGGTCAGACGCCGCCGATTGTCCGGCTCGGTCAGGTGCAACGGATTCGGCGCGACGCCTTCACAGCCTGGTTGGCGAAGCAAGAAGATCGCACTGACACCAATTCCCCAGCAAAACAGTCGTGATGAAACTGACGATGGAAAATTCAAGCGCAAATCAAGAAATCCCTTTAATTGAAAGGGTGTTGAGGTCGGTGGCGCGTACCCCTCCTACAGTAGGGAAAACGAGCCCCCTCCTCTCTCGTTATGAGCGACGCAAAGCAAAGGACCGCCTGGAGCGGTTCGATGAGGCCGTGGCGTTTGCCTTTGCAATGGATTGGCCTCTGAACACCGCAATCACAATCACATGGGCCGCCCTCCAAGAAGCTGGCGAGCACAACGAGGGTCATTGCCTTGGCCGGGGAGAGTGGGAGCGGGAGCAATACCTGCGGGACGAGCTCGCCCGACTTTGTCGGTCTGAAGGCTTTCCCTTTGCGGCTTTGTGGGGGCGGGACATTGGCGCCACCATGGGGTCACACGTTCACCTGTCCATGTACTGGCCCTCACCCAAGCTCACCCGGCTCATCGCAGTCATTGAAAGGTTGAGCGGAAGTACCGCAGCGTTCGCGCTGAAGCCTTACTCTGAAGACGTGGCCGCACGTTCGGTTTGTGGTGGGTGGCAAATCAACATGAACAACCGCACCAACGACAAGGCAAGTGCCCGAGAGTGGAGCGAGTACATCGCGAACCAGCACGCCAAGCATGCAACGTCACCGGTGCTCCAGGGTAAAGCGTTTGGAGTCTCGGAGGCCATAGGCAAGGCAGCCCAGCGACGGGCTAAGCCCATGCTGGATGAGCGTGAGGCGAAGTACGGCTGGCTTCGGCAAGCATAGAGTCCACCGGCCTAATGAAGTTTGCCGATCACCGCCGCTAGATCCCGCGCCGCCACGGCACGGATAAGCTAGAACCACAAACCGACACACCATCCAGACCAGAAGTAGTCCTTGAGCCATCTGCAAAAAGCATCAGC
>Ga0075154_10001722_pt1 | contig 15109 bp, 11 predicted proteins | sample JI71714BDNA_FD_70965 | JGI IMG/M metagenome (GOLD analysis project Ga0075154, IMG submission 70965) | Wastewater effluent complex algal communities from Wisconsin, to seasonally profile nutrient transformation and Carbon sequestration -... | ecosystem: Engineered > WWTP > Effluent > Algae... | reverse complement strand
ATCTGATGTTAGAGTAGACTTAGTTTCTATAGAAGGTAAGACTGTTACATCAAAATCATTTGAAGGTGTACAAGACTCAAGACTTAAACTTGATTTAGGAAATGTAGTTTCTGGTACTTATACAGCAATGATTCATACTGAAAGTGGTGTTATCACTAAAAAAGTAATTGTTCAGAAATAAGAATTTCTTCTTAATATTACAAAAGGCAGCTACTGAAAAGTGGCTGCCTTTTGTATTTTAGATAATGAGTAATGCCTGTTTGTTCAAAGTATTTTAGAAATGTAGGTTTAAAATAGATGAGTTCTATGTCCCAAATACGTCACATACTGAATGGTGATTGTCTGTATGAACAGCTAATGATGACACCCATGCAGCAGAATCATATTATCTTTAGAGAATGTCTTATAGACGGTCCTGTAAATGGAGAAACTTTAAATGAGTTCTGGCAAAACAGGGCTGCATTTATGGCTAGAGATTATAACGTTTTACCTTCAGAATATTATAAAAAAACAGTTGACGAATTTGAAAAAATAATTCAGATCCCCGACGGTGATGAAATATGTTTGTGGTTTGAGCATGATTTGTTTTGTCAGATAAACATGTGGTTTATAATTTCCGTTTTGACCAAAAGAAAAGGTTTAAATGTTTTTAGAGTTTCACCCATTTGCCATCATGAAATGGAATTTTGGAAAGGATTTGGTGCATCTACTCCCGAGATGTTAATGCAAGCTTATCAGCAAAAAATACTTTTTCAGGATCATGATCTCCAGTTGGGTATTGACTTATGGGAAGCATATAAGAAAAATGACGTTCTTATGTTGAAAAAGCTTTCGCTTCACACTTCTGAATGTTTCTCTATGTTGGAAGATATCTGTCAGGCGCAAATTGATAGATTGGGTAAGGATGGTCATGGAGGAAAACCAGAAGTACTCGTCAGGCAACTCTTAAAAGAAGGTCACAAATCATTTGATGATCTAATGTCTGCTTTTAATAACATTGGAGGTGTCTATGGCTTTGGAGATTTCCAACTAAAGAAGATTTATGATAACGAAAAAAGCATTTTATAAACTAAACGAGAAGCTTTTAAGTTAATAAGTACATGTTTTTATCACTAATATAAATATTATTACATGGCATTGACCGAATCCAACATGATTGACTTGGGCGTAAAGGCTCCCGGTTTCAAATTGCAAGATACTGTTTCAGAAAAGATATTGAGTTTTGAAGATATTAAAGGATCACATGGAACAGTAGTTATGTTTTTGTGTAATCATTGTCCATATGTGATACATGTCAATGAAGAGTTGGTAAAAATAGCTCAGGAATATTCCACCAAAGGGATAGGCTTTGTTGCGATCAGTAGCAATGATGTGGAAAAGTATCCTCAAGATAGCCCCGACAAAATGAATATAGTGGCAAAAGTCCTGAAATATCCATTTCCTTATTTATTTGACGAAACTCAGGAAGTAGCACTTGCTTACGAGGCAGCATGTACTCCTGATCTCTACGTATTTGATAATGACGATTTACTATATTACAGAGGTCGTCTTGATGAGTCAAGGCCCAAAAATGATATACCTTTGAATGGCAAAGACCTTAGACTTGCTTTAGAACTATTGATCAGAAAAGAACCACCACTGACCAAACAGTATCCTAGTGCAGGCTGTAATATCAAATGGAAAGGGGTTTAGTTTTGGAATAAGTATTTTAACTGATTACATATCACCACCTTCATATTCGCCACCTTCTCTTCCTGGTTTTTTACGCTCTTTTTTCATATTGAGACGATAATTGATGGTGGCTACAATAGGGGCACGACGCCATTGTTGATCAACTCTCTGATAAAAATCATCAGTTATCAATTCTGTATTTCTTCTTCGGGAATTAAATAAGTCTCTTGCTGCTAAAGTAAATGAAGCATTGTTTTTCCAGAAGTCTTTACTAAAGGCGATATCTACGATATACATCGCTTTTTGCTGTCCTAGAGGAATATCTACGGGAGCTCTGTAGTTAAGTCTAGTTTGCAAATCAGCATTCTTCCAAAATGTAATTCTACTACCTATTCTACCAAACCAACTATAACTGTCAGCACTCAAATCCTGACCTTCATAAGCGCCATTGATGATATTTCTAAAAATATTGGCGTTTCCGTCTAATCGCAGCCATTTCAGTGGGTTATAAGCAAATAGAAACTCTATACCTGCATTGTCAGATGTAGCTAGGTTTAATGGTTGGGTGAGTGTGGTCCCGTCAGGATTAAATAATGTGACTCTTTGTATGACATCTGTTGTATGACGCCAAAAGACATTGGTACCAATATTTCCTTTTTCCCAATATTTTACATGACCTATTTCATAACTATTGGTAAATTCAGGATTGAGCAATGGGTTTCCACTAAAAATATTTCTATTGTCGGCAAAAGTAAAAAATGGATTTAAATCCCAGAATCTAGGTCTTTGGATTCTTCTGGAATAACTGATTTGAACCTGATTTTGGCCTTTAAACTCATAATTTACATGGCCACTCGGAAATAAATTGGTAAAGTCTCTTGGTTTTGGTTCTCCTGTTTCTAAGAGTTCCGTATTCAATCCTGTGTACTCCATACGGAGGCCTGCTTGGTAAGAAAACTTACTGATTTTATTTCCATAAATAGCATAAGCAGCATGGACATCTTCGTTGTATCTAAATTGGTTGGAGAAGTTAGATAATTTTATCCAGTTATCGTTTACCAATTCTTCAACTAAATAATCATTTCCTATATTTCTAATTTGAGACCTGAGTCCAGCTTCAAACTTACCATCTTTATTAATCGGATGTACATAGTCTGCCGTAAGTACGGTACTTCTTTGTTTTTCATCATTATTGGAGCGTTGTACAACGTTTTTCCCTTCAAATACTCCGTTATTATAAAATCCTTCTTTGTAACTTGCATCTTCAGTCTCATCGTTAAGACTGTATTGGACTGTGGCTTTAAATTCTCTTCCTTCTGCTTTAAATCTCTTTACATAATCCACATTATACTCTATAGTTGGGCTTGTTTCCGTTTCTATCTCTATCCTTTCTCTGTAGCTTAGGGTTGGCACAAGATTACGACCCGTCGGCTGACCTTTGAGAAATAAATGATCATAGTATCTAATCGGAGATAAATTGTCACTTTCAGAGTATCGATATAGAAATGCAGCGGTAAGTGTCTGACTTTCGGTAATTGAAAAATCCATTCCAGTTCGTATACTGTTGGCTAATCTTTTTCTGAATCCATCTCTAAGTATATAAGATGCACTGATACTGTCCTGATTGTATAGTTCTTGATAAATATAACCTTCTGACGGGTTATTATTGTAATTAAGACCATAATTTACAAAAAAATTGGTTTTACCTTTTCGGTAATTTACATTGGCGCCGAGGCCATAATTTTCAGGCCAGCCACCTGATACCTCGAAACTTCCATTTACCCCGACTTTATTATCTTTCTTCAGAATAATATTGATGATGCCTGACATACCTTCTGCTTCATATCTTGCTGATGGGTTGGTGATGACTTCTACGCGATCTATCATATTTGCTGGGATAGACCTCAGCCCGTTAGCACCACTCACACCGACCAGGCCACTGGGTTTTCCATCTATCAAAATCCTGACATTGCCACTTCCTCTGAGACTAACGCCGCCATCTACGTCTACGGATACAGAAGGCACGTTGTCCAATATATCCTGGGCGGTACCACCGCGATTGGACAGATCTTTTCCAACATTAAAAACTCTTTTGTCCAGTGCAAACACTGTTTCACTTTTTTGCCCTACGATCTCTACGGATTCCAAGGTTAGCACATCTGGACTTAGTTTTATCAAACCCAGATCATAAAAATTGGTCTCCGGCTTGAGTGCGATATTTGAAATAGTTTTGGTGGTAAATGATATAAACTCTACCATGATATAAACATTACCCGATTTTCCATCGATATTAAAAAATCCTTTTTCATCTGTGATACCACCTGAAATTAACGTGCTGTCTTTGGTTGAGAAAATAGATACAGTTGTAAATTCCATTGGATTTCCAGAAGTCTCGTCCACTACTTGACCTTTGATCATGATAGATTTAGGACTGTTTACTGGCTTCTGAGCACATACTATATTTACGATAAGTAGAGCCGTTAATATACTAAAGATTGATTTCATAAAGGAAATATTTGTTGTAACAAACAAGTATAGACAACGTAAGTATTGAAAGGTTTAATCCAAGAAATAATTAATTTCCAATAAAAAGATAATTTTCAAAAATCGCAAAATTATAGATTCCGCATAATTTAACATTAAGTGCTTTTCTAATAACTATTTGATAAATCGATGATTCCTCGAAATTGTTAAAATATGGTTATACAAGTTTTAGATCCAAAATATTTCCCATTTCATAACAAACACGGCATCTGGGTTCATATTTGTCTTTTTCTCCAAGCAAGACAGTCTCTTGTTCTGCGCTCAAACGGTAAGAGTGTGTTGCAAGATTGCCGCAATGAGGGCAAATGGCATGCACTTTTGTAATGTACTCAGCCACAGCCAATAAACTGGGAATTGGCCCAAAAGGACGACCTCTAAAATCCATATCTAGTCCAGCTATGATAACACGAGCTCCTTTTATAGCAAGCTTTTGGCATACTTCTGGCAATTTATCATCAAAAAACTGGGCTTCGTCTATACCGATGACATTGATATCTTTAACGTGATCAAAAATTTCTACACTGCTTTGAACTGGAATAGAGTCAATAGAATTTTCGTCATGAGAAACTACCTTAATGATATCATATCTTGTATCTTTAGATGGTTTAAATATTTGAACTTTTTGATTTGCTATTTTTGCTCTTTTCAGTCTTCTGATCAATTCTTCGGTTTTACCGGAGAACATAGAACCACAGATGACTTCGATCCATCCACTTCTTTGACCTCTGAAACTTGGCTCTAAAAACATACAGGTTAATTTGTCACAAAGAAAATTAATTTTTATTAAACATTGTCTATTTTGACATAACTTCTGTCAGATTACATTTTTTTCAGGTAAATATGTCAGACAATACTGTTTAAAAGACTTTGGTATAGATATTGCTACACATTATATAATTTTAACATGTTTTATCGTTAAATAACTGCTGATTGCTGCTTATAAAGCAATTGGATTTTAGTATAAAATACTTTTTTAAAAATTAATAATAGAAATATATGGATATTAGAAATTTCAATAAAAAACTTAATAAAATCGTTGCATTGACTGATCAAAACAGTGATGAAACCTATTTCTCTCCATTAGAAAGAGACCTATTGTTATCTTATATTCGTGAATTGTATGACATAGCTTTAGATGGTGTCATTGTCACCAAACCATCATCATCCAAACCTATAGCTGCGGAAATAAAACCAGTTGCTATCAGTGCTCCAGAGCCAGTAGTGACAAGCGCACCTCCTGTAGAAATTGTAAAGCCAGATGTCAAAGTAGAAACAAAACCAGAAATTGTTGCCCCTATAATTGAAACTAGTCCTGAAGTTGAGCCAATTATATCTCCAAAAGTGGAGTCTATTCCAGTAGTGCAGGAAGTGAAACCTATTGTAATGCATCCAATTAATCCAATACAAAGCAATATCAATGATGATTTGATTGCTGAGCTTTTTGTGGAGGATAAAGTATCTGAGCTTTCTGATAAATTGGCTCAGGCACCCATCAAAGACCTTACAAAATCCATGGGTATTAATGAAAGGATTTTTACACAACAAGAATTGTTTAATAATAACGCATCACAGTTTAATGATGCTTTGATGAAGCTCAATAGTTTTGGCAATTTTAATGAAGCTAAGTCTTTTATTGTGAGTGAATTGGTATCAACCTATGGATGGACCAGTGAAAACAAAATAAAAAAGGCAGCAACGTTTATTAAATTAGTAAGAAGGAAATATATTTAATTCAAGATTCCAATTTTACAATCATTTTTATCCAAATTCGGTATTTAAATTGATCAAATGCATCAAGATTTTTACAAATTTATACATCAAATTAGATACCCCATAATATTATTGCTCATATTATGGCTTGTAGAAGTTTTAGATGTGTATTTTGGTTTAGGTTTGACAGTATTAGGAATTTATCCTCGGGAATGGACTAGTTTGCCAGGCATATTGACATCTCCGTTCATACATTCTAATTGGGGCCATGTAGCATCAAACTCTTTACCTATTTTGAGCTTAACTTCTATCATGGTTTTGTTTTACCGGAAGGTAGCTTATCAAAGTATTGTGAGTATTATGATCGGAACAGGTCTAATGGTGTGGTTATTTGCGAGACCATCTTACCATATTGGTGCAAGTGGCATAGTATATGGCTTGATTTCATTTATTTTTTGGACAGGGATTTTTAAAAAAAATCCAAAATCCATAATTCTTTCACTTATCGTGTTGACTTTGTATTCAGGTAGCGTGGCCAGTTTATTTCCGAATGTAGAAGAAAATATATCTTGGGAAAGCCATTTGTTTGGTGCTTTGGTAGGATTAGTAGTTTCTTTTGTATTTAAAAGTGTCATAGAAGAAGACGAAACCCAATATCAAGTACCACCATCATGGTCCAATGACACTCAAATAAAACAATTTTTCCTTCCAAGAGATGCTTTTGAAAAAACCAGATACCAAAGATATCTAGAGTTTCTTGAAGCTGAAAGATTAAGGGCCGAAGCTCTGAGACTTCACAACCTTAACGGTGAATAACATAGCAATTTCAACTTTTTTAAACGACTACACCACATTTCGGGTTTTATGTATTGATAATGATTTATCTTTGCACCTAGAAACAAAAATCATATTCGGATGAATGATTTTTTTAACCATTTAATGCATGAATTTAAGCTGCCGCTACACAACCCTGTTTTGATATTTTCTTTGATACTTTTTATAATTTTATTGTCACCAATATTATTAAAAAGACTCAATATACCAGGTATTATTGGTTTGATCATATCCGGTGTAGCTGTAGGACCTTACGGATTGGGTTTATTGGAAAAGACTTCAGCAGTGGATCTTTTTTCAACTATTGGGTTGCTTTATATCATGTTTATAGCAGGTTTGGAATTGGACCTAGATGAATTCAAAACGCATCGAAATAAAAGTATATTATTTGGATTTTTGACTTTTTTTATACCTATTGTTACCGGTTTTCCGGTATGCTATTATATCTTAGGTTATGATTTTAATGCTAGTTTTCTAACGGCAAGTATGTTTGCGACACACACGTTGGTGGCGTATCCGATAGTCAGTAGATTTGGTGTTACCAAAAATCAAGCGGTGGCTGTAACCGTAGGTGGCACTATACTTACTGATACCGCAGTTTTGATCATACTCGCAGTGATCATGAGAAATGCTCAAGGTAATCTCAATGCTGAGTTTTGGTACCGACTATTCATTTCTTTGGCAATTTTTTCAGCCATTATGTTTTTGGTGGTGCCTAGGATTGCCAAATGGTTCTTCAGTAAATTAGAAAGTGAGAAGCATGCACATTATATTTTTGTATTGTCAGTTGTTTTTTTTGCAGCCTTTCTAGCTGAAGTGGCGGGAGTGGAGAAAATCATTGGAGCCTTCGTAGCAGGTTTGGCTTTAAACAAACTTATTCCTCATTCTTCGGCGTTGATGAATAGAATAGAGTTTATAGGCAATTCATTATTTATTCCTTTCTTTTTGATTTCTGTGGGTATGATTGTGGATGTTTCTGTACTTCTCAAAGGTAATACTGCCTTAATTGTAGCAGGTACACTGACCATAGTAGCATTAATAGGAAAATGGCTTGCTGCTTGGATTACTCAATTGATTTTTAAATATACTAAGGACCAACGACAATTGATTTTTGGACTCAGTAGTTCTCACGCTGCTGCGACCCTAGCGATCATTTTAGTAGGTTATAATGCCAATATTCTGGATGAAAATATCCTGAATGGCACTATTATTTTGATCCTCATCACCTGTGTGGTAGCTTCTTTTGCTACAGAAAAAGCTTCCAAAAACATAATTCTTAGCGGTGAAAATGACAATACACCTAGTTTTAAAGCTCTTAATAATGAGCACATCCTTTTACCAGTAGCCAATGTAGAAAATATTGACAAAAATCTTGAGCTTGCATTATTGATCAAAGACAAAAAGTCGCCACATCCTTTGTCCATTCTCAGTATTGTACCTAATGACCAGGAAGCCGAAATAAATATTTTAAAGTCAAAAATCAAATTGGAACAATATGTAAGACAAGGCTCTGCATCGGAAATGAAAGTCAATGTCATCACTACAATTGACCATAATGCAATGAGTGGTATTTCGCGTACATCACGGGAAGTTATGGCCGATATTGTGTTATTGGGTTGGCCCAAAGAAATGGGTTTTATTGAAAAAATAATGGGTGAAAAGCTTGACATCGTGCTTTCTAATGCTGATAAAACAATACTTTTTGCTCATTTCGAACAACCTTTGATAGCCCATAAAAAAATAATAGTATTAGCTCCTCCTTTGTGTGAAATAGAAAAAGGTTTTACTACATGGATGAATAAGCTAGCAAAGCTGAATCAAGAACTAAGCCTTGAAATGGTTTTTTATGTAAATGATAAGACCAAAGAAAGTGTTCAACTCTTTTTTACAAAATCACACAGCTCCAATAATATATCATATAAGTTGTTTGAAGATTGGCAAGACATTTTGATCTTAGCGCGTGATATTAAAAATGATGATCTTATCATACTCATCAATGCTAGAAAGGGAACCCTGTCATATCATACTGAAGTGGACAATATTCCATCAAAACTTGAAAAACACTTTGAAAGCAATAGTAAAATCATGATTTACCCTAAACAACAGGATTATAATCAAAGTACGGAAAACTATGAAGATCTTTCGGCAGGTCCGCTAGCTAAAGGTCTTGAGACCATAGGTAAAGGATTGGAATCTATTTTTAAGAGTAAATGATGGAAGTTATAGCGTATTTTTAAGTCAATAGATAATAAAAGAGAATGGACAAAACAATGTAAAGTCCACTCTCTTCCTTATTTTTAATTTAAAGTATACCTGACTCCGGCGTAAATATTGGTGCCCCAAATGGGTCCCCAAGCCAATGAGCTGTCAAAATACTGACTAAATGGATCATGTGCACTTATGATCGGGTGATCGAGTCTAAAATTGAATATATTTTCACCTCCTAAATACCATTCAAAATTATTTTTCCACTTTTTAGATACTTGGGCATTGCTCAGAAAATAAGATGGTGAGTTATCCGCCCATCTGTGCTCTTCGTCATTGGCTTGTGTGGATGGAATCCTAACTGAACTTAACCAATTAATAGTATAATCGAAAACCCATCCACGGCCAGCTTCTACAGCCAGATTGGCAAAAGCTCTCTCAGGAGATACTAATGGCTTACGAAGCAATTGCTCTCCATATGTGGTTTGGACGTCGTTATATCTGTATGCTAATCTTATATCCATCCATTTGGTGATATCCAAGTCTGCTTGAATCTGAAAACTATTAGAATAAGATTGTCCTTTAAGATTATAAAAAACTACTTGTCTGGCAGTACGGTCTAGGTCCACTACGATTTGATTGGTAAAATCTATTCTGTTAAAATCTCCCGAAAGAACTAATAAACGACTTCCCAAAGGTATTTCTTTAGTTATACTTACGCCCAGATTCCAAGCTACTTCTGCATATAAGCCATAAGGTGTGTCATTATTTCCGCTGCCTTCGACGATGATCTCTCGGTTACTCGCAAAAATTCCGATATTTTCTGCAAAAATTGATGCTGTTTTTTGACCTCGACCAGCCGCCAATCTAATTACCGTACCTTGGTTTGGTGCATATCTTGCGTTAAATCTTGGTGTAAAAAATAATCCAAAATTATTGTGGTAATCAGCACGCCCACCAAGCAATACAGAAAATTTCTCTGAACCTTTGTAAGTATACTCTCCAAAAATTCCGGGAACGTATTCATTTCTGGTATAATGGGTTGAAACTACATCTTCGTGAAAATTATCGTATTGAAAACTACTTCCCATTCTTACCTGATGGTCTGTATTGTCGATGATACTTTGGTAAATCATGTTGAAGTATAAAGATTTTTGAGTGGCATCATACCTGCGAAGTCCAAACTGAGATTTTTGGTCATGATAGACGCCAGACACTTGAAAACCTAAAGTTTTATAAGGTTTGTCCAAATTTACAAATCCACGCTTAGCCCAAAACTCAGCCCTATTGGTGGTCATATCTGCACCCCAAGTTCTATTTCTAAGAGATCGTGCAGGCTCAAATCCCATCTCGCCACTTACATTTTCAGTAAATGTGAGTTTAATACCGATTTGCCCTTCTTGACCTTCGCTATTGGTCCATTTCCATCTATTGACAAAACCAAATTGTTTGCCCAAAGGCATATCCATAAAATTGTCATGATTGTGGTCTCTTCTCAGGTTTCTTGTAGATGCATGAAGGATATTAGCGGTACTCCACTTATCATTGATGGTATGTTTAGAAAAAGTATTCATCTCCAGCCTTGCCGCCTGACTTACATAAGCATTGAGATACATTTGGTCGCTGTGACAAGGTTTGCGTAGTTCCACGTTGATTTGTCCGGTGATACTTTCAAAACCATTAACTACAGATCCTGCTCCCATGTTGAGCTGCATACCTTCTATCCAAGGACCAGGAGTATAGGCAAGTCCTTGTACTGCAGCCAGACCTCTGACATCGGGCATATTTTCTCTGGTGATTTGTACATAAGGACCTGCAAGACCTAACATTTCGATTTTTCTAGTTCCTGTCACAGCATCGGTGGCAGAAGCGTCAATAGCTGGAGTAGTATCAAAACTTTCAGCAAGATTGCAACAAGCAGCTTTGAGCAATTCTTTACTGGAGATTTGATGTACTTTGACGGTTTCGAGATAAGATATTTCAGTACTTCGCTTTTTATGGGTGATTTCAATGGCATCCAAAAGATTTGGCGCGCTTATAGTTATATTGATATGACCTGGTTTTTCGATAAGTACAGTATCTGGACTATATCCTACGTAGCTTACTATAAGAAAGTCCTTTTTTTTGGTAAATGGTATTTCAAATGCTCCATTCATATCTGTGACTGCACCAGATTTGGAATTTATCCATGTCAGATTTGCTCCGATGAGCGGAAGTAAAGTGCCGCGATCAGATTTTTCAAATACATTTCCAGTAAGAGTGTTTTGCGGTATTACCGTAGTAACATGATTACTTTCATTAGAGTGGTTGTGACCACTATGATCATCGGGATTTCTATAATGACAGCATTCATGGAGCAAACTATAGACAACATCACTTGCTTTTTCTCCTTCTGTATCATGCCCGATTTCTAATAATGCTTTTACCAATTCCTTTTTGATAAAAATGGGTTCGACTTCGACATTTAGAGTTTGCTTGTCGAGATTATACGTCGCATTGATTACGCCTATAATATTTTTTGTAGCTTTTTCTATTCTTTCCTGGCACATACCGCAAGCTCCGCTTACGTGTAATGAAACCGTGTTTTGGCCGAAAGATATCACAATACATGCCAGATTAAGACCCATAAAAATGAGTATTTTATTAAATATATTCATGGTGGAATTTAGTTTAAAAATGATTCAAATAATATACCCAAAGCCAGTTGAAACTAACTATTGGACACACTTATCCTTTGAAATTGGTATTTTTAAACTTGTGGTGGATGTATTAATGAAGGATGAAAATCAAAAGAATGATACCAAATAGGTTTGATATTTCTTTCTACGAAAAAAGTAGTATCTAAAAAAGTGAGCTTAAAATATGGTAGGTGATTTAAATATACTTTAGCGCATGTGATGCACTTACAATTATCTCCACAGCAACCCTTTTGTTTTTTATCTTTGGTATCTTTACTTTGATTTTTGTGAAGCTTGGTGCAACAACTTTTGATGGGAGCTTTTTGTGAGTAGTTTATAGAGCATACATTACCCTTTTCTATTGGATGTAAAATTTTAGGGCCACATACGCTTAGCGACTGACAAAAAATAATCAATGATAATATTAAGGCGAAAACTCTCATACTGACCACAAAGTTAGTTCTTTTTTGACTCTAGGTATATATAAATATTTGATTTAACATAATTTTATACAGAGAACACATAAAAAAGGGAAAGTATACCCAACAAAAGAAGCTTTGTTAGTATTTTAGCGCTATATTTGTATTTTAAAATCAAAGTCATGCGATCCATATTTCTATTTATTGTTTTTTGCGTATCATCTTTTTGTGTAGTTGGACAGAGTTTGGTTTCTGCCACCTTAAATGGTTCAAGAACAAAAGCTCAAATTACTTCCTTATTTAGTTTAAATTTGGTAAGGAATGGTGCCAAATTTTACAAGATTACCTATACATCAAAAGATGCGAAGGGACAACCAGATACCCTATCAGGTCTGATGGTAATACCAGATGATCTCAAGTTTACATATCCGACGCTGGTATATCAACACGGAACATCAGATTGTAAAAGATGTGTGCCTTCATCATTTGGGACACAAGGTGGAGAAGAAGGACAGTTGGGTTTACTATTTGCAGGACTAGGATATGTTTCTGTTTTGCCAGATTATGTAGGCATGGGAGATGGAAGGGGATTTCAGACGTATGTGCATGATGCCACAACAGTATCTGCTACTGAAGATATGATGAAGGCTGTAAAAGAATGGACGGCACAAAATGGAGTAGTGACCAATGATCAGCTATTTATAACAGGATATTCTCAGGGTGGATATGCATCTATGTCTTATCACCAACATGTACAGAATACATCAGGTGCCGCGGCAGTGACAGCTGCTGCGCATTTATCCGGTCCATATAGCTTGTCTGGTGTCATGAGAGATTTGATTTTGGGTGAGACAGCTTATAATTACCCTGCATATGTCCCCAATACTATTTTAGGTTTTAATGAAGTTTATAATATATACAATGATTTGAGCGAATTTTTTAAACCCGAATATGTAGATGATATCAAAAGCTATTATAACGGCACGCTAAGCTTATTCAATATGAATGCTCGATTAGCCCAAAAATTGATAGCAAATACAGGTGCTTCCGTTGGAGGAAGACTCATTAAAGATGACGTAATGGCAGATATCAGGAATAACCCAAATCATAAAGTAAATCAAATTTTAAAGGAAAACGATCTTTTTAGATGGAAGCCAGAGTCACCTACCCGTATTTTTTATTGTAAAGCAGATGATCAGGTACCTTATTTGAATAGTGTAGTCGCAAGGGATAGTATGTATGCAAGAGGTGCCAGCAATACTTTACTTCAAGTAGCTGATATCAATTCAAATGCTAACCACAGTACTTGTTTTACTCCAGCTCTTACCAACACACTCTTGTTCTTTTTAAGTTTTCAGAGGATTACTACAAGTACTCAGGATGGAATCATAACTGACCTGATGACAGTATACCCCAATCCAACTTCTGATTACATTTCTTTAAAAGGTGATGTAGAAGTCAACCAGGTAATAATTTGGGATCTAGACGGAAATCAAAGAATAAATTCACCATATTCCAATGATGTCATTTCTACTAAAGATTTAGAATCTGGTACTTATATTGTTACTTTAATCAATGATACAGGTGTTATTTCCAATCAAAAGCTATTAATACAAAAATAATATAATATTGGGGCAGTAAAGTTTTTTCCTGCTTTATTAACCTTAAGAGTGAAATCATATGGTTTTCTGTGATTTAATATTTTGAGATATATTGACAATCAAAAGTCAATATCAGGTGATAAAAATCCTTATTCATGGCTACCATATTAGGCAGCATAAAGGATTATGAAGTTTTTTTGAGACTCCAGGTCAGACAATATATCGAGTATTTTCGCTTTTAAGTTTTCATTTTAATAATAAAGATGCATAGGTAAATATATGGTGTGCAATGTTTTTGTGTAAATGAATAATATTATAATATTTCTTTCTGAATTTAGTAGCAATAGTGTTAGATTTTTGGTGCTTTAAATAGAAAAAATCTTTATAATCTTTTAATATACGAATTTAAAGTGATTTATATTTCAATTGCAATCCGAACGGGATTCGAACCCGTATCCCTGTTGTTCAGGTAGTAAGGCTGTAAATACGCTTCCCTACTGACACTTCTGTGATGTTCGGTGCATCTGTAAATTCTACCCATCTATCCGCTCAGGTCAGACCGGAATATCCTTACACTCCATGGCTCTGGATTTTACCACAGCTTTTCCTTTTAAGCTATCGGATTATTTTATAAAAACACAGAAACGCCCTCTTCAAAAGGCATTCCTGCATTTCCATATTACTTCACAAATATCTGCTTTAACTGATCTACGATCTGACCGCTGCCAGACAAGGTGATGTGGCTGATTTTGTCAGCAATTTTCTCCACGTATTCCATCTCTTTAAGTTTGAATAGCATGGAGTTTTCTTCCATCAATTTTGCGGTATTGAGCAAGCTACGCGTAGAAGCGGTCTCTTCGCGACGTGTGATGATATTGGCTTGTGCACGTTTTTCGGCGATCAATACTTGGTTCATGATGTCTCGGATATCACCTGGCAATATGATGTCTTTCAGGCCACAAGATTTTACTTCTACACCAAGGTCAGTGGCTTTTGCTATGACTTCGTTTAAAACAAACTCTGACAGATTTTCTTTGGTTTCCATCAATTCGTCAAAGGTCAATTTACCCACATACTCACGGATAGCCAATTGCATGATGACGTAGAGCTGTTTTTCAAACTCCTTGTTCTCTACCAATGCTTTGATGATGTCTGTCACTTTGTATTGCAAGGTAAAATTCAATCGCAACTGCGCTTTATCTTTGGTCAATATTTCTTGACCCGGGATTTCCATATTGATGATACGCATATCTGTTTTTAGTACTGAAATATCTATCGCGTTTTTCCAAAACATATATGTTCCTGCATCTAGGGTTTGCTTAATTTCACCATCAATAAAAAGAATTCCCTTTTCAAAACTCTCTAATTTATACACTCGCACGTAAGTACCTGAAAGATTCATCAATGCTTTTTTGTCGATATCTGATTCTATCTCAATTTTGGACAA
>Ga0075154_10001721_pt1 | contig 15115 bp, 13 predicted proteins | sample JI71714BDNA_FD_70965 | JGI IMG/M metagenome (GOLD analysis project Ga0075154, IMG submission 70965) | Wastewater effluent complex algal communities from Wisconsin, to seasonally profile nutrient transformation and Carbon sequestration -... | ecosystem: Engineered > WWTP > Effluent > Algae... | reverse complement strand
AATCGCGACTGCCAAAAGCATTAACAGCAATATTAGCCGGATGTGCTTTACCGGTTGCCGGTTTATTAATGCAAACATTTTTTAGAAACCCTGTTGCAGGACCTGATATATTAGGTGTTTCTGCAGGTTCCAGTTTATTGGTGGCATTGGTTATGCTAACTGTCGGTACCTGGTTTTCGATGGATGTATTTAGTAATGTGGGCATTATTCTGGCAGCAATTGTTGGTGCTATGCTGGTGTTGTTTATTATTCTTGGTGTTGCTGCCCGTGTGCGCGACAGTGTTACCTTGCTCATTTTCGGATTAATGTTTGGGATGGCAATAAGTGCCGTTGTTGGGGTATTACAATATTATAGCAGTCAGGGTGCATTAAAATTATTTATCATGTGGACCTTCGGAAGCTTAAGTGGCGTTACATGGTCACAATTATATATTTTGGCAGTAATTGTAATAATTGGTTTGTTGTTAGCTATCACACAAATTAAAGCACTGAACTTATTATTACTCGGCGAACATTATGCTACATCGTTGGGATTAAATATCCGTAAATCTAAAATATTTATCATCCTCACTACCGGATTATTAACCGGGGCTATTACTGCATTTTGTGGTCCCATTGCCTTTATTGGTATTGCCGTTCCACATTTGGCGAGAATGATATTTAAGGTGAATAGTCATGCTATTATTTTACCTGCATCTGTTTTATTAGGCATTTGCATTTTGCTTATTTGTGATATTGTAGCACAAACACCGGGTAATGATGGGGTGTTACCTATTAATGCCATTACGGCTTTTATGGGTGCGCCTTTTATCATTTATATTATTTGGAAAAATCAACATTTAAAACGCGTATTTTAATGGAAGCAAAAACGCTGTTGGCAATAAATGGTTTAAGTGTTGGTTATCCCGATAAGGTAATATTAAAGGATATGTTATTACATATTCCTGCCAAAAGTATTGTGGCGGTGCTCGGATTGAACGGAAAAGGAAAATCTACTTTTATTCGCACCTTAGCGGGACTGCAGCCTGCTTTGCAAGGAAACATTTTGTTTAATGAGCGACAACTTTCAACTTATACCGCAATTGAAAGAGCACAATTATTTAGTATTGTGTTACCCGGAAGGGGAGATGTAGTGCAAGGATTATTGGTGCATGAATTATTTCATACCACACGTGTCACATTCACCAACGGATTTGGAAAAATTACGGATGATGAAATTCAATTAATTAATCGTATTTGCACTTCACTGAATATTGAACATTTATTACATAAACGTATTTATCAATTGAGTGATGGTGAAGCACAATTAGTATTTATTGCTAGGGCTTTGATACAAGATACGCCAATCATTTTTATGGACGAGCCGACTTCCTATTTAGATGTAGTAAATAAAGCAGAAATATTTAATTTAATTCAATCATTACCCCAACAAAATAAAACAATAGTTTTTACTTCTCACGAATTGGAATTGGCACTACAAATTGCAGATTATTGTTTATTTATTGGTACCGGCGGCAAACATATATTCGGCACCACAAAAACAATTATTGAACAAGGTTACATCCCTGATTTCTTCAACAGCAAAAACGTCCAATTCGACCGAACCACCGGTCGCATTAGTTTGAAAAATGCATAGGTTATTGAAGTTAAAATATCTTGGTGATTATAAATTTGTTTAGTGGTTACCCTTTTAATTTATTAAATTCAACACGAAGTCTCTAAGTTCCGCTAAGTTGCTCAAAGTTTAAATGATTGACTATTCACTCTTAGTGCACCTTTGAGCTACTTTGAGCCTTAGTGGTAAAAAAATGATCGAATTCTTACTCCCCGAAACTTCCCGCCATCCCGTCTTCCCGGCAAAAAAAACAAACATCTCAATAAAACCTTCAAAAAAAATTAAGCCTTTTTATGCTTCACCTCATAAATAACTTGCTTCACAATAAATAACACATAACGATAATGTACAGACACTAATTCAAGGTCCATAGCTTCAAACGTAGCTTTCCATTCTTTATCGTTTTTATTGGTATGCGGACAAGGAGAGTAAAATAAATTCGCAAGTGAATCGAGCCAATAGGTTAAATATTGTTGCACCTTGTTGGTATAAATATCCTCCATAATAATCAGTCTGTCGCAAACGCGCCCAGCCTCTTTAATTACAGCTTCAGGATTATCAATATGATGCAACACTGTTAATATAATACCGGCTTCAAAATGTCTGTCCGGAAATGGTATCGTTTTGCCATCATAAACAACCGGTTTTACTGAAGGGTCATATTCCCCTTCATGAATATCAACACAAGTAATGTTCAGACCTTCCTGCTTGAGCAGATGCGCGGCTAAACCATTTCCTGAGCCAAGGTCAAGAATAGCCGTGTTTTTTTTAAGCAGCGGAATAAGCGGCTTTATTTTTTTTCCGACAAAAGGTCTTCCAATTGAATGGAAATACATTTTGCGAAACAAGGGGACTTTATGAATGACGTATAATATCAATTACTACCTTTTGTGACTAACAGGCAGCAAAGTTATCTTTTTTCGAATATTAAAGAAGCAGAATTGATACAATATCTTAAACCACCCGGCTGATCGAAGGCATCATCAAATACATGGCCTAAATGGGTGCTGCAACGTGAGCAATGCACTTCTTTGCGCTCATAACCAATTTCGTAGTCGATATCGAAGGCTACGTTTTTATCATTGATAGGCTGGTAATAACTCGGCCAGCCTGTTCCTGAATCAAATTTATGTTTAGCATCAAACAATGGCATACCGCAACCTACACAATAATAAATACCATCTTCATGGTTATCGTGAAATGCATTGCTGAATGCGCGTTCGGTGCCTGCTTCTCTTGCCACATGATATTGCATGGGCGTGAGTTGCTTTTTCCATTCTTCGCTCGTTTTTTCCACTTTAGTGCCATCCCAAACATAAGTGGGTGCTTCTAAAGTAATGACTGCTTTTGAAGTATCGGAGTCTGTTTGTTGACCTGTTTTAGGTTGAGTTGTTTTTGCCTGACCACAGCTAAATATGGCAGGGATTAATATTACTGCAAATACAGCTAATTGTTTTTTCATTGCGTTAATTATTGAGTTGTCAGACATATAAACGTATTTTTTCAACCTTTGGATGTATAACAATTATCCCTCAAAATAGTTTCACTATGAAAATTGCCGCAAATAACAAGTTTAAACTAACTGTCCAGCAGGATATAGCTGGTCTTGTAATTCTTTTACTTTTGGATCAACAATATATTCATCGTATGACATCAACTTATCGATGATACCATTAGGTGTAATTTCGATAATACGATTAGCCACAGTTTGCATAAACTGATGGTCATGAGAAGTAAATATCACAAATCCTTTAAAGTCCTGTAATGCATTGTTAAACGCGGTAATACTCTCCATATCGAGATGGTTGGTTGGCTCGTCTAAAATAAGCGCATTGCCACCCAATAACATCCCGCGTGAAATCATACAACGTACTTTTTCACCACCTGATAATACTTTACAGCTTTTGAGTGATTCTTCACCACTGAATAACATACGGCCTAAAAATCCACGAACAAATGATTCGTCTTTATCTTTAGAATATTGACGTAACCAATCAATTAGATTGAGATCGCCGGTAAAAAATGTGTGATTTTCGTTTGGCAGGTAATTATTCGTTACCGTAACACCCCATTTAAAAGTGCCATGATCCGCTTCTTTTTCACCTGCAATAATTTCAAAGAAATTTGTTTTTGCTAATGGGTCGCGACTAACGATAGCAATTTTATCACCTTTTTCAGCGGTGAATGTAATGTTGTGGAATAATGTTTTATCACCAATTTTTTTCGAGATTTGATTAACCTGTAAAACCTGGTCTCCCAAATCGCGTTCCGGTGTGAAGAAAATGCCCGGATATTTACGTGTAGAAGGACGTAATTCTTCGATATTTAATTTTTCTAGTGCTTTTTTACGAGAAGTAGCCTGTTTAGCTTTAGAAGCATTTGCACTAAAGCGGCTGATAAAGTCCTGTAATTCTTTGCGTTTGTCTTCAGTCTTTTTGTTTTTCTGCGACATTAACTGCAACATCAACTGTGAAGACTGATACCAGAAGGAATAGTTACCTGTAAAGATGGTGATTTTACCATAATCGATATCTGCAACGTGTGTACAAACCGCATCTAAAAAGTGACGGTCGTGAGACACAACAATAACGGTATTCTGATAATCAGCCAAGAAGTTTTCCAACCAACTGATAGTATCAATGTCTAAGTCGTTGGTAGGCTCATCCATTAATAAAATATCCGGATTGCCATATAAAGCCTGAGCTAGTAATACCCTTACTTTTTCTTTACCGCTGAGGTTTTCCATGAATTCATAATGTAATTCTTCACGGATACCCAGGTTGCTCAATAATTCTGCTGCGTCACTTTCTGCGTTCCAGCCATTCATTTCACCGAATTCAGCTTCTAAATCACCAACGCGAATACCATCTTCTTCACTAAAATCCGGTTTCGCATAAAGCGCATCTTTTTCCTGAATAATGTTCCACAATTTTTTGTGTCCCATCATAACAGTATGAATAACAGAATGTTGGTCGAATTCAAAGTGGTTTTGTTTTAAAACCGCCATACGTTCGCCTGGTGTTATATCGATAATCCCGGTGGTAGGTTCAATTTCACCTGAAATGATTTTCATGAAAGTAGATTTACCGGCACCATTGGCACCAATTATACCATAACAATTGCCTTTGGTAAATTTTAAATTTACTTCATCAAAAAGAATACGTTTGCCGTAGCGGAGAGAAACATTATTAACAGTAATCATTGCCTAATCAATTTGCGGCTGCAAAGGTAGCAGAAATTAAGGGAAAAACAGCATAATTTAACGGGTAAATTGCCTATTCAGCAAGCAATAAACTGATGTCACGAATTAACTTGCCAACCTCAGCTGTATCAGTTCCGTCATAATACCCTCTGATTCTGCCTTCGCGGTCTACCAATGCAAAATTTTCAGTGTGTACAAAATCATTTGGTCCGCCATCACCTTCCGACGCATCCACCAAATAGCTGTAGCGCGCCAGGTCATAGATTTGTTTTTTATCACCTGTCACAAAATTCCACTTATTCGTATCAATTTTCCGATTATTCGCATAGCGTTTCAAAACTGATGGTGAATCATGGTCGGGATCCACTGTATGCGAAAGAATCATAATGTCAGGATTATTGAGATAAGCTTTGTGCACACGAATCATTCCTTCAGTCATCAAAGGACAAATTCCTAAACAAGTGGTAAAAAAGAAGTCCGCCACGTAAATTTTGCCTTTATATGGCTCCTGATTGAGCATCACACTATCCTGATTTAGCAAATTAAATGTGGAGACAAAATGCGGCTGTCCGTCGCCTTGTTCCGGTCCGAAATAAGGAAGAACCGGTTCTTTATGGGTTTTAAGCGTATTGTTGTAAACGAATCCGATGGCGACTACAACAATAATTCCTACTACGATGGTGCCTATCTGAAAACTATTTAACTTTTTCATATATGTTGCAAAATTACCGGAGTTTGATGCGATTATCAAAACCGTTTAAAATAAATTCACACAATTCGATTTGCGTTTGCTCAGCGGCAGCAGTAAGTGTTCGGAAACATATATCTTAGGGCAAAATTTTAGGCATGACGAAATCGAACAAACTCACTGCATTTATTTTGGTTGCCATGGCACTGGGCATTTTAATCGGTGGTATTTTGAATAAAAAAGCTACCGGTAAAGAATTGGTGTATACCCCTTTAGCCGATTCGTTGGGTCGTGATTTTATTTCACTGGTTTACGACGACAAATCATTTACCCAGGATGTTTTTATTGTTAAGGATGATAAGGAGAAAAAAATAATGGCCGATAGTTTGGGAAAGTCGGTAGCAATTGTTGTAAAAGGAAAATCTGCGGTATTTATTCCGGCATGTATTCAAACAGGTAAAGTCGCTGATTTAAATTGTGAAATCGAACCAAGTGGTAAAGGAGTTGTCGAAAAAAATCTCATTAAAAAAATTGCCGCAAACGTTTCAGTACTTACTACCATATTTTTATTATTGATTAAAATGATAATTGCACCATTGGTATTATCTACATTAATTGTAGGTATAGCAAAAATGGGCGATACAAAAACACTGGGAAGAGTAGGGGGGAAAACAATGTTATGGTTTATAACTGCGAGTTTAGTATCACTTGTTTTAGGGATGGTATTAGTAAATGCATTTGAACCGGGAGCACACATGAATTTGACCTTACCTGCAGAAAATGCAAAAACAGGTGTTGAAGGTACAGCAATCACTTTTGTTTCATTTATTACACATGTTTTTCCTTCCAGCATTTTTAAAGCAATGGCGGAAAATGAAATTTTACAAATAGTTGTGTTCAGTATATTTTTTGGTGTAGCTGCCGCAGCAATTGGTGAAAAAGCAATGCCATTGGTTAAAGCATTAGATACGCTTTCACATATCATGATTAAAATTACTATTTATGTGATGGGTTTTGCTCCGTATGCTGTTTTTGCTGCTATGTGTGCGGTTATTACCACAAAAGGATTATCAGTGCTTTCTACCTATGCCATTTTTATGGGAGAATTTTATTTTGGTCTGTTTATTTTATGGGTCATTTTAATTAGTGCAGGTTTTGCTGTATTGCGTAAACGCGTATTTACTTTATTGAGGAGAATTAAAGAACCATTTTTATTGGCATTTAGTACAGCCAGCAGCGAAGCCGCATTCCCGAAATTAATTACCGAATTGGAACGATTTGGCTGCAATAATAAAATTGTAAGTTTTACTTTACCACTCGGCTACTCATTTAATTTAGATGGTAGTATGATGTATATGACATTTGCGTCCATTTTTATTGCGCAGTGTTACGGAATAGATTTAACTATTACGCAGGAAATAACTATGCTACTCACTTTAATGATTACTTCTAAAGGTATAGCCGCAGTTCCAAGAGCGAGTTTGGTTGTTATCGCCGGCACCATAAGTATGTTTAATATTCCACAAGCCGGTTTAGTTTTATTATTAGGTATCGACACTTTCCTCGATATGGGTAGAAGCGCAACAAACGTAATTGGTAATGCTATTGCAACTGCTGCAGTGAGTAAGTGGGAAGGGGCTTTGGAGGATTGATGATGTGCTAATGTGCTGATGTGGTGATGTGCTAATTAATGTACCAATGTGTGAATGTACCGATGTACCAATTTGGGGAATGTACCAATGTGAGAATGTACCGATGTACCAATTGGATGATGCAGTAAGCATCTAATTTTAAAACCAAGGATGCGCTAAGCATCCGCAAAAGTGGAAATGATAGCACGAAACTAGCAAGGTAGTGGAAACCCCATTTGCTAATTTGCTAATCAGCTAATTTGCTAATTTCCGCCGGTTTCCTAAAAATGCCGGAGCGTTCAGTTAATTTTGGCCAAGAATTTTTTGGTTAGGTATTCACTCAAACAGTTTTACTCAAAATGTCATTTAATAAATCACAAGCCTCAATGACCTTTATATTTATCACTTTGCTGATAGATGTAATTGGTTTTGGTATCATTATTCCTGTGTTGCCGAGTTTAATTAAAGAATTACACGGTGGAGATTTTAGTGAGGCTGCGCGAATTGGTGGTTGGCTATTGTTTGCATTTGCAATCATGCAATTTATTTTTTCTCCGATTTTAGGGAATTTAAGTGACAGGTATGGACGCAGACCGGTATTGTTATTGGCATTATTTGGTTTTGGCTGTGATTATTTAATCATGGCATTTGCACCGGATTTAATTTGGTTGTTTGTCGGACGAATTCTTGCAGGTATTACCGGTGCGAGTTTTTCTACAGCAAGCGCATATATAGCAGATGTTTCTCCTCCTGAAAAAAGAGCACAAAATTTCGGATTAATTGGAGCTGCATTTGGAATGGGATTTATTATTGGTCCCGCAATTGGAGGTTTGCTTGGTGAGTTAGGTTCACGAGTGCCATTTTTTGCTGCAGCGGGATTGTCGTTTGTGAATTGGCTATACGGATTTTTTGTATTACCTGAATCATTACCTAAAGAAAAACGCAGACCATTTGAATGGAAGCGAGCAAATCCTATTGGCTCTTTGTTGGCATTAAAAAAATATCCGCTGACTTATGGATTAATTGCCTCTTTAGTTTGTATTTATATTGCTTCGCATGCGGTTCAAAGTAATTGGAGTTATTTTACCATGGGCACCCTAGGGTGGAGCGAAAAAGCAGTCGGATTGTCGCTTGCATTTGTGGGGTTATTAGTTGGAATAGTGCAAGGCGGATTAATTCGGATAACTATTCCCAGGTTCGGACAAAAAAACTCTTTGTATTACGGTTTAGCCTTATATACCATCGGATTATTTTTAATGGGCATTGCCAGCCAAAGCTGGATGATGTATGTATTCTTAATTCCATATTGTTTAGGCGGTATAGGTATGCCGGCTTTGCAGGGAATTATTTCTTCACAAGTGCCTAGTAATGAACAAGGGGAGTTGCAAGGGGCAATGACAGGATTGATGAGTTTAACATCTATTGTTGGGCCACCATTAATGACAAATACCTATGCGTATTTTACAGCAGATAGTGCACCTGTACATTTTGCAGGCGCTGCATTTATTTTAGGTGCTGCATTTATGCTGGTAAGTTTATTTTTAGCTCGAAATACCCTCAAACATCAGGACATTCCCAATCATGTAAAAGCAGAGGTAGAACCAGTTATTCAAAATATTCATGATAACGACCCAGGTAATCTGTAAGTTTCACGTATTGGGCTTCGCAGGTTGCTTGTCCTCCTAATTGCATAGGAACTATAATCTCATGTATAGGGAATAAGTAACTGTGAATCATTTCATGGGCAGGACCCATATCTACACAATAATTAATGATATACAGGTAATCGCTCATTAACGAATCACCCAAAACATGGTATGCGGTTGTATCAGCAGGTGTTTCAAAAGATTGTATCTGTCTGAGCATCATATCGATACCTTGTGTAGTCTCCTTATTAGCAGGCCATTTTTGCCCGTTATTGAGGTATAAAGCTGTTCCACGGCACAAGATGTATTTATTATGTGGAGCCTGTTGGTTAAACGTTTCCTCCGCTTGCTGACAAGCAACAAACAGTAAACTGCTCAACAATAGTATGAATCCAACAGCTTTCATAATCCGGAATAAAGGTAACATGTTTACATTACCCCATTGATGACTTGGATTGCCATTTACGGTATTTTTACAGTAATCTACTTGAACAATAGGATATTGTTTTTGTTATAGAAAAAACTCAACAAATGGACAACAACTCACTACTCTGGTTAGGTTTCAACCTTTTTGTATTACTTATGCTAGCGCTCGATTTGGGTGTTTTTCACCGAAAGAGCCATGTGGTTGGCATAAAAGAAGCGCTCACATGGAGTGCAGTTTGGATTTTTTTGGCATTAGTTTTTAATGCACTCATATATTTCGGCATTGTAGGGGATTATGCCACTAACGAAATTCAGCAGCAAAAAGGGTTGGAATTTTTAACCGGATATTTAATTGAAAAATCGCTCAGTATTGACAATATTTTTGTGTTTTTACTAATATTTACATTTTTCAAAGTGCCGGATATTTATCAGCACAAAGTATTGTTTTGGGGAATTTTAGGTGCATTAATCATGCGTGCCATTTTTATTTTTGCAGGTGTTGCATTAATTGAAAAATTTCATTGGATAATTTATGTATTCGGCATCTTCCTAATTATTACCGGTATTAATATGGTTCGGAATAAGGATAAAAAATTAGACCCTGAAAAAAGTATCATTATCCGAATGTTCAGGAAAATATTTCCAGTGCATAACGACTATGCCGGAAGCAGTTTTTTTATTACCAAAAATGGTAAAAAACATGCAACCTTGTTATTTGTTGTGTTGTTATTTATCGAATTTACTGACCTGATATTTGCTGTAGACAGTATACCGGCAATTCTGGCTATTACACCTGACCCATTTATTGTCTACACCTCCAATGTGTTTGCGATATTAGGTTTACGTAGTTTGTATTTTGCTTTGTCAGGCATTATGCATCGATTTAAATACCTGATTTATGGATTAGCTGCTGTATTAATTTTTGTGGGTATAAAAATGTGTCTGGTAGATGTATACAAAATGCCAATTGGGATTTCACTCGGTGTAATTGCTCTCGTGTTAACTATTTCAATTGTGTACAGTATGTATCGCACCAAAAATACAGACCACTAAAGTTTTTCGGTTGCAGTTTGTTTTTGCGCAATGGAATGAAATCCAAATGCAGTCAGCAAACAAAAAACACCCATAATCCACCACAATGTGGTGTAATTAAAGTTTTCGATTATTTGTGTGCTGCTGTATGGTGAAATAATAAAGGCTAATGCCCAGGCGATGGTATACGCTGCAAGGTAGCTGCCACGTGTTTGTGGTGTGGCACTTTTTACCACGCGTGAAATCATAAATGGCATGGCAAATATTTCAGAAAAACTGAGCAGCAACATGGCAATTAATAAGATAATGGTGCCATGAAATATATTAAATATCAGAAACGACAAACCTAACATCACACAACCAACAACTATCATGGCATTTGGCCGGAAACGTTTTTCCAATTGTGAAACGGTAATCATTTCGAAAATAAATACGATTAGTCCATTAAATCCGATTAATAAACCGATTGCTGCTTCGGGTTTAAAATATACATCTTTATAATAAAGTGGTATGCCGCTGAATATTTGAAAAAAGGCAGCAGCATAAAAAAAACAGAACAACATAAACAGCATAAATTTTCCATCGCGATAAGGGGAAGTTTGTGCTGTTGTTGCGTGTTTTTTCTCAGTATGGATTTGTGGTTGTTTTTCTTTGAAGTAATAATAAAAAACGATACCCGCTACAATACATGTTGCGCCATCTCCAATAAATAACCACATATAATTGATACCTGCTAATAAACCTGCAATGGCAGGGCCTATCGCCACACCGAGATTGATGGCCATACGCATTAATGAAAACGAACGCGTGGTAGTTGCTTCCGTAGCAAAATGGGAAGTCATAGATGATGCTGCCGGTCGCAAACTATCGTTAATTAATCCGCAAATAAATACGCCAATTGCCAATGGATAAAATCCATGTAGAAATGGAATAAATAAATAACTCATCCCGCCAATGGTTAAACTCAGGAATTGTACTTTAAACGGACCAAATTTATCTGTCCATCTACCACCTAAATAAGAACCTGCTAAACTACCTATACCAAAAATACTCATGATAATGCCGGCTTCAGTTTTTGTATATCCTAAAGCACTGGTCATGTACACGGTCATAAAAGGCAATACCATACTTCCGGTGCGGTTGATCAACTGAATAGTTGCCAATATCCACACTGGTTTTGTAATGCCGTGATAAGCTTCTTTGTATGTCCTGAAAAATTTAGCTAGCACATCACGAAGATACGAGATGCATTTTTTCAGAAAAATAAACGCTGTGTTTAGCGGCAGGAAATTATTTGTTTTCGCTCCAGCGATATCCACCCACATCAAACCCTGCAAGGTCCATTACCCGATTTATGACGGTTTCGGCCAGTTGTTCAAAAGTTTCCGGTTTGCTGTAAAAAGAAGGAGTGGCAGGACAAATTATACCTCCAGCCAGCGTAATTGTTTCCATATTTTTGATATGAATCAGGTTGTAGGGTGTTTCACGGGCTACTAAAATCAGTTTTCTTCTTTCTTTTAACATCACATCAGCAGCACGGGTAATCAGGTCGTTGGAAATGCCTGTTGCAATGCGGCCAAGGGTTCCCATTGAGCATGGACAGATAATCATGGTGTCATATTTGGCAGACCCAGACGCAAAGGGAGCCATAAAATCATTTTTATCGAAAACCTGATAGGGATATTGGGTGTAGTTGTCGTTGTCGAGTTCAAATTTCCATACATCTCTGGCATTATCGCTCAGAACAACTCCAACGGTGATATTATTTTGGTCGAGCTGACTTATTTTATCCAACAGCACTTTCGCATATATAGCACCACTGGCGCCGGTTACAGCTACAACAATTTTCCGTTTCAACATGTTAATAGTTATTAATAGATTGCAAGTTAACCAGTTTGGAATTATTTTTGTTTAGTTAAAGTTTAAGAAAGAAATCATACCTATGCAGAAGAAGTACGTATTTATCCTCGTTTTTGTTGCTCTTGTAGCCGGAGCCATTGCTGCCGTAAAGCCGGTTCTCAATGCAAATACACCGGCTGAAAAGTCACAATTAATTGATAATGAATTAGTTGCAGACCAAGATTCCACACTTACACCATTTAAATGGTATACGGTAAACGAGGCTTTGACATTACAGGCTCAAACAGGTAAAAAAATGTTTATCGACGTATATACTACTTGGTGTGGACCGTGTAAAATGCTGGATGCCAATACATTCTCCAATACCGAAATAAAAAAGTTACTTTCCGAATACTATATCCCGACAAAATTTAATGCCGAAAGTGGTGATACCATTATTTTTAAAGGTCAAACCTTTATCAATAAAAACTACACCACGGTACCACGAAAAAGCACACATGATTTTGCGATTTATATCGCTTCTACTCAGCAAGGTTTAGGTTATCCTACAATGGTGTTTTTAGATGAACAACAAAATCTGATTCAACCCATTTCAGGTTATTTAGTGCCTGAACGTTTAGAGCCAATTTTAGCCTATTTTGGTTCAAATGCTTATAAGGATACCGATTGGGATACTTATTACAAAAATTTTAAATCTAACATTTCACAATAACTCCATGATTTCATCTCTGATTGTTGCAGCGGCCATGTATATTGGCCTTACAAATCCTACTGTTACTGAAACGACAATGATTTCAGAAACACCAGGTGATAGCATTGTTTGGATGCCACTTGCCGATGTAAATAAAATAGTTGAGAAGAACATCAAAAAAAATAAGGTAAAAGAAGACAAACTGATAATTGTTGACTTTTACACCGATTGGTGCGGATGGTGCAAACGATTAGATAATGAAACTTACAAAAATGCTGAAGTAGCGGCATTAATGAACACTTATTTTTATCCGGTAAAATTTGATGCAGAATCACGCGATAGCTTAAATTTTGCAGGTGTTCCGTATAAATTTAAGCCTTCTGGAAGTCGCGGCACAAATGAATTTGCGCTTACGATGGCTTCAAGACCAGGAGGAAGAATCGGTTACCCTACAATCACCATTATTTCCCCAATGGGCGAAAAAATAGTGGTTGAAGCCGGTTATAAAAATGCCGATAAAATGAAATTGTTTTTGTTGTATTATGGCGAAGGTCATTACAAAACAAAAGATTATATCACTTTTGAAAAAGAATACAACCAAAAACAGCTTACCGATTAAGTGCATAAAATAGTGCATAAGATTTTAGGTTTTCTTTCCTTTCTAAATAGGTGAGGGGTATATTTGCCGGGTTTTATGTCATCTGCTGGAAAAAATATTCATAAACTTTCTGCTGCCGGAGTGCTAGTTACACTCGGAATTATTTTTGGTGATATTGGTACATCACCAATCTATGTATTAAGTGCAGTAGTAGGCGATCATACCATCAGTCGCGAACTTGTGTTGGGTGGTTTGAGTTGTGTGTTTTGGACCTTGTTTATTATTACCACATTTAAATATGTATATCTCGCCTTAAATAATGATAACAGAGGTGAAGGTGGAATTTTTGCGTTATATGCAATTCACCGCAGGTTTAAAGTAAAATGGGCAATTATTCCGGCTTTAATTGGTTGTGCAGCTCTTATTGCAGATGGTTTCATTACACCACCAATTTCAATTTCTTCAGCTATAGAAGGCTTAAAACTGCTTAATCCAAATATCGACAGTGTTGTACCTTATGTCATAATTGCCATGGCTGTATTGTTTGTTATCCAGCAATTTGGAACAAACGTAGTAGGCAGGGCATTTGGACCAATTATGGGTGTTTGGTTTGCTATGATTGGTATTTTGGGTGGCATACAGGTTATTCAAAATCCTGATGTATTAAATGCACTTAATCCATATTGGGCAATTCATCTGTTAACTGATTATAAAGGTGGTTTTTGGTTACTTGGTGGTGTGTTTCTATGTTCAACTGGAGCAGAGGCCATGTATAGTGATTTAGGACATTGTGGTAAACATAATATTCGTTTCAGCTGGACATTTGTGTTAGTGATGTTGCTCCTCAATTATGCAGGTCAATCTTCTTATTTACTTACTCAAGCAGGACATACACTCGATGAACATAGTCCGTTTTACATGATTATGCCGGAATGGTTCCTACCTATCGGAATTATCATCGCTACATTGGCTACTTTAATTGCAAGTCAAGCTATTATAACCGGTTGTTTTACTTTGGTGAATGAAGCAATGAAATTAAAACTCTGGACCAATTTCAAAGTTATTTATCCATCTACAGTTAGAGGTCAAATTTATATCCCTGCTATTAACTGGTTTTTATTTGTGGGATGTATTGCAGTGGTATTATTATTCAGAGAAGCAAAAAACATGGAAGCTGCTTATGGTTTAGCCATTACATTTGATATGATAATGACTACCATATTACTAGCCAGCTTAATGCGTTTACAAAAAAGGAATATCATATTAATCGGAATATTTGCAGTAGTTATTCTGGCCATTGAAGGTTCATTCCTGATTTCCAATTTAAATAAATTTACGCATGGCGGTTGGTTTACAGTATCATTAGCTGTTGCCATATTTTTTGGATTATGGATTTTTTACGAAGCGAGGAAATTACGCGCAAAACATACAGAGTTTGTTGAAATCAATAAATACCTGCCTGCTATTCAAGATTTGATGGCAGATGAATCTTTACCAAAAGAATCTACACATTTAGTATACATGTCGATGGTAAATGATAAAAACCATATTGACTCTAATATCATTTATTCCATATTCCGCAAACGACCTAAACGCGCTGATGTATATTGGTTTGTGCACGTTGATATTGCCAATGATCCTTATTTAGCCAGTTATTCGGTTGATACTATTATTCCGAAAAAAATGTTTTTTGTGCGCCTGCGTTTTGGGTTTAAAGTAGAGCACA
>Ga0075154_10001718_pt1 | contig 15135 bp, 13 predicted proteins | sample JI71714BDNA_FD_70965 | JGI IMG/M metagenome (GOLD analysis project Ga0075154, IMG submission 70965) | Wastewater effluent complex algal communities from Wisconsin, to seasonally profile nutrient transformation and Carbon sequestration -... | ecosystem: Engineered > WWTP > Effluent > Algae... | reverse complement strand
ACGTTAGACTTGGTTTTGATACAAAGGCATATATTGGGTATTCAAACATTGACAAACCCATATTTATTGATTGCGGCGGATATTAACAAAGACGGCAGGGTTACAGCATCTGATTTGACCTCATTGAGAAAACTCATTTTAGGTATTACGAATGAGATACCAAATAATTCTTCTTGGAGATTTGTACCTAAAGTTTATGTTTTTCCTAATATTTTAAATCCATGGCAGTTCAACTCACATATTGCAATAGATTCCTTACCTAATACGCAGCTAAATCATGATTTTGTAGCATTAAAACTGGGAGATATTAATTTAAGTGCAAATCCAACATTTAGTTCAAAAAATGCTGAAAAGAGGTCTGTAAATGTTACTAAGTTGTTATTAAAAAATGAAGTATGGAACACAATAGGCAAAACGAAGGTAGGCATTTATCTGGATGAAGCATCGGTAGTTCATGGATTCCAGATTTCTTTAAATACAAAAGGGTCAAGTCCTATCATTTTAGATGGACAGATATCTATAGACTTTGATGACTCTTATTTTGTTGATAATGAGTTGAGAATATCTTTTGCATCAGACAAAACCATAGAATTAAACAACAAAGAGCCGTTATTTTATTTAATTGTGGAAGATGGTAATATTTTAAATTTAAACTCTAAATTCTTTACGAATGAATTGTATACTGACAATTTATCAGAGATAAAAGACATTTCGATAGAGTATCGACAAAATCAGGATTCTAAGCTAGCTTTTAAAGTGTATCCAAATGTACCCAATCCTTTCAGAGAAAGTACATCAATAACATTTGAGTTGCCTGAAGACGACTATATAGAATTAGAAGTGATAAACAGCGAATCAGAATTAGTATACGCTACAAAAAATTTCTTTACAAAGGGATCGAATATTATCGAACTTAAAAGAATGGATTTGATTTCTGGAGTTTATAGTTTTACATTAAAATCTAAGTTCGGGACTTCATCCCATAAAATGATTTTGATTGAATAATGACTTTATACATAATATAAAAGAGGCAGATATCAAAAAGGTGCTGTCTCTTTTGTATTATCGTTTAACTGGAATTTATATGTGAAAATAAAAAAAGCCCCACTTTCTTTTAAGCGGAGCTTTTCAAACATTTCGATATTATTCTTAATTGAATTTTTATTATTAGAATGCAAATTTAAAGCATACTAGATATAAGAAAAAATTTATAATTTTATGCTTTTATAATTTTTGCTTATGAATGTTCAAATTGCCCAATTAAAATATTTTCTCGCGCTAGCAGCAACTAAAAATTATAGTCTGGCAGCAGAACAATGTAATGTTTCACAGCCGGCCTTAAGTATGGCCATCAGAAAAATGGAAGAAGATCTGGATTTGGTACTTATAGACCGAAAAAGCAACCCTATTTCCCTTACTGATAAAGGTGATTTGATAGCAGCGCAAGCGGTAAAAATTTTAGAAGAATTGTCAGTGATGGAAAAAATGGCGTCAGATTTACATCAAGATAAGTTAAATGGAAGCATTAGAATTAGTGTGATTCCTACACTGGCCCCGTATTTAATACCGGTTTTTATAAAAAAATTTGCCATTAGTTATCCCGATATTGACTTAGTCATAGAAGAAGAAACAACTAAAAATATCATACAAAAACTAAAGGCTTCAGAAATTGACGCTGGTTTGTTGGTTACACCCATTGACGAGAAGTCATTGATTTATACACCATTATTTTATGAAGAGTTTTTTCTTTTTACTCATGATAAAATTGATAAATCTTATATTTTACAGGAAGACATTGATTTTAAACATTTATGGCTTTTGGAGGAGGGACATTGTATGAGACACCAAATGTTGAAAATCTGCGAATTAAAAAACAAAGAACATTCATCTATAACATACAACGCCGGAAGTATAGAGTCATTGATAAACATAACAGAGTCAAGTGGTGGCATGACTATAATTCCTGAATTGGCTACCTGGAGCCTTACACCGGAAAGAAAAGAGAGAGTCATTCCATTTTACGAACCCATACCCGTACGAGAAGTAAGCATCATATACCACAAATACACCACAAAACTGAGGTTGATCAATGCAGTGATGACTGCTGTTCAAGATGCCATCCCAGGATATATGAAAATCAAAGAGAACGTCAACAGAATAGATATTTCGCCAGCATAGAAAGAATTCAAATTGTGGATAATATTAAACTTTAGTCTAGATAATTCTGATAAAGCCTTATGAAACACTAATTTTGTCACTTTTTATCGTATTAAGTTGGAAAATTTAGCTTTACATATTGAATGCCTCATCTTTTCGGCCAATCCATCCATCAGTTATGATGATATCAAAGATGCTTTGGAAGAAAGCCTGGGAACCACATTTACCGATAAGGTGATTTCGGCTGAAATAGATTTATTGGTACAAAAATACCAAAATGATACGTTTTCGATAGAGATCATCGAGATATCTGGCGGGTTTAGATTTATGACAAAGGGTGCTTATCATCACACCATAGGCACTTACCTTAAGCAAAACACCAACAAAAAGCTAAGTAAGTCAGCTTTAGAATCATTAGCTATCATAGCTTATAAACAGCCAGTCACTAAGACAGAGATAGAATCGATAAGAGGAGTTAATAGTGATTACACTATTCAAAAACTATTGGAAAAAGACTTGATAGAAATATCAGGACGAAGCGAAGGCCCTGGCAAACCACTTTTGTATAGCACTACCGCTAAATTTATGGATTATTTTGGTTTAAAGTCTATAGAAGATATGCCTAAGCCTAAAGAGTTTGAACCCATAGAAAATCAAATAGGTGAACCCGAACCTATTGAAAATGAACAAACAGAGATAAAAAGTAGTTCTTATACAGAAGAAGAATAACCTAAACTGAAAATTTTTTTCAAATGGAGAGCGAAACATTAGTCAATAGAGTCGCAGAAAGTGGGTTAATCACCATAAATCTGGAATCATTCTTTCCTGAGAGACAAATAGCTGTTTTTGATATCAAGGACTTTTTGTTTCATGGTTTGATTTTAAAAGAAAAAGAATTTAGAGACGCATTAAAAGTACTTGATTGGTCAGTATATCAAGATAAAATAGTTTTAGTAAATTGTAGCACGGATGCCATCATACCACTATGGGCTTATATGCTTATAGAAAACTATCTGGCCGATATCACTGCTGACACTTATCAAGGTAGTACAGAAGAATATCTACGTATGCACTACAAAAAGGTGATCGAATCTATAGAAGTATCACAATATAAAGACCAGAGAATCGTTATCAAAGGGTGCGGAACCAAGCCAGTACCATCGTTTGCCTATGCAGTAATCACTAAGGTTTTGAAACCATATGTTCAAAGCATCATGTTTGGAGAGCCTTGCAGTACTGTACCGGTTTTCAAGAGACCCAGAGTTGTTTAAATTAAAAAAATGAACCCAAAATATAACACTTTATTTCCGGTATTCGGATTTGTAGCAGGTACGCTCTTTACAGCACTTATTTTTATTTCTTATAAGACAAATAGTAAAACGAGCTTTTTTGAGCTTCCTCAACGGATAAAGTCCATTGATCTTAATAAAACTTTTGATTTTGCAGGTGAGCCCATTCCCATGAATGAGGATACCCGCGAAAGATTGGACAGAGAACTAAGTGTCAATGCTTATTGGCAATCGACAACTCTGCTTCACCTCAAGATGGCAAATAAGTTTTTTCCTATCATAGAAAAGATATTTGCAGAAAACGGTATTCCTGATGATTTTAAATATTTAGCCATTGCAGAAAGCGGCCTCAGAAATGTATCATCACCAGCTTCAGCTAAGGGTTATTGGCAATTTATGAAACCGGCTGCACAAGAAATGGGTTTGGAAATTTCTGAAGAAGTGGATGAGAGAATGCATTTAGAAAAATCAACCCAAGCCGCAAGTAGATATATCAAACAATTGCACCGGAGATTTGGCAACTGGACCAATTCAGCTGGTGCTTATAATATAGGCCCCACTTCTTTTGCCAGATCACTGGAAGAGCAAAATGAAAGTAGTTATTATGATATGAATATTAATGAAGAGACTTCAAGATATGTCTTTCGTATCGTGGCCATTAAGGAAATAGTAAAAAACCCAGAAGACTTTGGATTTTTTATTGAACAAAACGAAAAGTATTCATTACATCCAGATATAAAGGAGATCAAAGTCACTGAAACCATCGAAAGTCTAAGTGATTTTGCACATCAAAATGGAACCACTTACAGATTATTAAAATATTACAATCCGTGGCTATTAAAGAACAGGTTGACTGTGGCGTCTGGAAAAGAATATATTATTAAAATACCATCCTAAGCAAAACATAGAGTGATTTTTGTTTCTTATTTGGCAATGATCAATACGATTTCATATGTAATGATGTTTATAGATAAGCGTGCCGCAACACAAAGCAGAATAAGAATACCTGAAAAATCACTTTGGCTCATTACTTGTTTAGGCGGAAGTTTGGGTATATTATTAGGTATGAAAGCTCCACTATTTCATAAAGCTGCGAAACCAAAATTTAAATTTGGTGTGCCTTTTATTTTAATAGGTCAAGTACTTATTACTTTTTATTTTTTGTATCAAAATGAATTTTTCAGTGACCGTTAGTTGGATATTCCATAAAAGATCACCCAAGTAGCAAAATCTTCAGAAAAGTTAACAAATCGATGCTCGTCGCCTGCTTTTACAAATAATAGGTCGCCTTTTGCTACTGAGACTGTACGTTGATTGACATAGAATTCAGATGTGCCATTAGCTATGACATATATTTCATCTTTTAAGTGCGGGTTTTGTTTGTCAATAACATCAGGTTGGTAATATTCTATTTCTAGATCTGCAAAGTGAGCCAAGCCCACAAACTCTTTATCTTTTTCTTCATTCAGTTTTTGAACTGCATCGCTTAAACTTATCCATAAAGGTGGACTTAGTAAGTTGTCAGAGTTAAAAATTTGTCTAATATGATGTTCCATGTGTTCTACATAATCATGAGCTAGCCAAGCGAGAGTCTTTTCTTCATTACCTACAACAATTACTTTTTCCCAATCAGTTATTTTTGCACCTTTTAGCACTCTAATAATTTGATGGTTTAGGAGTTGCCACAAAGATAACAGGTCGAAATCAGTAGTGTTTTGATAATCATTAACCAAAACGAGCTGGTTTTGATGGTATGATTTTACAATATATTTTTCATCGGAAAGTAAAATGTCAGTAAAACGATTCAAATTGATCCTTGCGGAATCAATAAGATGACCTAAAATCTCTTTTTTAGACCACTTATTATCGGGTTTTGAACTTCTAGATTTAGTGTCGATTAAAAAATACTTGTACTTGGTATCCTCAAGAAGGTATTTTAACTTCGTAAAAAACGTATGCCCCACAGACTTAACTAAAACGACTTAATACTACCACCTGACCTCCCTGAGTCCAAATTGACACTTTCTGGTTTTCCTTTATACTTAATACTACCTCCGGAACTAGCGTCTCCTTTAAGTTTTTTGACAGCATACAGTTTTATATTTGCACCAGAAGAAACATCAGCTTCAGCAATATTGGCTTTGAGCATAGCGGCATTAATACTAGACCCAGAAGATGCTGAGTAGTTTACATTTTGTGTGTTACCTGACAACTCTATGGAAGCTCCAGAAGAAGACTTGACATCCAATGTTTCACTTTCTACTTTTAGATTGCAACTAGCACCGCTCGATGTGTTGATAGACATGACATCATTGTTTAAAACATCAACTGAGTACACAGATGAGCCCGCAGCACAGTTGACACTAGACAAAGTACTGTAATAAACATCTACTTTTGCTTTAGTACTTGAACCGTTCCATTTAGACTTGGTCTTTACTTTGAGTTCATTGCCCACCACTTCTATTAAAAGATCACTTTCACTTCCTTTTAAGATAGTATAGTCCGCTTTGGTTGTGTTGGATTTTATCAGTGTCACTTGTACATTCCCACCCGTACTTAAAGATGTAAATGAAGGAAGGTTTTTGCTTTGAGCAACCAAACCATTAACAGCCAAAAACATGCAAAAAGAAATAAATAATCTAGAAATCATTGGATACAATTTAAGGTTAAAACGATAAAGCTAACAGAACAAAGACGTCAATAATTTTTTAAGGTTGCATTCAGTATGCCAAAATTTTTCTTACAGCTCTACTCAGTTTTTGTGCATTGGGCAACATGGTCCTTTCGAGTACCTCATTCAGTGGTATGGCTGGTAAATTTTCAGCACCAATAGTAATGACTGGTGCATCTAATGACTCAAAACAATGTTCCTGGATTCGGGCCGCAATGCTTTGTGCAAAAGAATTATTTACAGGCTCTTCTGTGATTACAATGATTTTGTTGTACTCTTTAGCTTTAGCAAAAATCATCTCTTCATCTAGTGGATATAACGTTCTGAGATCCAATATCCCTACTTGATGGCGGATGTCTTCATCAATATTTAAAGCCCAATGCACGCCCATACCGTAGCAAACAATAAGAACTTTGTTAGCATCAGGAGAAGTGTTTGAATCTTGTACCATAGCTGCTTTACCCAATGGCAATATATAATCTTTAGCGGGAACAGGACTTTTTGCATAGTCGGTGCCGGGCACTTTACTCCAATATAGTCCTTTATGTTCGAGAATAACTACAGGATTTGGATCATAATAGGCTGCTTTGATTAATCCTTTGAGATCTGCACCATTGCTAGGATACACTATTTTTATACCACGGATATTGGTCAATACTGATTCTATACTTGAGCTGTGATACGGCCCACCACTTCCATAGGCGCCTATTGGTACCCTTAAGATCATACTTACTGGCCACTTGCCGTTAGAAAGGTAGCAGCTGCGGCTCACTTCAGAAAAAAGCTGATTGAGACCAGGCCAGATATAGTCAGCAAACTGTACCTCTACTATGGGTTTAAGGCCACAAGCAGACATACCCACAGTACTTCCTACTATAAATGCTTCTTGAATTGCGGTGTTAAACACCCTGTCGTCACCGTATTTTTGGGCTAAAGTAGCTGCTTCACGAAAAACACCACCAAGCCTTCTTCCTACATCCTGACCGTATAGGAGACACTCCTTATGATCTTCCATCAATTCCTGGATAGCAATCAATGCACAATCTACCATTACTTTTTCTTCAGCACCATCTGGCTTTTTGACGCCTTTTTCTTCATTAATATGTGTAGGAGCAAAATCGTGGGTAAACAAATCTTCAGGAGACGGATCTTCTGCCATTTGAGCTTTTTGCAGATCATTTTGGACTTTTGCTAATACTTGTTTTTCTATTCCATCTAGCTCAGATGCCAATAATCCTTGAGCAAGAAGGCTATTTTTTAGTTTATAGTATGGATCCTGAGCCTGATGTTGTTCTAAATCGTGTCTATACCACTCCTTTCGGACGCCTGATGTATGATGATTGAGCAGTGGCACTCTTGCATGTAGTAGAAAGGGTCGCCTTTCTTTCCTCATAGTATTGACAATGTGATGAACAGTTTCAAAACAAGTTTCGAAATCGCTGCCATCAATAGAATGAGCTTCAATTCCTGGAAAACCTTTAGCATATTCGAATGCATTCATAGCACGGGTTTCTTCAGCTGTTGCCGAGATGTCCCATCCGTTGTCTTGTACTAGGTAAAGTATTGGCAATTGTTTTAATGCTGCCATTTGGAAAGCTTCTGCCACTTCTCCTTCAGTAACTGATGCATCACCCAATGAACATAATGCAATTGCACCAAGGTTTGGGTTTAAATCTAATTTTTCTTTATACTGAATACCCATCGCAACACCCGTAGCAGGTATAGCTTGCATCCCTGTAGCTGATGATTGATGTGGAATTTTAGGTTTGTCTGCATCCTTCAAGCTAGGGTGACTATAATAAGTGCGACCTCCTGAAAAAGGGTCTTCCTTTTTGGCCAGTACCTGTAGCATAAGGTCATAAGGTTGCATGCCTATAGAAAGTAGCATGGCATCATCTCTGTAGTATGGAGACATAAAATCAATAGGAGTTAGGTGCATTCCTACAGCAATTTGTATCGCTTCGTGACCTCTAGATGTAGCATGAACATATTTTGAAACTACTTTAAATTGTTCATCATAAACAGAAGTGATAGATTTCGCAGTACAAAGCAATTCAAATGCTGCTAAAAGGGTTTCTTTATTTGGTTTCATGGTGCAAAAATAGAAATCCTGAAGCTCATATGATAGTTTTCATGTACAAAAATAAAGTATGATATACTCTTGATGTTTTTAAATATCAGGTAGTGACTCTTCTATAGCTTCCTGAAAAAAATAATGAATAGCATAAGTTTGTGATGCGCCTAGTTTTTGTCCTAATTGAGATGCTATATACATACCTAATGCCAAAAGTAGTAAAAACGGGAGTACAAATAATATTTTGCTTTCATGGCCCAAAGCTCTTTGCGAAAAGCCAATGATAGTAATAAATATTGTCAAAACCCCTGTAGCCAGATAAGTGATTGCAAATAAGGTCCAAACATTAGGCATTGGCCCGTATACACCAACCAATCGGGTTTCTGTATCTTCTGGCTCACGATACATCATCACATTGAGTTGCGGAGACCAATAATGTCTTTGGGCTTTGTTAACCCTTATTGTGATGTGATCATGCATAGCTTGACCATGAAGATTATGTGTATTGTGTAACAGTCGGCCCTTGACAAGGGTGATGATTTCTTCTATAGTTTTAGCTGTAGTCATTTCGAATTTTGGCCGTACCCGAAAACTGGACATAGTGAATTGTTTTATGGCCGCTAATGTAGCCAATAATTAGTACTCTAATCTTTACAATCGTATGATATTGATCATGTGTAAGTTAGGATATAAAAATTTTACATGGTCATTACTTACGAACACAATCAAAAAGCATCATTTATAGTCAGATAAAAAGAACCACCTTCTGTTGGTGTCAAGCCATAATCTAGCCTCAGTCGGACCCTGTCTTTTTGGTTTAGTACATATCTAAGTCCTGCACCATAAGAGAACTTATAAGGATTGGAAAAAAGATGTGCATATTGCGACCCAACAGTTCCGCTGGAGAAAAAAGTCACGCCGTTTAGTCTTTTGTAGAGAGGAAAACGGTATTCTGATTGGAAAACAAGCATGTTTTTATCCAAAAATCGTCTGTCTTGATATCCTCTCATCACTTTGGGGCTTCCGAAAAAGATCAAGTCATAAAAAATAGGATCACCTATATTGTGGGCATTAATAATCTGTAGTGCAAGGGTGTGATCTTTTGCTATTTTAGTATATTTTGCAAAATCCAAAGAAAAACGTTTGTAATTAAAATCACTGCCAATCCAGGAGTCATTAATAAAAATTTCGGTTTCCAGATAAAATCCTTTGGTTGGGTTGTAAATAAAGTCCCGTTTGTCCCATTGGCATAAAAAGCCTATACCAGCTATATTTCCACCTTCTTGACCTGTAAATTTGCCAGAAGATAATAGAGGACCGGATTCTGTAATTCTCATCTTGTCGTACCGAAACCTGACACCCGCAAAAAGAGATTTATAGCGCCTCAGTACATCTAACCTAATTCTGGGATATTTGGCAAAGAAAAACTCTTTATCTGTCTCTAGCGACTCAATGCCGGTACCATAAAATTTATACAAATACTCAAAATAATTGATGTCCCCTTTAATTTTCCAGGTATTTTCATTTAGATACAATTCGAAAGGAAAGGTTATTAATACTTGCTTGTTTTGGGTATAAGATATTGCAAACTGAAGCTGTGAAGGGTTAGATTTAGGAGACTCACCGTTAAATCTAAAGGTATATAAGCCGGCACCGCCAAATCCCCATCTTGTTTCAGGAAGATAAAAGACTACAGGATAGGCAAGAAGTTGGTTTTTCGTTTTGGAGCTATCTTGTACAGGAGAAGATGTTGCAAAAACTTTGTAAATATTGACTACAAATACAAAAAAACATATTAGATAAAGTTTCATATAGTATCAAACTAAAAAAGGTGAGCACAAAAGTATGTACTCACCTTGATATAATCTAAATAAACAGATTTAAGTTTTCTTAAAGACTGTTTACAAATTTAGTCAACTTTGATTTTAGGTTTGAAGCTTTGTTTTTATGCCAAGTGTTTTTCTTAGCCAATCTGTCCACCATAGAGATTACTTTTGGTAAGAAGACTTCAGCATCTTTTTTATCTGTCATGCCTCTAAGTTTAGCTATAGAAGTTCTAGCAGACTTTTTGTAGTATCTGTTACGAAGTCTGATTTTAATATCTTGTCTGATTCTCTTTTTTGATGACTTATGTTGTGCCATAAACTTATATTTTAAATGTTCATTTTCTTAAATGGAGCGCAAAATTATATCTTTTATCGGAAAGTAAAAAATAATCTCAGCTAAAATTTATAAATATTTCATTTTCAAAACAAATTTGCATGATTTTTGTCAATAAAAACTTAAATCATATCGTTTTAGAGACACTTTTAACTTTATTATTGATAATTTTGAACCTTGTATCGTATTTTTAAATTACAAGTTTGTTTTCATTAGACACATTATATCACCTTAACAAAATATATCATTTTTAATATGAAGGATTATTCATACGTTTTTAACGCGCATCCTGCTTATATAGAATCTATGTACAAAAACTATCAACAAGACCCAACATCAGTTGATGAAGGTTGGAGAATCTTTTTTGATGGTTTTGAATTTAGTTCAAATGGTCATGGAGTCTCAGATACAGAAGGGCAGACATTAGACAAAAATTTGTCTCAAAAAGAATTTGGAGTCATGTCTATTATTCATGGATTTAGAAGTAGAGGTCATTTATTATCTACAACAAATCCAATTAAAGAACGTAAAAATAGGCAACCGCATTTAGATTTGGCAGATTATGCCCTTGAGGAGTCAGATTTGACCAAAGTGTTTTTGGCTGGAGAAGAGATAGGATTGAAAAATGCAACATTAGCACAAATTTTAGAAAAGCTAAGAATCACTTACTCTGGCAATATGGGAGTTGAATATGCTCATATAGAAAATAGGGAGAAAAGAATGTGGCTAAGAGATAAAATCGAAAACAGAGTTTTTGATGACAGTTATGGTTTGTCCAAAACAAAAAAGTCCAGAATTCTTGAAAAACTAAACGGAGCAGTTATTTTTGAGAAGTTTCTCCATACCAAGTATGTGGGACAAAAACGATTTTCTCTTGAAGGAGGAGAAACAACCATTGCAGCATTAGATGCCATTATTAATAAAGCATCAGAGGACAAAGTAGAAGAAGTAGTCATGGCTATGGCACATAGAGGTCGTCTAAATGTATTGGCAAATACTATGGGTAAGACTTATGACCAAATATTTAACGAATTTGAAGGAACGGCAATATTGGATCAAAGTTTTGGGGATGGAGATGTGAAATACCACCTAGGCTTTTCGTCACAAATACAGATGGCTAATGGAAAAACCATGCATCTGAAGCTTGCGCCCAATCCGTCTCACCTAGAAGCTGTAAACCCAGTAATGGAAGGTTTTACCAGAGCTAAAGCAGATGTATTATACGAAGGTGATTTTGATAGAATACTACCTATTTTGATACATGGAGATAGTGCAGTAGCAGGTCAAGGCGTAGTATATGAAACTACTCAGATGAGCCAGCTAGACGGATATTATACCGGAGGTACGATACATTTTGTGATCAATAATCAAATTGGGTTTACTACGGATTATGATGACGCCAGATCATCTACGTATTGTACGGCAGCTGCCAGTTTGGTACAGGCACCTGTATTTCATGTAAATGGTGATGACCCTGAAGCAGTAGTTTTTGCAGCTGAATTAGCTGTGGAGTACCGCCAAAAGTTCAACAATGACGTATTTATTGATATGGTTTGTTACAGAAGGCATGGACACAACGAAGGAGATGATCCTAAATTTACACAGCCGCAGATGTATGAAATCATTGATAAACATAAGAATCCAAGAGAAATTTATTTGGCCAAACTGATTCAAAGAGGAGATGTAGATCAGAACAAAGGTGAAGAATTGGAAACAAAGTTTTGGGCTGAGTTGCAAGACCGTCTTGATATGGTCAAGCAAAATGTACTTCCATACTTGTATCAAGAGCCGGAGAAGCAATGGAGAGCACTAAAAAAGACCATTGATGTCAAAGATATGGTCACACCAGAAACAGGTATATCAAAAAAAGATGCCGATAAAATATTGGCCCATCTCATGCAAACTCCAGCAGATTTTAGTCCAAACTCCAAGGTCAAAAGATTGCAAAAATCTAAACAGGAGCTCATTGATAAAGGTCTTGTGGATTGGTCATTTGGGGAGTTGATGGCTTATGGTTCGATCATGCTCGAAGGTAAAAATGTACGTATGAGCGGGCAGGATGTAAAGAGAGGAACTTTCTCTCATCGTCATGCTGTTTTCTTTGATGAAAAGACCAACCAACAATACAATAGGCTCAATACACTCGATGGCGCCAAAGGAAAGTATCTGATATATAATTCACTATTGTCAGAATTTGCGGTATTGGGATTTGAATATGGTTATTCGCAAGCATCTCCCGACCACTTGGCTATTTGGGAAGCTCAGTTTGGTGATTTTTACAATGGAGCGCAGACGATTGTAGACCAGTTTATCAGTGCAGGAGAAAGTAAGTGGCAACGTATGAGTGGATTGGTAATGTTGCTTCCACATGGTATGGAGGGACAAGGCCCAGAACACTCAAGTGCCAGATTGGAAAGGTTCCTGATCATGTGTGCCAATTTCAATATGATCGTGTGCAATGTCACTACTCCAGCCAACTTTTTCCATATGATCAGAAGACAATTAGCTATGCCGTACCGTAAACCATTGGTACATATGTCACCTAAGTCTATGCTGAGACATCCTGAGTGCGTCAGTGCCATCAGCGAACTTACAGGAAAGTCCAAGTTTATGGAAGTCATTCCAGATACTGATGTCAAAAAAGCCAAAAGAGTACTTTTCTGTACAGGTAAAGTATATTACGAACTCAACGAATTCAGAAAGGCCAATAGCATTAAAGATGTAGCCATCGTAAGAGTAGAACAATTGTACCCATTACCTGAGGCAGAAATCAGAAATATAATCAAACAGTACGGAAAAGCGGAAGTATTCTGGGTACAGGAAGAATCTGCCAATATGGGAGCGTGGCCATATTTGATCAACTACCTTAGAAGAGACAATATAGAATGTATTTCGCGCAAAGCAAGTGCATCTCCAGCTACTGGATTTAAAAAGATCCACGACCAACAGCAAGATGAACTTATAAAAACAGCTTTTGGTGTTATCTAAGATAAACAATATAAGCAAAACACTGATCATATCAGGCCTGTCATTATCCGTTGTAAATGGTTTTGCTTTGGACAATGATTGGCTTGATATGGCTGGTTTTTCTTTGGCTATGGTAGGTTTCCTACTTTCTAAAAAAGACTTTGTTGAAAGTGGTGATGATTATGGGATATACCAATATTACACCATTCTCGGACTGTATATAATTATTCTATTTTTATTTTGGTTTAGCTAAATAAATAGTTTTAATCTATTTTATATACGGCTCCCGCTTTATTTTCGTAGAATTTTGGTAGTTTTTCATGAGCTGTACGCGCAGATTCGGGTAGACTTTCCCAAGATGTATTGCTAAGATACAAGGTCATTCCATTACTTACAAGATATCGAGGTGCTCCTGTTTTAAAACGGAAAGTATCTGCTGCTTTATAATCTACAAAACGAACCAAAGTGGTATCAAACGCACTATGTAGGTTTCCATAATCACGATTGACCCTGTCAGTGATGGCATATTTAAAGCCTGAGAGGTCATTTATAAGATAATCGTTAAGGGCTTTTTGGTCCTGATAGTTTACTTTTTTGTTGTAGGTACAGTTTTGAACAAAAACACTGAGTACGCTGATTGCAAAGCATACATACATCGCAGTTTTATGATTTTTATAGCCAAAAATGATGGCAGCTATCAAGGGTATATAAAGCCACCAAGAAGATTCAAAACCCTTGTAAACGCTGAGTATTAATAAAGCAAATAGTACAGAAATAATAGTTAGATATTGATTAAATGATAGACCAATAATTTGTCTAAAACCATATGCCATAAGAAGGGCTCCTATCGGTAGTATATATATATGATGCCGCGGGTCTGGGCATAAAGGCACATATGTGGTATATGAAATAGTCATAAAATTTGCCAAAATAAGTAATGAAACATAGCTTTTGGCCAAAAATCGGATTTTAGTATTATCTGACTTCCAAAGTATAGGTACAAAACAAAGAGGAAGCAAGTATAGATTTCTGGCTAATTCAAACCATAGTTCATACCCGATCCGGTTTAGTGTGGCTGCAAATGGCTGTAAGTCATAGGAACAAGACGAGATATACTGTCCTGCAAAAATATGATGGATGCGCGCAAAAACATCGCCTAAAAAGAGCCCACTATATCCAAAATACAACATTCCAAAAATAAGGAGTCCGCTGAAAGTAGTCTTCCAAAACTTCACTCCAGATTTCTGATATAAGTCAGTAATAAACAATATCAGGAAAAAAGGATAAAAAATTAAAAATGTCTCTTTGGCAAGAAACATAATAATGCATCCAGCCACAAATAGGATAGCAGGTCTCCGATACAGTCCAAGGTCAAATTTATGTGAATAGTAACTGGAAAAACTGAGTAAAAAGCCCAAAGCTACGATGATATCTGGCATGGGTTTTTCTACATACATGAGATACATCGGTGCAAAAGTAAGCATCGAAGCGGCTATCCACTTTGTATAAAAATCCATTTCATGGATTAGTTTAATCACTATGATGGTAGTAATCAAAAATATGATAAATCCGAAAATAAAATTGGCTAAATCACCTACACCCCAAAAAAGATAAGTCAATGCCAAAGGCAGATAAGCAGCATATCTATGAGCATACAGAGAGTCGTGAGTAAAATTTCCTTTGATAATGTTATGAGCAAGCCTGCAGTATTCGATATCGTCAAATCCAAAATATCCTCCATGAAAAAAGATATAATGCAATGTGTAAACTACACCACAAAATATAACAATCCAAAGTGAGGATGATTTTGATATGGA
>Ga0075154_10001712_pt1 | contig 15187 bp, 5 predicted proteins | sample JI71714BDNA_FD_70965 | JGI IMG/M metagenome (GOLD analysis project Ga0075154, IMG submission 70965) | Wastewater effluent complex algal communities from Wisconsin, to seasonally profile nutrient transformation and Carbon sequestration -... | ecosystem: Engineered > WWTP > Effluent > Algae... | reverse complement strand
CTGTATGTGATGTGATTTTGAGACCTTCAGGCATACCATCCTGCGTGGCCACCAGATGGACTGGTTGTATGACTTCTGGTGTGATAGGAACTGGAGTCAATCTTCAACGTGTAATTTGGGCATTTAAGTTCAACTTCAATATGTCATGAACCCTTGCGAACTTCACTGTGTTGAATGCACAGTTATGTAACGTATGCTAATAAAATTAAAATTATGAGCTAGTCAGCGAATTTTTTAATTTCTTGACGATTTTCTTCCTTTGCCTTCCTTTTTCTTCGTATTCCTTCATTTACCTCATTTTCGTCATTGCTTGATAGCCATCGAATCTTTAATCAATTTCAATCTTGTCATTTTTTTACTTCTGTCAACACACTCCTGTTCAATCCATCAATACTTGTTCAAGGGAAGATTGAGGATTAAGTCCCGCATTTTCTGGAAGTTCCTCTTCATCTATGCACATCTGCACATCCGACCCATTCTTTGTATGTAGTGCATACATGTAGACCCAATCTCTTAACAGCCTTCAGGTACATATCTGGACTATCTCTTGAGATGCGGAAGCTCACTCCTCTAAGTAGCTCTGGTATGCCTTCACTTTTTTGTCAATATGGCTACCCTAGGGATTTCTTTTCTTGAAAGCCTTGCCCCCTTGAGACTCCTTCTTGTCTGCAGACTCACCACCATGAGTGTCCAATGGGTGGCTTCCTCCTTGCTTGCGTGTTCCCCCAGTATAGGTAGGAAGTAATTTTAATTTTATGTTGAACACACAGTTATAAGTTAAGTAACATATGCTAAAAAAATTAAAATTATGAGCTAGTCCGCGACTTTTTCATTTCTTGTCAATTTTCTTCCCTTGCCTTTCTTTTTCTTCGTATTCCTTCGTTTATCTCTTTTTTCGTCATTACTTGTTGATAGCCATCAAATCTTTAATCAATTTTAATCCCGTCATATTTTTTACTTCTGCAAACACACTGTAGTGTAAGCTTTCTGTGATGAAGAAAAATTTGGGGACTGTAATAGTTAGAGTTTACATCCTTAGCTTAAACTAAATTCGGTTTCTTGGAAGAATATGCTAAATTAAATCATAATCCTTGGTAAATGTGAAGGGAAGTAAATGTTATGTAGTTTGAATAAATTCCTTCATCACTCTGACATTTCATTCTGCTTCAGGTACATGCTGTTGAGGACTATCATAGTCATCCTTGAACTGAATTTTCTAATTGTCAATTTTCTGCTTGTTTTACTGCGGCTTCTGTAGCCAAATTTGCCCGAACGGACGGCTTCCGTCGGTACATATCAATTTGTTTAAGTTTCTTAATATCACTTCTAGTCGCAAGTTGAAACAAAAATCAAGTTCTTATTGCGTTTATGGTGGTTTGGAACTACCCCGGAACCCCTTGGTAGTACTCTGGTATACAACCGCCCTTACGATGTCTTGGGAACTCGTAGTTTGATATCTGAATCGACTGTCTTATGATTTGTCTTCCAACTACGATCAGTTCACGTTCAGCTCTAAACTGTTTAACTACTTACAACCGCGACTCAACGTAAAGCTGCTAATTCTGTAGTATAGTCCAATTTTGCCTACTTGTCTTCAGTGCTTTAAATGGCTGAATGTGGTGGGATTAAAGGCGTCATGAAAACTGAGTGCAGTTCAGGTGTCTTTATAGTACAATGCATTTATTAGTCGTATAACAAAATTTGTAACCATGATGAGGAAAGACCAACATACAATCTACAAGAATACTTCGATCTACGATCACCTGCAACACAGACAACAAACACCATTGAGAGAAATTTTGTTTGAGCGCTCGACTACCGGTAGTTTTCATCGAGATTGAGATTTGATAAATTCCTGTCAGAATAATCGAATATAATTTAGTGTGTATATATTCATGATCTGATAAAATGCAAATGAACTTGGGCAATTTTCCATTGTATTTCTATATTACCAAATATACGTCAATTAAACAAAAACCGTATCTTGCTTTCGCCAATAACTGCTTGCCAAAATTTTGGAGTTGATCTGAATATCACTGTGGTTGTTTCATGGGGAATGTTTTGAATTATTTCATACCTCATTAAACATGATCCGTTTGATCGATCCAAATCATATTTCTGAGATATCCCACTATTCTCCTTTAATGAAACTGTGAATGGTACCATTTATATTGTGACTTTAAGAATAATAATTTCAGCTCAGTTTCGATTCAATTTTGAGCTATACTTTGAACTGACTGACGACGACACATTCTCAGTATTAACTATCTCTTACATACAAGTATCGAAAATTGCTTCACAACGCTGATTATGCTTGGTTAGGAACCAGGACCTGCTGACTGTCCGGAGGATCAATATAGTCTAGTCGACCTTTTGGTATCGACCCCACGAAAATTTCTTTCTTGGTCTTAGAGTAACTACCTATACAGACACGTCTCTCCTGTATGTATTAAGTATGACATAACGATTTGAGTCTTGTACCAAGGGGTGCAATTACATGTGCCGGCACAGTGTTTACGGATGATATCTTCAATTGTACCAAAAGTCGTGGCTTTACAGAAGAATGCGAGTAACGCCAACTTATTTTGATAAATGAACAACTTGTTCGTGGATTTTATTGGACAATTTAATTTTTGAAATCGAAATAGAGATTTTACGATCGACTTGCCAAAAATTGAGTCGTTGGTACATAATTTAACGCACTACTGTTCGAGCACGCTCTGCTTGACCTCGTGACAGTCAGTTGGGCTTCATGACCTTGATCATTTCAGGCATAGTTGGATTCTTGTTCGCGCATTGTACGCTTGACGTCCAGGACTCATCATCACCCTACATGCGCGGTTTCTAAACTGTAGGCTCTATTTTTTCGATAATCAAAAAACAAAAAAACTTCCAAAACTGTCATTTATTACGGTACAGAGCAGAACATCGCGTTATACTACAGATTTACAATTCAAATAGTAGAGAGAAAGCCAACATGGCAGAAACAAGCTCTGACTTTGCGCAGAACAATCCCTCTAGTGGAGGAGCTGAAGAGGCAGCAAGACGTGGGATTAATGGAAAAGGCTTAGGCTCCAACAGCTCCACCGAGAGCTCCATTGCTTCTCCCGGAAATTCCAAAGACGTGGAAGTGCCTCTCAAAGAAGCTCCGTCTGGTGATAAGCGAGCCACACTTCGACCCACCAATTCGCAGCGTCTTTCTCGCATGATTTCGACCTCTCTGAGGAACTTGACTGATGCGCTCATTGCGCAGATTTTTCAAACTTCTCAAAAACCCCCCATTGTATTTCACGTCGCGCCCTCCGATTTGTCAACTTTGGCTTCTGAGCGGACTCCTGGAGCACTGGCAACCGTTCTGGAAACGGCAATGAAGGGCGAAAAAAATGCCGTGGCAGGTGGGGAGAAGGAAGTCGATCAAGAGGATCCTTCCGAAGGATCCAAGATTGCAGCGAATCTGGAGGCGCTGATCAGTAAGATTCGAAAACTGGAGCAAACACTGGAATCTAACCCGGATGAGGCTACTCAACTGCAGATGGACGTTGCGAGAGAGACTGCAGCGAATGCCTTGACATCCCTCGTGCTCAAATCGTCTCCCGAAACTGGACTTGACTTGGCTACAAATCCTGGTCAGGTCCAGCAGCGAATTCAGTTGTTTGGTGCTAACTCTATCGCGCCCAAGCGTCTTACCAGTTTTCTGGAGTTTTGTTGGGGTGCAATCCAGGATTTTGTGTTGATCATGCTTATTTGTTTGGGTGTGGTTGGAATCGTTACTGAGACCATTATCGGACATGACGACGGGCCCTGTGGTGCATGCTGGGTGGAAGGTGCTGCCATTCTAGTTGCCGTGGCGATCGTAGTGCTCGTTACAGCTACAATTGACTATCAGAAGCAAAAAACCTTTGTCCGCCTAAGCAAGACTCTTGATGACAGTAACACCAAATCCGTTATCCGTAATGGGCAGGTAGTGAGTGTCACTGATGCAGAAATCCTTGTTGGTGATATCCTTTCTGTAAACAGTCATAATCTTGCAAGTATTCCTGCAGACTGCGTTTTGCTTGGCCCCATGACTGGAGCATACCTGAAAATGGACGAATCCGCTTTAACTGGTGAATCAAAACTTGTTTCCAAAAAACCTGGTGATGTTATTCTTTCGGGTACCTCCGCTGTGCAAGGATCCGGTAAATTGTTGGTGATCGCAGTTGGTGTACATTCCGTATCAGGCAAGATCAAGGCACGAGTGTATGAGTCAGAGCAAAAGAGCCATGACGGTGATGATTTACAGGGTGACGACGAAACTCCTTTGTTCTCCAAGCTTGAGACGCTTGCTAAGCAAATTGGTATTGCAGGAACGATTGCGGCTGTCACTGCATTTTTAGCGTGCCTGATCTTGGGACTGGTTGTCAAGGGCGATCCTCCAACCATGATTATTGATTATTTCATGGTTTCTGTGACTGTTTTGGCAGTGGCTGTTCCTGAAGGTTTGCCTCTAGCCGTTACACTTGCCCTGGCCTTTAGCAGCAGTAAGATGACCCAGGAACAAAATTTAGTCAAGCATCTGGACGCCTGTGAGACCATGGGTTGCGCAACCACGATTTGTACCGATAAGACAGGTAAGTTGGAGCGCAAGCATGAAATTCATTTCACATATATTTTACATCTACCAAAATTTCTCTTTCTAACTACAGGAACCTTGACCGCAAACAAGATGACAGCAAGAGCGATGTACATCAATGGAACAGACTATACATGCAGTGACCCAACCATCACACTTGCTTCAGAGCTCCGTAAACCCTTGTCGGGCTTGCCAGCATCCATGTTGCAACTGCTTACAAATTTGATTAGTGTTTGTACAATGAATGAGACTGTGCTACATGTACAAACTGACGAAAAGACCGGCAAAAACAGCATAGTTGGTGGAGAGGGTAATCCTACTGAAGTGGCTTTACTTCAGTTGGTACATGAGTTGGGATCATCTTATCAAGATATTCGAAGCAAGACACTCGGTCGAAGTGATGTAGGTGATTTGGCTCGTTTTCTGGGAGAAGGAAAGCAATTCGATTTCACTTCTGCCCGTAAGATGATGAGTTGGGCCGTGCCAAATGTCGATTCCAAAGGCAACAAAGGCTACCGTATCTACTGCAAGGGTGCATCAGAAGTCATTGCAGCACGATGCAATCTCGTCTTGACTGATAAAGGAGAAATACCCATGACAGAAAGCATTTCTAACTCGATCAGTAATGCTGCTGAAAGATATGCGAGAAAAGGTATGCGTTGTCTCTCTCTGGCCTACCGTGATTTGGCACCAGGATTCAATTGGGACGCCAAGAGTGCAACTCTTAAAAACTCGGACGGAACTCCTGCCTCCCAAGCAGAAACTGAGCTCGTGTTTTGTTCTCTAGCAGGAATTGAAGATCCTTTACGCCCTGATGTACCACCAGCTATAAAAATGTGCTATGGTGCTGGTATTGATGTGCGTATGGTAACCGGCGATAATCCAAATACGGCTGTTAGCATTGCGCATCAAGCTGGAATTCTACGAGATGAGCACTTCACTCAAGAAGGAGTTAGCTCAGGTGAATATGTGGCTGATAACTTGAAACAAAATGTATTGCTAGAAGGAAAAGTCTTCCGTGAAAAAGTTTATCGAATGGTTGACGGGAAAAAAGAATTCGATCAGGCAGAATTTGACAAGATTTGGCCCCATCTTCGTGTTTTGGCTCGCTCCTCTCCGGATGACAAACTGACTCTTGCACACGGTCTAAATCAATCCACATTATTTATGGACAAGGAAAAGTGCAAGCAACTTCTAAACGAACACAATATTCGTATCTTCCCTGATCGACAAGTTGTTGCCATGACAGGTGATGGTACCAATGATGCACCCGCACTGAAAAGAGCTGACATTGGTTTTGCCATGGGTATCGCCGGAACACAAATTGCCAAAGATGCAGCTGACATCATCTTGCTCGATGATAACTTTGCATCTATTGTAACAGCTGCAAAATGGGGAAGAAATATTTATGCATCAATCCAAAAGTTCTTGCAATTTCAATTGACTGTCAACTTGGCGGCTGTCACCACAACGCTAGTTGGTGCGTTCGTTAACCAGGTCACTCCTTTGGCTGCGATCCAGCTGCTTTGGGTCAACTTGATCATGGACTCGCTGGCATCTCTAGCGCTAGCAAGCGAGCCTCCCAAGGGAGATCTCCTGAGCAAGCCACCTGTCAACCGCACTGAACACTTGATCACCAAAAGAATGTGGGCAAACTTGATTGGACATGCCATCTACCAAATTGTTGTGGTCTTGCTTTTGTTTTTTAAGGCACCAGAATGGTTCGGCATGACTCCAGGGTACGACACCAAAGATACAGTACACTTCACTTTAATCTTCAATTCCTTCGTTTGGATGCAGTTATTCAACGAGATCAATTGCCGAAATTTGAAGGGCGAGCGCAATGTGTTTGCAGGAATTTTAAATAATAGCTTATTCTGTGGAATTTGGATAACGACGGCGTGCTTACAGGTTATCATCGTTCAATTTGGAAGTGTAGCTATGGCTGTTGCGGAAGGAGGTCTGGATGGTCCGTGCTGGGCAATCAGTTTGGGTTTCGGTGTTGGCTCGTTTCCTATCCAACAATTGATCAATTTGGTATTTTCCATATGCCAGAAATACAGGATCGTGAGGGACCGAAAACGTATCCGCCGTGATCAACGCTTAATTCGACAAAATATATCTGATGGGGTGGTTCAAAATAATTAAATATAGCCGAGGATCGTGATTCATGCAATATTGATGATCGTTCCGTGCATAGCTTCATAAGACCGACAATTTTTGAAAATTGAATAATATGCAAGTACATAAATATCGAGGAGGATCTATAATTAGATAACAGAAATGAATTTATTTAAACACCATGATGCTATTTGAAAGGTTTTTATAATGATAATCAAATAGAACAAAAAGTATACATGACAAAAAAGTTGATAGAATTTGTATTAGCTAGACTTGCCTTGAATCTCCTTACGCGTATCTGCAGCGAGCGTATGATAAGTGCGCGCTTTGAAAATTTCAAATTTTTTTTCTCGGCTGGTGATATTTGCTTTCTCGTGACAGTCACAACATTTGCACAAGTTTGTTTTCCATTTTTCGAATGATGAAGCAAATGCAAACATAGCTGAAATTTAAAATTCGGGCTGAGACAAAGATATATCAACAAGCATCTCTTCAAGAACATGGCTAGCAGAATGGATGTAAATCACAGCTCTGACAATCATGTATCAGTCTCTGCTCCAGGGGGAGGAACAACATCAGAGCAGATCTCCCATGGTCAGATATACAAGGTGTCTCAAAAACCACCCCTAACATTCCTTGTATCGTCTACCGATTTGTCCGATTTGGCTTCCGAGAGAACCATAAGCGCGATGGCAGCTTTGCTCGAAAAATCTATAGTTCATAAACAAAAAGATGACCATGTCGTACCTGGTCTAAAGCTTTCGGACGAAGAAGATCCTCCGGATTCGGCCAAAATTAAATCCGAAATAGAGTCTCTTGTAAAAAAGCTTCGAGATCTAGAAAAACTCCCAGAAAGCGAGTCAAACGAGTTTACACAGAACCAATTGGATCTTGCATGCGAGACCGCAGCAAATGTCCTGACTTCTCATTTACTCAATTCGTCTCCTGAAACTGGGTTGGACTTAAAGGTCAATCCAGAGCAGTTAATCCAGCGAATGCAAACGTTTGGCCATAATGGAATCGTTCCGAAGCGACTAACAACCTTTTTGGAATTCTGTTGGAGCGCAGTTCAAGATTTTGTATTGATCATGCTCCTCGGTTTGGGCATTGTAGGGATTGTCACTGAAACTACTATTGGAAATCATGATGGACATTGCAAGACATGTTGGGTGGAAGGGGCAGCTATTTTGGTAGCTGTTATGATTGTTGTACTTGTGACAGCGACTATTGATTACCAAAAGCAAAGTACATTTCTTCGTCTAAGCAAGTCACTCGATGACAGTAATACCAAATCAGTCATTCGAAACGGAGAAATGGTTAGTGTGGTCGATGGAGACATTGTTGTTGGAGACATAATTTCTGTAAACAGCCACAATGCAGGAAGCATTCCGGCTGACTGTGTTTTACTCGGTCCAATGTCAGGTGCGAATTTGAAAATGGACGAAGCCTCTTTGACTGGTGAATCAAAACTTGTATCCAAAAAACCTGGAGATGTGGTTCTCTCAGGCACCTCAGTAGTTCAAGGATCTGGAAAAATGGTGGTTATAGCTGTAGGTCCGAATTCAGTCTCGGGAAAGATCAAGGCCCAAGTGTACGACTCCGAAGAGAAGGGCGATCATGCATTAGAGGGAGATGACGAAACTCCACTTTTTACAAAGCTGGAGGCTCTTGCAAAACAAATTGGCATCGCAGGCACATGTGCAGCTAGCATAACCTTCATTGCAAGCTTGGTTTTGGGATTGATCATAAAGGGTGAACCACCCAGAATGATAGTCGAGTACTTCATGGTTTCTGTAACAGTTCTAGCAGTTGCTGTTCCGGAGGGATTACCTCTCGCTGTGACACTTGCACTGGCATTCAGTAGTAGCAAAATGACAGAGGAACAAAACTTAGTTAAACATTTGGATGCCTGCGAAACCATGGGATGTGCCACAACTATATGCACAGACAAAACGGGTAAGATTCGTACACTGAGAATTTTAGTCTTCTAAAATTCTGGTTGACTTCTGTCTTTCTTCTTAAACGCAGGTACTTTGACTGCGAACAAAATGACAGCTAGAGCAATTTATATCTTACAGAAAGACATCACATGCCGCGACCCTTCTGTCACTTTGACAGCCGAAATGCGAAAGCCTCCTACAATCGTTACCGAAGATTTAGTGCATTTGCTGGCAAATCTTATTAGCATTTGCACTATGAATGAAACGGTTCTTCGTTTCAAAGACCTAGATAAGAAGATTGTCCTTGGAGGAGAAGGGAATCCCACTGAAGTTGCTCTGTTGCAACTAGTTCAAGAATTAGGTTTTTCATATCAGGATATCCGTAACAAAACTTTGGGGAGAAGTGACGTAGGAAATCTAGCCAGCCGTCTGGGTGAAGGGAAGCAGTTTGACTTCTCCTCAGCCCGAAAAATGATGAGCTGGGCAGTGCCAAGTAAAGATTCGAAAGATGGCACCGGCTATCGCATATATTCTAAGGGTGCTTCCGAAGTGATTGCAGCCCGTTGTACAAAAATTTTGACCAGATCTGGTGTAGTGAGCATGTCATCAGAAAGTCTCAGTGAAATCATACTTACAGCTGAAAAATATGCAAGGATGGGCATGCGCTGTCTCTCTCTTGCTTACCGTGACCTTGTTGATAACGTAGACTGGAATGCTAAGAGCCAACATGTGAAAAATTCTGATGGATCTGCCGCAAATCAGGTCGAAACGGAACTAGTTTTCTGTTGCTTGGTTGGAATCGAAGACCCTCTGAGACCAGATGTTCCTCATGCTATCCAAATTTGTTATGGGGCGGGCATTGATGTACGCATGGTGACTGGTGACAATCCAAACACCGCTGTTTCAATCGCTCACCAAGCTGGTATCCTTAGAGACGAGCATTTCATCCAGTCTGGCACGGGGGCAAAGGAATATGTAGCTGCCAACTTGAAGCCAAACGTGTTACTGGAAGGAAAAGCTTTTCGTGAAAAGGTATATCGAATAGTAGAAGATAAAAAAGAATTCGATCAGGCGGCCTTTGACAAAATATGGCCCTACCTCAGAGTTCTGGCACGTTCTTCTCCAGACGACAAGCTCACCCTTGCCCATGGTTTGAATCAATCGACCCTATTCATGGATAAGGACAGGACAAGACACTTAGCTGAAGAAAATATTCACATATTTCCAGATCGACAGGTAGTGGCGATGACTGGAGATGGAACCAACGATGCACCTGCGTTGAAACGTGCAGATATTGGGTTTGCAATGGGAATTTCAGGAACACAGATAGCCAAGGATGCTGCTGACATCATCTTGCTGGACGATAATTTTGCTTCAATTGTAACCGCAGCAAAGTGGGGAAGAAATATTTATGCATCAATACAAAAATTTCTGCAATTTCAATTGACGGTAAATATAGCAGCTGTTTCAACATCACTTGTTGGAGCTTTTGTATACCAGGTCAGTCCTCTCGCAGCCATTCACCTACTTTGGGTTAATTTGATCATGGACTCTCTAGCTTCGATTGCCTTAGCAAGTGAGCCCCCGGAGGATATTCTCCTAAAAAAGCCGCCAGTGAATCGCACAGAACATCTAATAACTAAGAGAATGTGGGCGAATATGATCGGCCAAGATCTATATCAAATAATTGTTGTATTACTACTGTTCTTCAAGGGCTCACAATTTTTCGATTTGGCGCCAGGTTACAATAGCAAGAATTCTGTGCATTTTACCATTATCTTCAACTCTTTTGTATGGATGCAACTTTTCAATGAGATTAACAGCAGAAAGTTGAAGGGAGAGAGAAACGTGTTTTTGGGAATATTCACTAATCATCTGTTTTGTACCATATGGTTCGTTACAGCTACATTACAAGTTCTTATTATTCAGTTTGGATCTGTTGCCATGAGTGTTGCCAAAGGCGGGTTAGATCTTAAGTTGTGGGGAATATGTTTGGCCTTTGGGTTTGGATCGTTGCCTATGCAACAGGTCATAAATTTAACTTATTGGTTAGTGCAAAGGTACCAGGTCGTTCGAGATCTAAATGGAATCCGACGAAACCATCACAAAACATTTCCTATGATGTATTCCAGCAGAAATGATCACAGCGCTAGATTGCATTTGGAAAATATTCGGAGAGATAGTTTGCAAATACAACTATTGCCGTCCAAGAGCTAGGTCCGACATGTAGGGGTTTATAAACATCTCATTATAGAGTCTACTCAAGTATATAAGTGAATTACACAATCAGACCAACTATCTAAATCACATTTCGTGCTGTTCACTGCACTGTACTTCACTGCGTTCCATCTCTATCTTAAATAATCAAATCAAGGCGTCGATCTCTTCCAGTAAACTCCATGTGATTTGATTTAAGAATAGAGAAAGTTTTTTAGAAGACAAAATGGTATTCGCTTGTGTTGTGCAATAAAGGTTTGTCTATTTTAAAAAGCGGTTTAATAAACATTTGAGAAATGGTTGCAGTTGTGAACAAACAATGTAAATTAGGTACTGTACTTACATCCCAAAGCTGCTTTCCTATTTCAAATTTCAAACAAAGCTAATTCCTTAATGGAAATCCCACTGCAAAGTTATTAGACAAAAGTCTTGATGGAAATCTCAATGCAAAGTAATAAGACAAAAGTCTCAAACCTTTCTTACTAAGCAATAACAAGAAGGGTTTGTGATGACTGCGGGTTCGACGCAATGGACCAGGAGAACTCCTAGGACGGCGTCAGGATTGGTTCCAAGCTCGTTCAAGCGCGCGATTGAAGGTGCTGCTTCTTCAGATCAATGGAAAAAACTTCCTCCAAGGCCAAGTCCAGAAAAATTCCGATATCGTGGAGATATCATCAAGGCCGCTCGACAAAAAGCAAAAGCAAAGAATCCGAAAGATCGAGTCGCAAGCGATGATAAAAAGAAAACAACAGATAATGAGACAAGAAGCAAACCAAATAAAAAGAAAGAGTGGGACGCATACTACTCTGGTGATCAGGAAATGTACAAACTTACCAAGGAAGAAATGAATGAAAAAGAAAAAGTTCGACTAGAGTCATTAAGTTTTTTGAAAGAAATGGCAGAAAAACGCAAAGAAAAAGCCGAAAAACAAAAGATACTCGAATCTCAACCTAACTCACGAGTGGCTCAATGCGAGCCTCATCCTGAACATCCTCAATCTGCTCCGAACTTTCTGTCAGTCTCAGAGAAGCCTACCAAAACTGTCAAAAAGAGCCGACTTCTAATGTCGGCAGCACACGAACAAGCGGCTGCCAAGAAGGCCATGCAAGAAAGGCTTGTCTCGTCTAGGGCTGCCTTTGCTAAAGCTGCTGTCAGCCGCACTCGTGAAAGTGAACCTCGTAACCATGATACGGCTCCAATTCACGAAACAGATGATCGCCCACCTCCAATTTCAGTCATCGAAGTTGTGTGTGACGAGATCTCCGCTTTCGGTGAAAATAAGACCATTTTATCTTTAGGCACAACTCATTTCACTGAAGATGAAAGCGTTATCGCAGCCAAGGAAGCTCTTGAACATGCCAGGGCTCGACTTGAAGGACTGGGATTGCTCAATCAAAAGAAAGCGGAGGCTCCGTTAGCGATGGGGCCGATGGTTTTACCAAAAAGCATTACAGATGGGTGTGGTATTAAGGAGAGAATTTTGATTTCACCTTTGTCTGTTAGTTCCAGAGTGTCTCCTTCAAAGCCAAGAGGATTGCCCATCGCCCACAGTATCCTCAGAGAAGGAGTTACACTGCCTAAATCATTGTTGAAGGATTACGCGACAATAACTGCCGATTTGAGCGAACAAGCCGCTTCACCACTTGGTTCATCAATCCTAAAACGTACACCATATAAATCAGTCTTTGCTTCCTCTTATTTCTTTTCGCCTACCAAATCCCTTTCAACTCTTCACAAGACATCTTACCATGCCAAAAGACCAATCATCGGCCACCCGCCGGAAGTGAATTTTCAAGAGTCAATTCCTCGATCTTCACCAAAGGGAATCGATTGGAATCCAACAGAAATATGCGCATCTTCAAAGAATAACGATTTTTATTTGACAACTGGAGGAGTTGTTGAGAAAGCAACCAGGAGTTATATCAATCAATCTGCAATCAACGACCACGATGAATCAACTCTGGGTCACCAATGGTGGGATGGGGCATCGGTCTTGCCGCAGCAGCCTTGGAACTTAAATTTACCTCTTTCGTCTAGACTCCCTACTCATAATTCAATCAGTGGGTCAATTTTCCATAGTGCAAAGAACCTGCACGCCATCCAAAGAAACGAGCGGGAAATGTCACAATCAATCTCGCGCGATTCATGTTCGGTAAACCCTGCTTCATCCGCAATCAGAAGCTTGGCGCAAAGATGGACCGGCGGCATGCAGTTAGAATCAGGGATTGAGACTGTTTTGCCTGCCAACTGCTTAAACCAGGACAAAAATTCGATTTCAATTCTTGAAAGGAAGTCTGCCGAGATTCCAAACAATCCCAATCTCAGTGCAAAAGAAACAGAAGAGAACATCACCACAGGTTTTAAGCAACATGCGGTTGAGAATTCCGAAGTAATTTTCTTTGGAAATAACAGTTTGTTGGAGCCAGGGCCGTGTTTCTCTATTTTTGAAAATGCAAGCACACCTGAGGCAAGAGATACATGTTTTGAATCAAAGCAATCAGATTTTTCTGACAAGCAGATAAACTGTCTTAGTGTTTCTGTGGGAAATGCTGACGAGTGGAATTTGACATCATAATTATCCATTTGTATTGACAGCACAGCCTAGTAATCTAGCTAGACCTATCAGATCAGCATAAGTTTATTTAGATCTTTTTTTCTTCAACTAACTTCTTGAGTTTAGACAAAGGCTCTTTGTCTCGAGCATTAGTATGAATTTGTTGAGGCAAAGGTGAGCCGATCCAACGACCTGAACCAACAAGCCATCGAAATGCTTATTCGCCAAAAGGCATGGTGTGACCGAGCCTCCTATCAATGTGACATGAACCTACAATCCATGGAAATTCTCAATCGATAAAGGCTTTAGGCCTTGGTCTGTACTTTGGACCGAGAAACCAGCATTTGTGAAAGAATAAGTTCTTTGATTTGAAGTCCCAAAGCAACATAAAGGGCACTGCCATAGTGTCCCGTGAGAAGATCAGCACCTATTAATCACATAAGGATGTTTGGATTATTGCTTGTGTACTGCTAGTAACAGGAAAATTCAAAAAAGGAAAGTGAGAGGAAATTTTAAAGCTGAGGGACGAGATTTGTAAACGTGAGTTCCACCCACAGAGTAATTCGTTTGAGGGGCTTATTCCTCTACTAGATTGCATCTCATAGGGATTAACTCGTGGTCACCAAAAAGGCTGGATTGCTTTTGGCTTCAATTAGCACTGAAGTACGCTATGGAGGAATTGAGCGTCTCAGCGACTCTAATATTAAAGCCTGTCGCTTATTACTTTTGACTACTTACCAATCGTGCTCATCGTCATTTATTTAAGCGAAACATTGCTTGTTTCAAAGTAGATTTTTTTGAATCGGTCTACTATCTTCCAAAGGTTTTGCATTTCAAGGAAGAAGATTTCAAGCAATTGCAGCCACACAATTAATCTAATGCTCGTACTGGATAATTGGATGATATTTAGTTAGGCAGGCGTACGACGCCTCTGCTTACGAGGCGAAAGCCATATTCGCGTACAAAGTTAAGTAAATGTACTATGTACTAGGTACGTAGTTTAGAAGGAATGTTCGATTTTTGTTGATTTTAATCAAGTATTGATGACTGTTAATTAATGACGACTTGTACAATCTTCAGTTTAAGAACTTCACTTTCATCAATAGAAACTCTTCTTGTGCAAATTTGATTATATAATCAATCATGCCATTTACTAGTGTTGCAGAAATGATTTGTGCTCTTCATGAAGATTGAAAACCTCAGAATCATCTTCAATTATATGATCCTCTTCTTAATGCTCGTCCACAAGTTGAACTTCAGTCCAATTCTTTAATAAATTCAATTTGTGTCAAATACTTCACAATTATAATATTGACAGGAGAGATCCAAATACTCGTTGCCATGGCAGCTAGTTCCTGCATTTTGCCTTGATTTGATGGCATCTGGTTGATGTCAACTATGTTTACGTATGAAAAAAAACTGTAGCTACTTTTCCATCTCTGAAGCCAGCCCTCTTGTCTGAAAGAATCATAAGAAACTTGATACATGATCATTGATCTTGTAATAGATCCATGTAGCCGAATAAGAGAATTTTGGACGTTTTCTCCTGGGTTATCATAATGTCTATAGCGGTTGTCATGTCTTCAGTACGTGGATATAATTTTGTTTCAGTTCTGACTTGGGTTTCCTTAGTTTCTTCGTCAAAATCTCTTGCAGCAGCTAAAAAATGATTTTTTAATCAGTATGAAATGCGTATTTTCGCATAACAATCGGATTGTTTCCGGCTGAAACAAATTAAATCGC
>Ga0075154_10001707_pt1 | contig 15218 bp, 12 predicted proteins | sample JI71714BDNA_FD_70965 | JGI IMG/M metagenome (GOLD analysis project Ga0075154, IMG submission 70965) | Wastewater effluent complex algal communities from Wisconsin, to seasonally profile nutrient transformation and Carbon sequestration -... | ecosystem: Engineered > WWTP > Effluent > Algae... | reverse complement strand
CCTTCATAGCTCATCTGGTCGATCACCACATCATTTGCCGTGGTCAGTCGTACACCATCGGGTGCGCCATTCTGGATGCCGTTGCTCGTCCAAGCCACTTGGTCGACGTTCGGCACAAGCGCACTGCCCACGACATAGTAGTCGCCAGCAGCAAGGCTCACACTGTTGAGTACGAAGGTGTTGTATGGAGAGTCGGTACTTCCGTTCACGAGCACCAATTTCAAGCCGGCCAGATCAACAGGTGTTGCGCCCGTGTTCTTTATCTCCACGAACTCCTTCTCGTCATTCCCTGTCTCATCGTAATCCACTTCGTTGATGACCAGGCTCGGAGGTGGTTCGCACGCGGGTGAGCTGCCGCTGACGACCAAGGTCTCGCAGGGAACGGCGAAGGTGATGGAGTAACCGGTCCCTTCCGTGATGCCACTGACGATGATGGTCCCATTCTCTTCGGTGCTCGGATCGTTGCCGCTGACCGTTCCTGAGCCACTGTTGTTGATCACCGTGGCACCGGCTTGGACCCCGGTGTAGTTGATCGTCACGGTATAGGTGTCATTGCCTGGACCAGCGGTGAAACCATCACAGTTGACCGTCGGGCTGCCGAGTCCGAGTGCACAAGCGACCGCACCGGTGTCGAAGCTGAAGTTGTCGATCATGATCCTTTCCGTGGTTCCAACAGCGGCCACACGCACCACAAAATTCCCCGGAGCGTATTGGGCCGGAGAAGGGATAGCGTAGGTATAAGTCTTCCATGCGGAAGAATTGTCCAAGAAAGCGTTGTTGATGGTCACAGTGGCCGCACTGAAGCTGCCACCACCGTCCACGCTGTAGCTCACCTCGAAATTCGGCGAGGGGGAGGCATCCCAACGGCGCACTTCAAAGCCGAACTGGGTCAGCGTTGCTGTGCCATTGTAGGTGGCCCTCCAATCCGTTGTAGCAAGGTCCCGAAGGCGCCAACTGAAGACATCGAGTGCGCCAGCCACCGCATCTTGAAGAGCAGTTCCGTTGCGAAGCGCTTGACCGCCGGTGAAACTCCAGTCACTTTCTACATATGTATGATCAACCGCGTAGGAACCGACCGCGACCGAACCTGCGGTCCAGTTCGCTGCTTCGTCGAAATCGATCACTGTCAAGGTCGGTAGCGGATCGCATACCGGGGCCGATCCCGATACGGTGAGCGCTTCGCAGGGGGCGGTAAGCGTGATGGAGTAGGCATCAGCCTCACTGATACCGGTCACAACGATCGTCCCGTTCGAAACGGTGGCAGGATCGTCGCCACCTACACTGCCAGAACCGGAATTGTTCTGGACCGATGTACCAAGTTGTACGCCCGTGTAGGGGATGCTCACCTCATAGGTATCATCGCCCGCTGTGTTACCCAGGCACGTTACGGTCTCCGTACCAAGTGTGATGCCACACGCAGGCGGTTCACAGACCGGAGAAGAGCCGTTTATGGCAGCAATGCCATCACAGGGAGCGGAGAAGCTCACGGAATAGGCCTCACCTTCTGGTATCCCGCTGATGATGATCGTCCCATTGACGTCCACTGCTGGGTCGGAGCCAGTGACGGTTCCGGTGCCCGCATAGATCACAGTAACGGAAGGATCCACGCCGAAGTAGGAGATGGTCAAGGTGTAATCATCGACGCCGATAGTGAGGTCATTGCACGTCGCAACGACCTCGTCGATCGTGATGCCGCATCCACCTCCACCAAAGGTCTGTCCATTGTTGAAGGCGTTGTAGGTGCTGGCTGCTTGAGGGGCCCAAGTGAAGTCGGTATAGACGGTACCTGTTCCGGTCAGCTGCAAGGATTGGCCCTCCACATTCCCGGGTTCGGAAACACCGATATCCGAGCTGAGAAGGCCATTGGCCACCCCGTTGGTGGCCGTAAAATCACCCTCGTAACTCAGGAACTGAATGACGGTGCTCGTCCCATCTACTAAAGCAAGCCCGTCCGGAGCACCGTTCTGCAAGCCTGCAATAGCAAAGAAGACTGCGCCGTAGCCCCCGCCGAGGTCCGGAATGGTCCCGGAAAGGCTTCCAATGGGGGTGTATGACTGGCCGTTGCTGCCGTTGTATGGGATGACGGTCCAGCCAGTAAGGTCTGTTCCGGCAGGACCAGCGATCTCCACGCCTTCACCAGTATCACCACTGGCATCGTCGTAATGGATCTCGTTGATGAAAACGGTTTGGGCTGACAAGCGCATTCCGCACAGCACGAATCCTGCGGCGAGCAACCCTAGCGGAGTCCGACCAAGACCCCTTAGGCCCGATCGAGCAGTGAACAGAGAAAGTAACGAGTTTGCCATGGTCATACGGTTTAGTTTCAGCTCGCAAGTAAGGAACACCAAGTGGCCTCCTTGTTAAGCCACTCTAAACATAACAGGATGGCACCAGCTCACAAGGCTTTTGAGGTGGATCGTGCACAAATTGTTGACAAGGCATGGCTCCGATAATTGGTCTAGCCTATACACGTTGGTAGTTTCGTCCTGCTGAACGTTCTTTCAAGGGTCGTAACGACCTGATCGTCATTCGGAATGGAAGTGGTCGTCGCTGGCAGCGCCCTTGGGTGTGGCCGGGCCTGGTAAGAGGTCATGCGGAAAGACGCTCCGGTCGCGTGCCAGTAATGCGACAGGACCAAACTGACGGTCGATGCCCTTATCCAACGATCAGGGCCGTGAAAGAACCACCAGTGCTTGTCCAAGGTCACGACCGCGGACGGGCAGGAGCGGGGATCGCCAACCGGTGGTCCCCGCTTCGCTTTTTAAGACCGAATTCATCCCGTCATCACATGCACGTTGCATTGGGACGAGGGAACGATCGATCGTGGATAAGTGCACGATCGTGGGTCCGGACAACGGGAGTCGACCCGGATACTTTTGATCAACACCGTTCCTTGATCGAATGAAGAAGAAAGACCGGAAGATCTTCGTACTGGATACATCAGTCATCCTTTACGACCACTCGGCCATCGAGAACTTCGCAGAACACGATGTGGCCATCCCGATACAGGTACTCGAAGAACTGGACACCTTCAAAAAAGGAAACGACACGATCAACTACGAGGCGCGCGAATTCATCCGCCACCTCGACGACATAGCGAAACTGGACGTCCTCTCGGACTGGCAACCACTGAATGGCCCCACGCGGGGTAAGTTCAAGGTGGTGGCCAAACACGACCTCAATGGCGTGGACGCCACCAAGGTGTTCCAGGACGGTAAGAACGACCACCAGATCCTGAACGCCACCCTCACCATCCAGCGCCAGAACAAGGACAAGAAGGTGATCCTGGTGACGAAGGACATCGCACTTCGATTGAAGGCGAAGAGCCTCAACATCATTGCGGAGGACTACCTCACCGGCAAGGTGCGCGATGTGCGGGAGAAGCTCTACACTGGGCGTACGTTGGTGGACGAGTTCAGCGAAGAGAAGATCGATGCCTTGTTCGCTCATGGCACGGCTTCCGTGGAAGACCTGGGCGTGGAGAAGCCGAAAGGGAACCACTTCTTCATCCTCAAACACAAGAAGAAGAGCATCCTGGCCAAGTACGATCCACGTACCGGCATGGTCGGTCGCGTGGAGAAACAGAGTGTCTTCGGTATAGGCCCGAAGAACGCGGAGCAAGCGCTGGCCATGGCCGCACTCCTAGATCCGGAGATCAAGTTGGTCACTTTGCAAGGTGCTGCTGGGACAGGTAAGACCTTGCTGGCGTTGGCCTGTGCGTTGGAACAACGTCGCGAGTACCGGCAGATCTATGTGACGCGCCCGGTGGTACCCTTGAGCAACAAGGATATCGGCTATCTACCTGGTGATATCCAGAGTAAACTGGACCCCTACATGCAACCGCTCTGGGACAATCTGAAACTCATCAAGAGCCAGTTCGAGAAGCACGACAGCACGCCGAAGCGGATCGATGAGATGCTCGAGAACGAGAAGATCGCCATAGCACCGCTCGCGTACATACGAGGCCGAAGCTTGAGCAACATCTTCTTCATCGTGGACGAAGCCCAGAACCTGACGCCGTTGGAGATCAAGACAGTGATCAGCAGGGCTGGAGAAGGCACCAAGATCGTCTTCACCGGTGATGTGCACCAGATCGACACGCCGTTCTTGGACACGGAGAGCAACGGCCTGAGCTACCTGATCGACAAGGCCAAAGGCGATCCGCTGTTCGCACACATCACCTTGGAGAAAGGTGAGCGCAGCCCGCTGGCCAACCTTGCGAACGACCTGTTGTAGGACTATACACTTCGAGCCCCGGACTACGAACGCATCCGTTCACGGTCCGGGGCTTTGTATTTGGTAGTAGCTGAGGGTAAAGGCTTCAAATAGGCCGCACGAAAGCCCGAAGACGGCGAGGCCGTTTCAGAACAATTCCTCCACTTCGATGAAGGAGAAGTCCATCTGGAACAGGCTCTCATAGTCCTTGCCGGTCTCGGCCATTTCCTCGTCACCGGTCTCGTAGTGCCAATTCACCTTCACAGGTCGCCCTAGAGCCGTAACAGCATCCAAACGCGAGAATATGTTGTAGATGTGCTTGCTGGAACTAGTATCCAGATAATCCAGCCGCATGTTCACCGTGGTCTCGCCCTTGGCGCTTTGCAGATACTCATCCAACCAACCGTAGACTCGGGAATAGAACTGCTCGGAGTTGTGTGGAAGCGAGCGACCGATGAATTCCATCACCCCATTGTCCACGTCAAGATCGATCTGCGGAGAATTCTCGGTACGATCGATGTGATAGTGCTTCGTTGGCATGGTGCGAATGACTTGTCCAAAAGTGGGCATGCTTGGTATGCGTACGACATGGTTCCGGTAGTGTGCATGAACATTCTGTGGTGGAAAAAGAAAAGCCGGGATCGCCCCGGCTTTGCATAAGTGTTTTTAGTGCATCAACGCGATCGGTACTCCGTCAGGATCTCCTGATCACTGGGCAGCACGATCTCGGTGTCATTCACCCGGCGGACCCAGTACATGTATTTGCCGCTCCCTTGGCAAGCGAACGCGGTCATGGTCTCCTTGGGGCCAAGTGCTTTGATGGGGAAGGTGCGCCAGGTCCCGTTCTTCTCCTGCATCGCCACTTTCACCTCGATCAGGTCTGAGCAGGCGTTCTGAAGGTCCACTTGGTAGGTTCCGCTGAAGTCGCGCTTGTACATCTCCTTGTAACTCTCACACTTCTCACAGGGCGCCCCCCATCGGCTGGCCACCTTGGTCAGGCAGTCGGCATAGCTCTGGTCCTGCGCACCGGCCCAGAAGGCTACGAGGAGCAACACGATCAGGATCAGGGTCTTCTTCAGGTTCATTTGCAGCGGTTATTCGTCAGGATGATCTTCGCCTCGGCGTTGCCCATCTTTTTGCTCGTACCCCAATCCTTGCATGCGCCGGGGAGGTCTCCCGTGGATTTTCGAGCCCAGCCGCGGTTGTTGAAGGCCTCCTCATTCTTTGGGTCGAGGGCGATGACCCGGTTGAAATCCGAGATGGCTTGATCGTACTTGCCCAGTTTGGCATAGGCACTTCCACGGCTCGTATAGGCCCAGGTGTGATCAGCCTTCTGGTCGATCACCGCGGTGAAGTCGGCTACGGCTTGGTCGTAGTTGGCCGTGAGGCTGTGGCAGAAGCCACGCTGCAGATGGGCGTTCATGTGGTTCGGCTCGGCTTCCAAGACCTGGCTGAATAACGTGATGGCGGCAGCATGGTCGCCCGCACGGTAGGCACGTTCACCGGCCTGGTAGATGGGTTCCGTTCCGCTCGAAGTCGTGTTATCGGCCAGGTACTGGGCGGATGCTCCCGTTCCGGACATCACCGTCATCAGCACCATCGGGATCGCTCGCAATTTCATGTGGTTCAATGTTCAGCTTGGCTTTTACGGGAAGGGGATCCGCTGGTTTCAGTGCCCGTGGTCCCGTGGTCAGCATGTTGCGGAGCCAGCAGGTCTTGGAAAAGCGAGATGCTCCGTGCGCCTTGTTCATCCTGCGTTGGTCGAGGCACGGTTATACGGCTCGAAAGGCGAACGACATCGAGTTTGAAGATCTCTTTGGAGAAGCACTGCCCCTTATCGGGCTTGCATTTCAGTGCTATCGCGTCCTCTTCCGCTGAGAATGTGATCAGCGCGGGGTCGATCTGTTCCAAGGGCACCACGTCCTGTCTGAAGCGGGAGCCTTGGTCGTAGTGGTCCATGACCAGGCGACCATGCTTATCCACCTTGAAGGTGACGGTGCCTGCGAAGGCTGCGTTCAACGGGACCAAGTCCGGAGTTTGGGCTTGGATGCTGTTCTGGGAGAGGAGAACGATGGCGGAGGCGAGTAGTAGTCTCTTCATCGGTAACCTGTGTAGGCGTGTTACGTACACAAGTGCCAACAAGTTCCACTCCGATGGCGATCCGCCCCAGGACATCCAGTAAGTCAGTCCTGTTCTTCCTCCTTCTTTTACTCGCACCCTTCGCCATGCAGGCTCAAGGGCGTTTCACGGTCAATGGCCGCATGAAGATCGAAGGGGGCGACCTGTCCAATACGCGGGCCGTGGTTTATAAGAACGGCGCCAAGGAGCGCACGCTCACCAACAACCTCAACAAGTTCTCGCTCGACCTTGAGATCGGGCACAGCTATGTGATCGCATTCGAGAAAGACGGCTACGTCTCGAAGAAGATCTCGTTCAACACCAACGCACCTGCAGAGGCGGCAGCGAACGGATTCACCCCGTTCGACTTCGCGGTATCATTGTTCAAGCAGTACGATGACATCAATATCGTGGTCTTCAACCAACCGGTGGGTATGATCCGCTACGACGAGAAGACTGGCGACTTCGACTACGACACGGACTATACCAAATCGATCCAATCCCAATTGCAGCAGGTCCTGGCCCAGGTGGAACAGAAGCAGGCTCAAGAGGAACAGGCGGAGAAAGAGGGCGCCACGCGTGCGGCCGAAGAGGCGAAAGCCAAGGCGAAAGCGGAAGCAGAAGCCCAAAAGCAAGCCGCAGCCAAAGCGAAGGCTGATGCGGAAGCGAAGAAACAAGCCGACGCGAAGGCGAAGGCCGATGCGGAGGCGGCCAAACGAGCCGCGGACGAACAGGCCAAGGCGAACGCGGAAGTGGCGCGGAAGATCGAACCGCCAGCACCCAAGCCCGAACCGGTGAAAAAGACGGAAGTGAAGGCCGAAAAGCCAGCACCTGCTGCCACACCTCCCGAGAAGAAACTACCACCACCACCCGCCCCGGCGCGCACGGTCACGGCCAGCAAAGCGATCACGGGTGAGGACCAACGTCGTGCGATCACTCCTGTTGTTCGAGAGGAAGCCTCGCGTGTGGCCAAAGCTCGGACGAACATCCAGGAGGAGAGCCGACCAGAAGAGGAGGTGGCGGAAGCCCATGTTGAGATGGACCAGCAGACCTTGGTCGAGCCCACTCGCGTGACCACGGTGGTGACGGTGAAAGCAGGGGAGACGGTGGACGAGTACCGCAAGGTGATCCACAAGTGGGGCGGCCTGTTCTACTTCAAGAACGGGGAGACCTGCACGCAGGAAGCCTATCAGCGTGGCACGCAGGCCGAACAGCTCGCAGGGGCGACACCGCGCAGCAAGATGGATTGAAGCTGAGCTAGCTTTCGGCCATGGCGTATATCCGCGATGGCCGCGCACCGGTGCCCCAGGATGAGCGTGTGAGCGCCAACATGAGCCGGATCCGAGCGAAGAACACGAAACCCGAGCTGGTGCTCAGAAGTATGCTGCGAGAAGCCGGAAGAAGCGGCTATCGGTTGCATTACACGAAAGTCCCTGGAAGGCCTGACGTCGCCTTCGTGAAACATCGCTTAGCGCTATTCGTTCACGGTTGCTTCTGGCATGGGTGCCCGTATTGCAGGCCCCGAACACCCAAGAGCAACGCTACTTTCTGGTTGAACAAAGTGGCTACGAACCAAGCGCGGGACAAGCGTAAGAACGGTGCCCTGCGGAAATTGGGATGGACCGTACTGACCATTCGTGAATGCCAACTGCGCCGCAGGCCGAAAGCTCAACTCGAGCGGGTGCTGAAGGCGTTGGAAATTCCGATATGATCAAGCGCTTTTTCGTCCGAAAAGTCGGCCGAAGAAGCGCTTCTCGAACGCCCAGAAGAACTTGAACTGTCCGAAGAGCGCGCCGTAGATGAGCAGGAACAAGTTGTAAACGGGCAGGATAAGAACGTAATAGAGCACGGTGAACATGACAGGTTGCTCGCCCTCTCCAGCGAAATAGGCGACGATCGGTCTTTTCAAGAACAGCACGGTGAAACCCGTGCAGGCAAAGACCAATAGGATCAGCAGGACCCGTCCCGGGCTCACTCCCCAACGCGCGCTGAGGCGATCCATCCATCCCTTGCGTTCTGACATCACGGTTCGAAGTAGTATCCTACTTGGAAAGCAGATGAGTGATACGCCTGGCCGTGGCGGGAAATTCGATCAATCCTGCCATTCGGCCAGGAAGAGGTTCGTTTCCCGCGTACCACCGTTCGCGCGGTTGCTGCTGAACACAAGGTGTTTGCCATTCGGGCTGAACACGGGGAAAGCGTCGAATTGATCACTGAAGCTGACCTGTTCCAAGCCGGTGCCATCGATGTTGATGAGGTACAGGGTGAAGGGGAACCCACGTTTGGCCGTGTGGTTGCTCGCGAAGATGATCTTCTCTCCGCTAGGATGCCAGAAGGGTGCCCAATTGGCCTGGGTCAGTTCTGTGATCTTGCGTGCCTCGCTACCATCTGCATTGGCAACATACAATTCCATATTGGTGGGCATCACCAAGCCGTCCTTCAACAGCTGCTTGTATTCCGTCTCCTCTTCCTTGGTCTTCATACGGCTGGCGCGCCAGAGCAATTTGGTGCCATCGGGACTGAAGAAGGCCCCGCCATCGTAACCCAGAGTGTTGGTCACCCGCTTCACATCGCTTCCATCGATGTTCATCGTGTAGAGTTCCAGATCACCATCGCGCATGCTGGTGAACACGATGCGGTCACCCTTCGGAGAAACCGTGGCCTCGGCGTCGTATCCCGGGGTATTGGTCAGCTGCCCGCGGATATTCCCATCCAGATCGCTGACATAGATATCGAAGGTGGGGTAGATGGGCCACACGTATTTGCCATCGCTACGGTGTTCAGGATGAGCAGGGCAGGCAGCGTCGCCTTGATGTGTGCTGCCAAAGAGCACCAGACTATCACCGGGTAGGAAGTAGCTGCACGTGGTGCGCCCGCCGTTTATGCTCACCTTCTTCGGCGGAGTCGTGCGTAGATCGTCCGTGAAGGGGTTGAACACGTAGATCTGATCGCAGCTTTCGCCCCATGCTGCGTTGTTCGCTTGGAAGACCAATCTATCGCCTGAAAAGCTCCAGTACGCTTCAGCATTATCACCACCGAAGGTGAGCTTCTTCAAGCTCTTGAAGTGCTTCTCGCCTGGGGCGATGAGGGTATCCTTGACCACCAAGGTATCGGCGGTCGTGACCGTGGTTCCGTTGTTCGTTGACGGCGCGGAGCACGCAACGATCAACAGCGGAAGGAAAGCGAGGACTGGTTTCATGGGCTGAATTGCGGGCGCGAAGCTACCGATAGTGGAAGACCCTACTGTCAGGGAAGATCCATTGCTAACTTCTGCGCATGTCGATCGACAAGAAGCACGTCAAGGGCCGCGGCACCACGGAACAGGTACCTAACCGTTTCCTGCAGCGGTCGTACGCGGTGGTCCATCTAGAAGGCGTGGATGCGGTCGAGGAGGAGGATCGATCCACCCGTTTCTTACCCACGCATCCGCGAACGATCATCAACAAGGTGGACAGCGCGGACCTGCCGTTCTCCTGGAGCATGAACCCTTACCAAGGCTGCGAGCACGGTTGCAGCTATTGCTACGCGCGGCCAACGCATGAATATTGGGGCTATAGTGCTGGGCTTGATTTCGAGCGGATCATCCTCGTGAAGCGCAATGCGCCCGAGCTGTTCCAAGCGCGCCTCCGTGATGGACGCTGGTCAGGCGAGCCGGTGAACATATCCGGCGTCACCGACCCCTATCAACCGCGCGAACGCGTGGAACGGTTGACCCGGCGCATCCTTGAGATCGCGTTGAACCATGGGCAGCCGATACAGCTCATTACGAAGAATGCGCTGATCCTTCGGGATCTTGATATCCTCGGAAGGATGGCTGAACAGCGCTTGGTCCATGTCGCCATAAGTCTGACCACCTTGAACGAGGATCTTCGCCGGGTGCTGGAACCCCGCACCAGTGCCGGCCAAAAGCGGTTGCAGGCGATCGGGGAGTTATCAAGTGCCGGCATCCCGGTCATGGCCACGCTCGCTCCGGTCATTCCCGCGCTGAACCAACCTGAGATCCCGGTATTGCTGAAGTCCGCCGCCGAAGCCGGTGCCAGGGGTGCGAGCTATACGGTCCTTCGCACCAATGGAGCGGTCAAGCCGGTATTCGAAGAGTGGTTGCATCGGAATTTTCCGGACCGCGCCGCGAAGGTGATGGCGCAGACCGCTGAATTGCATGGAGGCGCGATGCATGATACCCGTGTCGGACGGCGTATGCGCGGGGAGGGGAACCATGCCGCCACGCTCGCGCGACTATTCAAGGTCTTGCATGCCAGGTACTTCCAAGGACGATCAATGCCGCCTCTCGACCGTTCCCGATTCCATGTGCCTTTACATGGTCAACTTGACCTATTCAATTGAGTGCATCCGCGATGGTCTTTGGCCTCTAGAGCCTGTAGCGACGGGATGCTACCTATTCATTGGATGTAAGATTTGACCTCCGGGTCGCAGTGGCATAAATTGGTCGACATTTTCAAGGCTTTCATCGTGCTGATGGAGCCTTTGATGTGAATAGACCACCACCACATGCGTTCATTTTCATTCTTGGTCCGCCGCCTTCTTGGCGTTCTGTTGCTCGGTCTGATCGGTCAGGACCTGGAAGCGCAGACCTTTCTCCCGAACTTCAGCCAATCCACGTTGGCTGGCGGCACGTTCAACCAACCTGTTGGCGTGACGTGGGATGCGAATGGACGGCAGTATGTATGGGAGAAGGGCGGCAAGGTTTGGATCGTAGCCAATGGCGTGCGGCTTCCGAACCCCTTGATCGACATCAGCGAGGAGGTGGGGAACTGGCGTGACCATGGCTTCTTGGGCTTCGCACTGGACCCGGACTTCCTGAGCAATGGCCGCATCTACATGATGTACGCGGTGGACCGTCATCACCTGATGAACTTCGGGACTGGTAGCTATAGCGCGACCACGAACGAATACTACGCTGCGACGATCATGCGGATCACTCGATACACGGCGATCGGGCCAGCTTTCAATAGTGTGGACTATGGAAGCCGCTTGGTGCTCATGGGAGAGACCAGGCAGACGGGGGCGGTTCTCTTGCATGAATCGCACAGCACGGGATCCTTGGCGTTCGGTTCGGATGGAACACTGCTGGCCACGATAGGCGATGCAGCGAGCTACTCCAGCACCGATATCGGCAATGCAGCAGAGACGTACCACACGGTGGCTCTGAACGAAGGCATGATGCGGCCTGCGGAGAACGTGGGTGCCATGCGCTCGCAGATGCTCAACAGCCACAATGGCAAATTGCTGCGGCTGGATCCGAACACGGGGAACGGTGTGCCGAGCAATCCGTTCTATGATGCTGCTGCTCCGCGTTCGCCGAAGTCCCGCGTATGGGCGTTGGGGTTCCGCAATCCATTCCGAATGACGCACAAGCCAGGCTCAGGAAGCACCAACCCGGCCGATGGTGATCCAGGCGTTTTCTACATCGGAGACGTGGGCTGGAATGGTTGGGAGGAACTGAACATGTGCGACGAAGGAGGCATGAATTTCGGGTGGCCGCTGTTCGAAGGGCTATGGCCGATCTCCGCCTACATGAACAGCACGGTCTACAACCAGGACGTTCCGAATCCGCACTACGACGGCGTGAATTGCACGCAGCAATACTTGAGCTTCCAGGATCTACTGAAACAAGCCACATTACGTGTGCTCAACACCCACATGAGCCCCTGCCTGCCAGGGGTGCCACTACCGAACACGGTACCCACCTTTCTCCACGCCCGCCCCAGCATCGACTGGTCGCATGGCAATAACTCGCGCGTGGGTGGCTACTTGAACGATGAAGCATATTCGTATGATATCGATGCCCCTGACAGCCCAGTACCGGGTCCGCGTTTCGGCGGTTATGCGGGATTGGGCGGACCATTCATCGCAGCTCCCAGCATGCCCATCGAGTTCCACAACTCGGCATTCCATGGTGATTATGCTAGCGGATGGATACGCCGCTTCAAATACAACGCCAATAATGAGGTGGTCAGCGTGCACGATTTCGCATCGGGTCTGGGACCGATCACGTGGATCGGTGCAGGGCCTGATGGTTGTGTGAGCTATATCAAGTACGACTCCAATAACATCCGACGCATATGCTACAATGGCTCGGTGAACCTTCCACCGATCGCCGTGGCCACGCAGAGCGTGCAGTACGGTCCTGGACCGCTCACCGTGAACTTCACCGCCAGCGGCAGCAGCGATCCGGAGAACGGCCCCTTGACCTATTCGTGGAATTTCGGCAATGGCACCAGTACCCTGCCGAACCCCACGCGGGTGTTCACAGCGCCGGCCGGTGTTCCAACGAGCTACACGGTGGTTCTGACCGTTACGGACAATGCTGGTCAATCTTCTACGCAAAGCCTGATCGTCTCGGTGAACAATACACCTCCGGTGGTGAACATCACCAGTATTCCGGTGAATACGTTCTATCCGATCGGAGTGGACACCACGTACCAACTACAGGCCGCCGTGAACGATGCCGAACACGGCCCCGCACAGCTGTCCTACGCCTGGCGGACGACCCTCTTTCATAACACGCACAACCACCCCGAACCGATCGATGCCAACGTGAACACGAGCACGGTGATCAGCGGGGCCGGGTGTGATGGTGAGACCTTCTATTACAAGGTGACCTTAACGGTGACCGACGCTGGAGGATTGGCCACCACCGCTGAGAGGACCCTTGAACCCAGGTGTTACGCCATAGCGCCACAAGCGGTGATCAATGCGGATGTATCCGCAGGTCTTGGGCCGCTGTTGGTGAACTTGGATGGATCCTTGTCCTATGACCCTGGTACCATCGTGAGCTACCACTGGGATCTAGGAGATGGAACATTCAGCACTGCACCCCAACTCTCGAAGGTCTTCTCGGAGGCCGGCGCCTATCAGGTCACGCTTACGGTCACCGATGATGATGGATTGATCGGGCAGACCACACGAGTCATCACCGTATTGACCTTGGATGCGCCACTTTGTGTAGGTGCAAGTGGCTCTGTACTTCGCGAAGTGTGGACCGGAGTCAATGGATCCACCATCAGCGACCTCTTGAACAGCCCGAACTACCCGAACACACCATCCACCAGCACGTTCCCGACTTCGCTTACCATGCCAGTCAACCAAGCGGACAACTATGGACAGCGCATACGGGGATACATCATCGCGCCAACAACGGGCAACTACACCTTCACGGTGACCGGCGATGACCAGTCGGTGGTGTACCTGGGGTTGAACGCCGACCCTTTGTACAAGCGTGTGATCTGCCAAGTTCCTGGCTGGACCAATACGGCCGAGTTCACCAAGTACCCTGAGCAGACCAGCACTACGATAGCACTGCAGGCAGGTGCTTACTACTACGTGGAGATCCTGCACAAGGAAGGCGGTGGTGGTGACCATTTGAGCCTGTATTGGCAGCCCCCCACGAACAGCACTCGAACGATCGTGCCAGGCAGTGTGCTGGCGCGTTGGCAGAACTGCCAGCCGAGCGTGCGTGTGCGCATGAACCTGCAAGGCCCATGGAACAACTCCACTGCGTTGATGAACGATGATCTGCGTCAAGACGGCTTGATCCCTAGTGCTGAGCCCTATGCTGCCGCTGGTTTCAGCCTGATCGGAAGTGGGGGCGAGACGGTACCGACTACCCTACTGAACGTAACCGGAAAGAACGCCATCGTGGATTGGGTGCTGGTGGAACTACGCAACAAGACGAATCCCTCCCTGATCGTGGCGACCAAGAGCGCTTTGCTCCAGCGCGATGGCGATGTGGTCGGGGTGAACGGCCAGCCACGTATCCTGTTCAACGTGCCTTCTGACCAATACTACGTGGCTGTGCGGCACAGGAACCACCTTGGCGCGATGACCTTGGGGCAGAAAGTCCTCAACGCGAACGAGGTCATCGTGGACTTCACACTGGCCAACGAACCGAGTTACGGCCTTGATGCGCGCGCTGCCCTGCCGAATGGGAAACGTGCGCTTTGGTGTGGTAACACCGTAGCGGATGGTCTGCTGATGTACACCGGGGGCGGTAATGACAGGGATCCGATCCTACAAGCTATCGGCGGAGCGATCCCGACGAACACGGTGGTCGGTTACAATTCGCGTGATGTGAACCTCGATGGACTGATCATGTACACCGGCGCCGGCAATGATCGTGACCCGATCCTGCAGAACATCGGTGGATTCGTTCCAACCACAACGCGGAGTCAGCAATTGCCTTAAGCTGGCTTACGATCAGTAGCAAGCAGGTAAGCCCTGAGGGCATTCCCGCGTGGCTCACAGCTGATGGCGTGTAAGACAGCGCGGGTGCGCAGGTCTAGCAGACGTTTCAGGGTTCGGTCCTTGGTGGTCTTGGCGAATTTGCGTCCAATGGTCATGGTTCCGTGTTACAATGGTTCGAAGGAACCACGATCCAAGAGACCGAAGGGTCCCCCGATCAGGGTGATCCAGGATCCGATCATCAACGATCACTGGTGAACGGTCAGTTCCCGTCGGCACTGCGCTTTACGAAGAGGACCTGCCTTCCGAACTCGCCGAAGGACCAACCCGTGGCCAATACCGCATCAGGTAGCGCGGCCAAGTGCGTGAAACGTTCCTCTTTCCCGAGGTCGAGCACTCGTTGCCACACCACCACACCCTGTGAGGAGATGCGCATGAGGACGGCATCGCTCAAGGCCGAAGTGCCACGTTCACCCACTAGGTAGAAGTCTCCATTCACTGCTGGGATCATCGCATAGGCGCGCTGATCATAGGTCGTATCACCTATCGCCCTTGTCCACAACGTATCGCCATCCGTATCAAAGGCAGCCAAGTAGGCATGATAAGGTCGGCGTTGGGAGGTGACGTCGAACGCACCCACTGAATTCGTCCAACCGGCGACCACCACCGTACCCGGCGCGGCC